>ERZ1673703.2899-NODE-2899-length-9907-cov-36.604141_pt1 | contig 9907 bp, 10 predicted proteins | sample MGYA00580233_ERZ1673703 | MGnify/ENA primary metagenome ERZ1673703 (study PRJEB41218, sample SAMN15661748) | gut metagenome | host: Homo sapiens | place: Canada: London | collected 2015-08-20/2019-03-30 | study: EMG produced TPA metagenomics assembly of... | reverse complement strand
AGCAGGGCAGGGCCAGCTCGACGAACAGGTGCGCGATGATGCAGGAGGCTTCGGCCGGTGGGATTGGGGTGTAGTTGTAGCAGTTTCCCATCAGCACTCGAGCCTTTGAAGTGAAGCGTTCCAGACGCCAGACTTCAGCGTGATGCCTGTTAAGTCTGCGAATGTGATCTGGAACGGGTTGCTTGTGATGTCGCTGAAAACGGCGTCCCACAGCGTTGCGATCTTGCTGGTGTTCTGGCCGACCGCGTTGCTCAGGTCGTTGGCCGATGCCTCGGCAGCCCGCGCGATTGCGATGGCCTGCCGGGCGAGAGCCAGAGCCTCCTCGGCCGTAGCCTGCGCGCCGAGGGCGATGGCCTTGTAGGTCTCGTAGTCCTCTTTGGTGGCGTAGGCGTCGGCGGGGATGTAGGCGGTCACGTTGGTGGCCGTGCCGATCGCGGTGACGATGTCGATGGTTTTCTCGACGATGGTGGCGCCGCCGGAGGGCGGGATCCACTCGGCCAGATCGCCGCAGTTGCCGTAGCAGTACAGCACCTCGCCGACCTCGGGATCGGGATCTTCGGCATAAAGGCCGAGCTCGCGGTAGTAGAAGCCATCGGTCTCGTCGCCGTTGGTGAAGATGCCGCCGACGGCCACGGTGCCGTCGCCGTTGATCTTCAGCTTCGTGATGTCGACGGTCGCCTTCGGGCTGACCACGCCGGTGAGGGTGCGGGGCGTCTGGCCCTCCTCGAGGTAGCCATCGCCGAGGACGATCTTGGTGTAGTTGATCTTCTGGCCGGCCACGCCCTTCGCCAGAACGATCAGGCCGGCGGTGGTGATGTCGTTGTTGATAAATGCAGCCATGTCTATCTCCTTTCCTTAGTCTGAGATGACCGCCGCGTCGGTGCCGATGCTGACGGTCTCGCGGTTGTTGTCGTGGACGACGGCCGCGTGGTAGATGTGGATCTCGTCGCTGCCCATGACGTGCACCTCTTGGGTGTGATCCCTGACGGCCATGCCGGAATAGAGGAACATTTCGCCGGTCAGGCAGATCAGGATCGCGTCGAGCCACGAGCTGCGGCGCTTGACCGTCCGCAGCAGCTTCAGGAACAGGTCGAGGTTGCTGTTGACGAGGCTCGGGTTGTCGCTCAGCACCTTGAAGTGATGCGGCTGCCCGCCGTACTGATACCACTCCCTGACCTCGCCGGTGCCGAAGTAGTCGGCCACGATCTGCTCTACGGCGTAGGGGGTGCCGAGTTTCGCGTAGACGCGGTCGCTGTTGCGGATGACGGCCCGCTTGGCTGCGATGGGCGCGGTGCTGTCATACCACTGGATGTTCAGCTCCCACGCCATTTCGTCGAGCTCTGCGTCGCTGAGCTGGTCGATCTTGTCCCACCTGCTCAGGAGCTTCAGGCGTGCATAGGCGTCGCGGCTGATAATGTCGCAGCCGGTGGCGATGCCCTTGTCGCTGCCGTCCTCCTGCATCCACGCAGGCAGCAGTTTGACCATCTCGGTCTCATTGAGCCGCATTTACACCACCTCGCTCTCGACCTTGTGGCTGACAGTCAGGTGGCCGCTGAATTTGGCGACTTGCGTGTCGTCGAGGGCCTTGTAGGTCGGCTTGACGACGTCCACGCGGAAGGCGCCGGTCAGGTTCTCGCCCCACGAAGGCGAGAGGATCCGCTTGCGGAGCTGGTCGGGGTTGATGTCCCGGCCGAGGGCTGCGACTTGCCACTCGTTGTAGCGGTCGATCGCGCCGCCGGTGCCTTCGACGTTGGCGATCACCTCGGCCTCACTCTCCGGCGTGGTGTAGTACACGATCTCGATGTCGTAGGTCTCGACCTCCGGGGGCACGGCGCTCACCTTGTCAGTGAGCGGCCGGATGTCCTTGGCGTTGACCACGTCCAGCACCTTCGCCAGCATGGCAGCGTCGGGGATCCCGCCGCCTTCCAGCAGGGGCACGATCTTGACGCAGCCCTCCAGCGTGCGGGTGATGATGATGTCGATGCTCTCGGCGGCCGAGAGGCTGCCCTTGAGCGTGATGGTCAGCAGGCCGTCGGTGTAGTCGACGGTGTAGTCCGTGTCCTTGGCCGCCGCCGTGCTTTGCCCGTGGGCCTTCACGACGAGGCTGTCGGTCAGAAGTGTGCCGCCGCCCTTGAAGGCTTTGCCGTCGTAGACCGTGAGGGTCTCGCTGACGGTTTCCTTCTCGCTGACGGCCTTTGCGTCCACGATGGAGCTGTCAGCCGTCATTACCCAGTAGATGTAAGCCTGTTCAGGGCCCGCGGTGGATCTCTTGGCGGGCGCCAGACGGATCCGCTCGCGGAGGCGGTTGTCGCCTTCGGTGGTGTAGGGTTCGCCGTCATCGCCTCCGGCTGTTTCGGTCAGGTTGGTGACGGACTCGATGTAGGGGATCAGGTCGACGAGGGTGCCGATCGTGCCGGCTGCGTAGCCGTTGAACTTCGTGCCGTTGCTCACGGCCGAGGTCGGCACCTCCACAGAGTAGGCGCCAGCTTGCAGCACAGCGATCTCGTCGGTGGCAAAATAGTTTTCGCTGTCCGGCGTCACCTTCGTCCATTTCGGAATGATGATGTTTTTCTCCTGCGGCGTGGAGACGGAGAAGCGCATGGTCGTCTTGGCCGGTGTGCCTTCCAGTCGTTTCACGTCCTGCCGCTCGCCGATGGCGTCCAGCACCTCGCCCCTCGCATAGCGGAGAAGCGTCTGCCGACCGACGTCGTTGAGGCTGTTGTAGAGGGCAACGAACACGGGCACGAGAGCCTCGCCGAAGATCCGGCGCTCGTCGCCCGGGTAGAGCGGCTCGCCGGCGCCCTTTTCGAGCTCGGTGATGATGGTCTTGTATAGGGTGCTCGCGTCTGTCGTGGTGAGTTTGATGTCCTCGCCGTAGATATTTGTCGCGTCGCTCACGCTGTTCACCTCCTTCATGTGATGTTCTCGATGCTGGCCCGCAGCTCGAAGTCGCCGGTCTGAGCGGTCAGGGCTTTCAGGTCGGAGTCACTGAGCTGCACGCGGGGCTCGTAGGTTTCCACAACGAACTCCACGTCGGCGGCCAGATCGGTCGCAGCGGTTTCGCTCGGCTTGTCGATCAGCGTGCGGTCGATCCCCTTGATGCGCTCGTAGGGCACCTCCCCGCGGATGGTCTTGAGGAGGTTCTGCACGCAGATCTCGGGCGCTCCGTTGCCAGATGCTTTCATTGGGATCACCTCGCTTTACTTGAGCTGCGCATTGGTTGGCTTTTTGGATGCTTTGGCGCTGCTGGAGGCTCCGACGTTCACAGCCGAGGAGCTTATGCCGAGCTCCTTGTAGGTGGCGATGCCTGCCGCCGACTTGGAGCTGCTGCCGCTCTTGCCGCTGTTGCCGGATTTTCCAGAACTGGCCTTTTTGCTGCTGGCCTCCTCGGCGTACTCGGTCAGCTTGATCGTGATCTTGCCGGTCAGGATCCTGCCGAGGTTGTCCAGCTTGGTGTCTGATAGGCTCACGCCCGTGAGCTGAAGGTTGGCCGGGCCGAAGCGCCGGCCGGCCAGATAGAAGGGGGCATACTGCCCGACCAGCGCCGTCCACGACTCGTACTCGCTGCGCACGTCGCAGCCGACCGCGGCGGCCAGATCGAAGTCGAAGCTCATGCTTTGCAGCTTGAGCGCCTTGGTCTTGGTCGCCGGGGATCCGGCTTTGTCGTCGCTGTTTTCCGTGTCGAGCTCGACGCTGTGGGAGATGCTGTTGAGTGCGGCGATCCTCTGGCTGGAGACGCCCCACGTCTTGCCGTTCCACGATGCCATGACGGCCATGTCTATCCCTCCTTACTGTGGGCCAGAAGTGGTGCCGCCTCGGCTGTCTGTGTGAGTGTGGCCGGTCAGGCTGATGCCCGTGGCTGTCACGTCTGCCGACGGGACGCTGATGCCCTTGTCCTGCATCGTGAGCGCGCCCTTCTTGACGGTGATGTCGCCCGGGACGATGCCGCCCCACTCTCCGTCCATGCGGGAGAGGATGATGCCGGTGCCGTCCTCGAACATAGCGTAGGCGACTTCTGTGCCGGGGGTCAGGTTTCCCATCTCCCCGCGCAGATACCACGGGATCGTCAGTGGCCGCGTGACCATGCTGTCGGCGGTGCTTGGGAGCACTCTGGCCGTGGTTTTGTCTCCGTTCCTGTCGGCCTTTCCCTCCACGCTGGAGATCTTGCCCTTCTGGATCATTTGGTTGTTGCTGTTCATCAATATCCCTCCAGTGGCTTGCGGAGGTATAGCTTGCTCCGCGTCTTGACGTAGTCGTGCCGGATCCGGCTGATGAAGGCCGTGCCGTCCCACGACTTGACGCCCTCGGTCGCTAGCGTGACCACAGAGCCCGCCGCATAGTCTCGCAGCAGCGAGCCCGTCCAAAGGGTGCCGACGGTCGCGTTTTTGTTGGCGTCCCGGAGCAGGCCCTTGGCGAAGCGGTCGGCCTCGCTCTGGTCGGTCATGCGGAAGGGCAGGATCCGGCGCAGTACCTTGTCGCCGCCGCTCGGGGCTGTGAAGGTGCCGATCAGGCCGCCGTTGACGGCTTCGGCCGAGCCGTAGGCGTTGGTGCCCTCGTCGCGGTACTCGAAGTCATTGGCCGGGGTGATGGTGATGGTGTCGACGGGCTGCTGGCTTTCCATGCGCGCCTCATCGTAGACGACCAGCTTTCCGTCGTACACCAGAAACGCCGCGCCCTCGAGGGTGCAGCGGTTCTGAAAAAATGCGAAGTCCGCGAGATTGTTCTGCTCGACGTAGTCGTAGGTCTGGTCGGTGATCCCGTAGGTCTCGAGCGTCAGGCCGTGACGTCCGGCGATCTCTTGGGCCAGTTGCAGGAACTTGACCTTTTCCCACGATTTGCTCCGCGTATCCTTCGCAGACTGCGGGACGGAATAGGCCCGCAGGGTGATGATGCCGGACTCGGGGACGACGCTTTCGACGAACATTTTGCCCGTCTTGGCAGCGCCGTCCTCGATGGCGATGGTGTCGCCCTTCTTGGGGTTCCACGAGTCCCACAGCTCGCGGGTGTCGTTGAGCTTGAGCAGCAGCTCGTCGCTCTGCTTTTCGGCGTACATATCGTGATAGCAGCGGTGGACGCTGATGTCCGGGTAGATGTCGACGCCTTCGTATAGGATCTTCACGGCGTCACCTCCTCCACGGTGGCAGGGTCTCCGGCGTCTCCACGGTCTCGACGATCGGGATCCGCACAGCCTCGCCGCCCTCGAAGATCAGCACGTCGCTGAGGTCGGGGTTGGCCTCGATGATGGTGCTCGCCATGCGCTCCTCGTTATAGGCGACGAGCGCGATGCTGTCGAAGGTGTCGCCGCCCTGCGCCACATAATCAATAAAGCCGACTGTCTGCTGTGACATAGGCGCCGCCCTCCCTTCTGCTGAGTGCTTCGAGAATGAAGTCGATGAACTCCGGCTCGAGGTCGCGGAGCTTTCGGATCAGTGCGTCCTCGTCAGTGTCGCCCTCGACCTTGATCTGCGGAGAGAAGGACAGGCCACTCAGGTCGTAGACCACAGCAGTGCCGGAGCCGCCGCTGAGCAGCTCGTAGTCGCTTTCGCCGTCAGATGCCCCGAGCATCCGGCCCGCCTCTGCCCAGTAGGACAGGTTTTGCGAACGGTATGCAGGGTTGAAACTGATGACCGCCTCGGTCGGGTAGCGTGGATCCTCGCCGGCGATGGACGGCCCTCTTGTGAAGCCGCCGGTCGCATAGCCAGAGACAGACGCGCTGCCGCCTCCACCTCCGAACAGGCCGGCGATCTTGGAGATGACGCCGGAGCCGAAGCTGACGATCTTCGATACCCAGCCGACAATCGTGCCGAGCACGCTGGCGATGGGTTCCAGAATAGACAGCAGCGGAGTCAGCAGTGGGGTGATGGCGCCGATCAGGCTCAGGATCGGGGGGAGTAGTGCCTGAACGAGCTGCATCAGGGGATCAAGCAGCGGCATGATGACGCTGTTGACGATTTGCAGAGCCACTTCCAGCAGCGGGGTGATGACCGGCAGCAGGCTCGAGATGATGCTCACCAGCACAGGCAGCACGGCGCTGACGATCTGCGTGATGATAGGGAGCACGGTGGCAAGTAGGCTGGCAATAGGCGGCAGGATCGCGGAGACGATCTGCATGAGTGGCGGGAGGAGCGTCTGCACGAGGTTGAGAAGCGGCGGGAGCAGAGTGCTCATTAGCTGCGTCAGAACTGGCAGAAGGTCGGCCGCGAGCTGAGAGATCAGGGGCAGAACGTCCTCGAGGGCGTCGGCCGCGCCGGTCAGGAACTCGTCGACAAACGGGGCCGCAGCCTCGACCGCCTTGGAGATGGCCGGAGTGATCTGCTCCATCAGTTTTTGCAGGGTCGGCATGAACTTGTTGAGCCCGTCGAACACAGTGTTCGCCATAGGCTTGAGGGCCACTTCGAGCCCCTGCTTCATAACCTGAAGCCGCTCGGCGAAGTCGTAGGTGTCATCAGCTGCGCCGGCGATTGTCTCGCCGTTTTCTTGCAGCTCAGCCGTCAGGTCTGCGACGGCCAGAGAGCCGTCTCGGATTGCTGCGGCCATCGTGGAGCCTGCCCTTGTGCCGAAGATCTCCGACGCGATGCTGGCCGCCTCCGCTGCCGTTCCTGCGTTCTTTATCTTCTCGTAGTACATGGCAAGGCCGTCGCTTGCACTGATACCCTCTTTTGCGAGAGCTGCGACGCTTTTCTTCATGGCGCCGAGCACTTCGTCAGTGTTTACGCCAGCTTTGTCGAGCTGTCCGATCAGGGTACTGGCTGTCTCGAATGAGTAGCCCATCTCCTGAAGCTGTGGGCCGAACTTCTGCATATCTGCCATCAGATCCGTGAAGCCCATGCCCGTGCTCTGGCTTACCTTGAAGATATAATCCATCGCGCCGCCCATGTCGTCGGCGTCGATTTTCCACTGCTGGAAGGCTTGACTCGACTCCTCGATCACGCCGCCGAGGTCGTCCCCGAGCATATCGCTCACTTGGATGGCCTGCTTGGAGATCTCCTGAAGTTGCGGGCCGGTGAGGCCGAGGCGGGTGTTGTAGTCTGCGATCGCCTTGCTGGCGTCCTCCATTGTGGTCGGGACGCTCTTATAGACGGCGTCGAAGTCATCCAGAAGCCCATCCAGCGCGTCGCCGGTGGCGCCGGTTCCGATGCGGATAGCATCAGCAGCGTCATCGAAGGACGCGCCGAGATCCTTCATGTACTTTCCAGCCTCGACGACTGCCTTGCCTGTCGCCACAGCGATGCCGCCCACGGCTGCACCAACGGCCAGCGCCTTCACGTTCAGGCCGCTGATTTTCTTCTGAGCCTGTTCGATGGCTTTGCCGAGTGATGGGTCGATGCTGCCGGCCAGATTGACGACCGCCTGCATCGTTTTTCCGTTTGCCATGTGCGTCACCTCCTTCTGATGTGTGGTTTCTTAAAGCTGGCCGCACGAGTCGGCCGGCTCGCTTGGAGCCGCTTGGCCTCCTCGACGGCCTCCCCGTATTCGGTCAGGAAGTCGGTCAGCCTTCGCTCTCCGAGGTCTCGCGTTGATGTGTGGAAGGCTCGGGCGTAGTCTCGGATTGCGCGTCGGAGCTGTCGGGGGTGTAGGGTTCCTCCGACTTCCCGGAAATAAAATCCCGGCCGATCCTCATAATCTTCATAACGTCGTAGCCGCGGACGCGCTCGAGGTCGGAGATGTCGATCTCAGGGTTGACCGCGATGATGGCAGCGAAGCCGAGGTAGAGGTGCAGGCCGTAGTCCAGCTCGGCCGCGCCGGCTGCGTTGCCATTCTTGGAGCCGCTGGCGCTCAGCTTTCTGGCGTCAGCTTCAGCAAACGCCTGTGCGGTGATCTCGCTGATGTCATAGGTCAGCTCGTTGTAGCTCTTGCCGTTGATCTGCACAGGGTTGTCGAGCTTGATGGTGTTCTTCATTGGGTGCGTCTCCTTTCGATAAACAGAGGGCGCCGCATAGGCGCGGCGCCCTTCAGGTTACAGCAGGCTGCGGATGTCCTTGGCGTAGTCGACGCCGCCGACGCGCAGGATCGTGTTGAGCTGGTCGATCAGCCAGTATTCAGCGCCGCCGACGTAGAGCTGGTAGCGGCTCACGGCAAACGTGGCCTCGTTCTCGCTGGTGTTGCCGGGATCCACGGAGAGGCCCGGGATGCCCTTAGAGACGCAGCGGAGGAACGCCTTGCAGCCTTCGGTCTTGGTGGAGCCGTCGGCCTGCTTGACGTCCTGAGCCCAGCGGATCTCGATGGTCTTGCTCTCGAGCTTCATCATGTTCCGCAGGCCGAGGTCGATGCCGATCTTGGTGATGGATGCCTCCATAGCCTCGATCTGGCCGAGGATGGGGGCGGTGTAGGTTCCCATAGCCTTGAAGTCAGCGGTCACGGGAGTGACAGCCGGCAGCGCGATGGTCACGTCTTTGGCGACGAGAGTGCCGCCGATGTAGACGGTGTCGGCGAGGATGGGGCCCTTCAGGTCGAGCCACAGGTTTGCCATTACTCGTCACCTCCTTCGTAGTAGACAGAGAAGCCCGCGTCGGTGTAGGCGACGTAGACGCTCGCAGACTTGAGGGGCGGGGTCGGGGTGACGGCGATGTCCCAGCGGAAGTCGCCATTCATCACGTCCGTGGTGCTGTTCTCGCTCTCGAGGAACAGGATCACGGGCTCGCCCAGCAGGGCGCCCATGCTCACATAGCCGTCGAGCTTCTCCTGCTCGCGGTTGATGATGCGATCCTTCAGCGCGCGGGTCATAGGGCTGTCGATCTCAGGGCTCCACTCGCGCTGGAAACTATTGGTGATGTGCATGAGCATACGCATGGAGACGTCAAAGATCGCGCGAGGATCCACGTCTGCGCCGTATGTGTAGGCGGCCGTATGGTCGCCCCACAGTACCCACTCGCCTCCCCATGCGACGGCGGTGCTGATGCCGTTCTGCGTCAGCTCCTTGCCGGTCTGCTGGTCGAAGCCGCGGTTTTTCGCGTTGGCGCCGAAATACTGCTTGATGACGGGGATCGCCTTGTTGCCGCAGGTCTCCATCGGGACGCTGTTGTGGCTGAAGTCAGCGCGCATGAGCTCGACCACGGCCAGCGTGCTCAGGTGGAACACGTTGCCGAGGTTGTCCACAGCCTGCGGCCAGTAGACCTTAGAACGCTCGCCGGTGAAGGCGTTGGCCTTCTTCCATGCGATCGCCTTTGTGATCGTGTCGACCGCCTGCGCGGTGCTGTCCACGAGGGGCAGGTCGGCCACGACGAAGGCGTCCCAGTGGCCGTTGATCTTCTTGCAGGTCGTCAGCATGGCGTTGTAGACGGCAGGGCTGTGACTCCAGCCGGGGGCCGCGATCAGATTGCAGACCGCGAACTGCTCGGGATAGAGCAGCGCGATCGCGCTCAGGCCGCTGTACTCGCCGGAGGAGGTGACGCCGCCGATGATGTCGCTGTCTGCGATCTCAGAGTCGTCCACCTCGCTGAAGCTGGCCGTCAGGCTGCCGGCGAGCTGCGCGTCGTCCTTCAGGCTGGTGATGATGACCGTGCCCTTGGTGAAGTTATAGTCCACAGCGTAGTCGGTGCCCTCGACGTAGTTGCCGCTGTCATTCTTTGCGATGGTCAGGGTGTCGAGGATGATCTTGTCGCTGGCGAACTCGGCGCGGCCGCCGGTGAAGGTGAGGGCCTTGGTGGTGGCCGCCTCCTTGCGGTGCTTGCCCGCGGAGGGGTCGAGCACATTGATGACGTAGATCGGGCCGATGTTCCCGAGGGTGTTGTTGAAATGCGCGTACACGGCCTCGCACAGGGTAAAGGTGCCCCAGTCGGACGAGTAGCCGATCTTCTTCTGAGCGTCGACCAGACTGGTGATCTTGATCGGCGCGTTGATGATGCCGGCCTCGCCGAAGCCGCGCACGAGGTTGACGGGTGCCGTGCCGATATAGACCGGCGTGGTG
>ERZ1673703.2897-NODE-2897-length-9909-cov-4.023544_pt1 | contig 9909 bp, 9 predicted proteins | sample MGYA00580233_ERZ1673703 | MGnify/ENA primary metagenome ERZ1673703 (study PRJEB41218, sample SAMN15661748) | gut metagenome | host: Homo sapiens | place: Canada: London | collected 2015-08-20/2019-03-30 | study: EMG produced TPA metagenomics assembly of PRJNA649273... | reverse complement strand
CAGTACCTGCGGCCGCAGAGTACGGACGACGGTCTCCACTTCCGGCAATTCGGGCATGATCCACCTCATACGAAAAGACCTGCCGAGGGCAGGTCCAAAACAGCAGGGCCGGAACCATCCGGCCAGGAAAAAAACAGCCCGTGTTGCGGACAGCACGGGCAGCAAAAAAGACAGGCAAAAACAGGGAACAGGACAGTCGTATGGACGGTCCGAAATGCCCGCCGCAATCCGGCGGCAAAACCGACTCCACAGGCTAGGCCTGTTCGTCACCGCCCAGATAGATGTCCAGCAGGCCTTCCGGCGGCGCGATGTGGATGCACTCCCCTTCCAGGTCGAAGCCTTCGATGAACGAGGCTTCCGCAGGGAACAGGACTTCCTTGCCGTCATCGGTCACGATGCTCCAGACCTCCAGACCGGCAGGATATTCCACATGATCCAGCACGCCCAGGCGGGAGCCGTCAGGCAGGATGACGGCAAAGCCCAGCACGTCCTCCACGTAGACTTCGTCTTCGTCCACAGGGGGCAGCAGGTCGCGGTCCACAAGAATCTTCTGGCCGCGCAGGGCTTCGATGTCGTTACGGTCGGTCACCCCCTCCAGCAGGAGCAGGGGACGACCTTTGTGCATGCGCCACGAACGGGCCCGGGCAGGACGCGGCGGAGCATCGCCCGCCTGCAACCAGAAAGGACCGTCCAGCAGCGAAGGGGAGTCTGCGTACCAGTCGACGCAGATCTCCCCCTTGATACCGTGCGGGCGCGCGAGCGTGCCCATATGGATGCGTCGTGCCATGAGGAACTATTCCAGGATCTCGAGTACGACGCGTTTTTTGGCCTTGGTGGACGCGGCGCTGAGCAAGGTGCGCATGGCGCGTGCCGTGCGGCCCTGCTTGCCGATCACCTTACCGAGATCTTCCTTGGCGACCTTCAATTCCAGCACAGTGGTCTGTTCGCCTTCCACTTCAGTGACCTGTACCTGATCAGGCGCGTCCACGAGCGAACGGGCGATAAATTCAATCAAAGCTTTCATTGCTGGCCTCCCGCAAGTCCTGCCGTGACAAGACTGTTGGTGTGAGCGGGCGCTGCATCTCCGCGGGAAAAGCCCGCGGGAAAAGCGCCATGCGCCTGCGGTGCGGTACGTCCATCAGGCAGCCCCCTCAGGGATCTGCCGCGTCAGTACCGCACACCGGAAGAACATCGGGCCAGTACCGGAAAGACCGGTACGATGGTATCCTGCAAAGATACCCTTAGGCCATCTTCTTGAGCAGAGCGCGGACGGTGTCGGTGGGTTCGGCACCGCGATCCAGCCAAGCCTTCACCTTTTCGGCGTCCAGCTTCACTTCGGCGGGATCGGTCATGGGGTTGTAGTAACCCAGGAATTCCAGCGGACGGCCATCACGACGGGTTTCGTCGTTGGCGGCCACGACGCGGTAGAAAGGATGCTTCTTGCTGCCCAGACGGGTCAATTTCAGCTTAACAGCCATGATTATCTCCTGTTTGTGCTATGGTAGCGTTGCGGGGGCAAAAGAGCAAGTTTGCCCTCCCCCCATTATATCAATGACCAGTGCGCCGCAACGATTTTTTTATCGCGTCTCCGGCATCGCCGCAGCCGTCTGGCGATGAGGTTTCGCCATGCTCTGCCGGGGAACGGACGCTGATCCGTGCGGACAGACCGCACGGACGGGCCTATTTCTTTTTGCGCTTGGCAGGCCGTTCGCGCTTCTTGCGCTTTTTGGCCGCCGCCGACTTGCCGTGTCCGGCATCCGGCAGCCCCATGGGCGGCATACCGGGCATGCCACCCATCCCCGGCATCATGCCGGGCATCCCGCCCATGCCGCCGGGCATGCTCATGCCCCGGGGCATCCTGGGCATGGCGGGCATCCCCTTGGCCTTGCCACCCATCATCCCCTTCATCATCTGGCGCATCTGCTCGAACTGGCGCACCAGCTGGTTGACCTGCTGCACTGTGACCCCGGCGCCCTTGGCGATACGCGCCCGGCGGCTGCCGTTGAGGATATCGGGGTTGCGGCGCTCGGCCATGGTCATGGAGTTGATGATGGCTTCGGTACGGGCCATTTCCTTTTCAGGCATGGCCCCGTTGGCTTCGGCCAGCTTTTCGCGCAGGCCGCCCATGCCGGGGATCATCTTCAAAATACTGTCCAGAGAGCCGAGCTTCTTGATCCGGCGCATCTGGGTACGGAAATCTTCCAGGTCAAAGCTGGCCTTGCGCATCTTTTTGGCAAGGGCTTCGGCCTCGTCGGCCTCGATGGTGGCCTGGGCCTTTTCCACCAGGGTGAGCACGTCGCCCATGCCCAGGATACGGCCCGCGATGCGGTCAGGATGGAAGACCTCCATCTCGGACAGCTTTTCGCCCATACCCACGAACTTCACCGGGGCACCGGTCACCGCTCGGATGGACAGGGCCGCACCACCGCGGGCATCGCCATCCATCTTGGTCAGCACCACACCGGTCAGGCCCAGACGTTCGTTGAAGGACTCCGCCACGGTCACGGCATCCTGACCGGTCATGGCGTCGGCCACGAACAGGATCTCCTGCGGGTTCACCGCCGCCTTGATGGCGGCCAGTTCCTGCATCAGGGGCTCGTCCACATGCAGACGGCCGGCGGTGTCCAGCAGGACCACCGTGGCCTGCTGCTCGCGGGCGGCTTCCATGGCCTGACGGGCGATGTCCACGGGATTCATGTCCACCGTAGACGGGAAGCAGGGCATGTCCAGCTGCTTGGCCAGCACGGTCAGCTGATCGATAGCCGCGGGACGGTACACGTCGGCAGGCACCAGATAGGGACGCATCTTCTGCTTGCGCAGCAGATTGGCGATCTTGCCCGCCGAGGTGGTCTTACCGGAGCCCTGCAGGCCCACCAGCATGATGACGGCGGGTTCCTGGCCCTGAAGGTTCAGACCCGCTGTCTCACCACCAAGCAGTCCCACCAGCTCTTCATGGACGATCTTGACGACCTGCTGCGCCGGACTGACGCCCTTGATGAGTTCCTGTCCCAGGCACTTCTGGCGGACGTTCTCCACAAAGTCCTTGACGACCTTGAAGTTGACGTCGGCCTCCAGAAGGGCAAGACGCACCTCGCGCAGGCCGGCCTGGATATTTTCTTCCGTCAGCTGGCCGCGTCCGCTGAAGGAGCGGAACACACCGGAAAGGCGATCGGAAAGACTTTCAAACATGGGAACCCCGCTATCAAGTTACACTGAAAGACCCTGCCCTCCCTGCCGCAGGACATGGCGGCAGATCACGCGGGCCCGGCCAGCGCATACAGAATTGTGATTCATAGGCTGTTTACGCCGTTTCGTCAAGAAAAGACCGCAGTGGCGGCCATCACGGCTTTTTACCAGGCCGTACCGGCCTGTCTGTGGCTCACGGATCCCGGGGGACAGGCCCCTCACGCTGCCCCTCCCTGCCCAAAAACAAAAAAGGCCGCCCCCGAAGGAGCGGCCGGACGTGCTGAAGGACTCAGACTAGAAGGTATAACGCAGGCCGAGCATGAACTCGTGGTTGCTGGGCTGGTTCTTGACCTTGCCGCCTTCGGGGAGGTCCACTTCGTAGTAGCCCAGGTTCACATAGCGGTAACCCAGATCCACGGCGAAGTTGTCAGTGATGTCATAGGCCACACCGGCGCCCACGTTCCAGGCGAACGTGGTACGGTGGTCATCGAAGTTGGCATTATAGCCCCGGGCAGAGAAGGTATAATTGGCGTAATTGAAGGCCATGCCCAGACCGGCGCCCACATAGGGAGTGAAGGCCGTGCTGTTACGGAAGTCATAGTAAAGGTTCAGGAACAGCGTGGAAGCGTTCCAGGCGCCCTTGAGATCCAGAATCTTGTCGTAGTTCCAGCTTTTTTCACTGTTGCCGCGCAGGGCGTATTCCACTTCGGCGCGCACGGGCACACCGAACTGGCTGTTGAAGTCATAGCCCAGGGCCAGAGCGCCCCCCAGAGTGAACTGGCTGTACCCCTCGCTCACATCATTGGGGCCGATCTCTACCGTAGGATAGTTGTTCTGGATGCTCATCAGGAATTTGGGGGCCAGGTACATGCCGGTACCTTCGGCCTTGGCCACACCGGACAGGGCCAGAGCGCAGATCAGCGCCAGGGCAGCAAAACAACGTTTCATGTTTTCTCCTTTCTTTGGGAAGTTGACTGCGCTGTCCGTGGTAACAGGCAGTGTTTGGGATTTTCTTCCCTAGCAGAGGAAGAGAGAGGTTTCAAGAATAATTATTATATGCCATATTTCATAATATCTGAAATATATTATATTTTTGCTGCATCTTCTTTTTAACAGCTGACTTGCGAACTGTATATCGCTTGTTCATGACAATATATGATACATATAATATGTCAAAAATAATGACGATGTAACTCTTATGACACTTTTGTAACAATCACTTAAATCACCACATCAATACGGAGATTTCATATTTTTTCCGGATTCCTGGCCGTCCCTTCCTGGTGGATAAAATATACTTATTTACTACCATTAAAATATACGACAAAAAAGGCCGCTCCCGAAGGAGCGGCCTTTTCAAATCGCGGGTAATACGCTTTAAAAAGCGAAGCGCAGGCCCAGCATGAATTCGTGGTTGTAAGGACGGCTGCCCACCTTGATCTGGTCACCGCCCAGGGAACCGCTGGCTTCGGTGTAACCCAGGTCCACATAGCGGTAGGCGGCGTCAATATACAGGGCATCGTTCACATTGTAAGCCACACCGGCGCCCACGTTCCAGGCAAAATTGGTGGTGCTGTCGCTGCGTGACACGTCGTTGCCGCCACGATGCAGGTCGAAGCCCAGGTAGTTGAAGGACATACCGATACCGGCGCCGATGTAGGGCACGAAGGCGCTGTCGTTGCGGAAGTCATAGTACAGGTTGGCGAACAGGGTGGAGCTGTTCCAGGTGCAGTCCACGCTGCCCCAGTTGCTGCCCCAGCTCTTTTCGCTGTTGCCGCGCAGGGCGTATTCCAGTTCCACACGCAGGGGCACCAGATACTGGGGCCAGAAGTCGTAACCGGCAGCCAGAGCGCCGCCCAGGGTGAACTGGGAGTATTCGTCCACGCCGCCCATACCGGAACGTTCGATGGTGCCGGTTTCCTGAATGGTCATCAGGAATTTGGGAGCCAGGTACATACCGGTACCTTCGGCCTTGGCCATGCCGGGCAGGACCAGAGCCACCAGCAGAGCCAGTGCAAGGATGGTGCGTTTCATTGCTCTCCTCCAAAGAGATGTTTCCTGCAAAGCAGGGCCTGTTCAGGCGGATAAAGTTTAGACTTTCTCAAACGGGACTATAGAGACTTTCTAGCCGCTGGTCAAATAGTCTGTACGCAGGGCATGAAAAAAGGGCGCCGCCCCAAGGACGACGCCCCTAAGATCTGCCGGAAAGCAGACTAGAACTTGTAACCGAAGCTCAGCATATAGATGTTGGCCACGGTATCCTTGGAATTGCCGCCGGTGATACCGGATGCCAGACCGGGGGTACGAATACCACTTGCATCAGTGTCATCATAGTTGGTCGGATTGATCCACATGTGGCAGTAAGCGAAATCCACAGTAAAATCGTTCCATTCCACGCCCGTGCCCAGGGTCAGGGCCGTACGGCCATTGGTGGGCACCATGAAATCGGCATGGTCTTCGTTGACCACAGGGGTCTCATACCAGAAACCGGCACGCAGGCTCCACCAGTCCAGAGGCTTGTATTCCACGCTGGCATTGAAATTCCAGCCGTCTTGCCAGTTTTTGTGACTGATGGACTGGTTACCGTTGTCCATATAGATGTTCAGAGAGTTGTAGGTGGACCAGCGGGTCCAGACAGCGCCCACTTCGAAGCTCAGATTGTCCAGAGGCTTATAGGCCACGCCCAGCGCCAGAGAGTCAGGCAGCTGCACGGTACCGTGAGCATCGCAGTCATCAAAAGATACACCGGGAAGCAGACTATTCTGCTCATGCTTGGCCTCCCCGTAAACATTGGCCGTGACCTGGGTCTTGTAGGACAGGCCCACAGACCACTGGTCATTGAGGCGGGCATGCAGGCCAAAATGGCCGCCCACGCCCCAGCCGGAACCCTGAACCTGGACATCATTGTCGATACCAGGCGCAAGCTTTCCTCCGGGCATGAGGGCAAACCCCGGCATTTTCTGTTCCGTGGTCAGGTTGATATTCATGATCTCCAGACCGGCGGACACGGAGAGGATGTCATTAATCTTCCAGGCCAGAGTGGGCACGGCGGAGATGGTCTGCAGGTTGACGCTGTACAGATTATAACGGCCGGTCCAGTTCTGGTCATAGCTGTTGCCCAGACCGAAGCGCGAGAATACGCCCAGGCCAAGCCACAGGCTGTCGTTGAGCTGCCAGCTGGCGTAGGCGTGCGGCGCGGCCCACACAGCGGGCTTGGTGGTGGTCTCCTGCTTGCCGTGGGCCGTATCCAGCGACAAAGTCCCCATGGGAGCGATAAGGCCCATACCACCCATGACCTGGACGCCGGGCAGCTGGGTGATGCCGGCCGCGTTGTAGGCAATGGCCGACACGTCGTCGGCGCGGCCCACCATGCCGCTGGCCAGACCCAGACCGCGAGCACTCCACTCGGTCAGCGCAAAACCTTCAGCCATGGCGGACGACGCCATTCCCAGAACCAGGGCCACCCACAGGCCCACCACACGCAAAGCTTTCATTCTTCCTCCCTTGACCATGAAGCACCGGACAAGCTCCTTCCGCCCGGTACTGACTCCTGCCCTGCCGTGCCCGGCCATGGTACATGCCGGACGCTCCGGCATCAGGGCCGGTCAAAGGCCGCAAAAATGCCGGGGCAGGCACCGCAGAGCTTTCCCCAGTAAAATCCCGCTACGGGAAAAATAAATCGCAAGATTAGAGCATATTGACAGGGTCAAGGTCAAGGAAAAGCCGCAAGCGGCTGGCGCACTGCTGCCGCAAAGCTTCATGGTACAACACCCTGACCGACTGCCAGTCGGCACTTTTGATGAGGCAGGAAAAACGCCTGCGGCCCCGCAGCATGGCCAGGGGCGCCGGGATAGGCCCCAGCAGGCGCACGCCCAGCTCACGGGCCCTGGTTTGCAGCAAACGGGCCAACTCCCCCAGCGCCGCGGCGCCACCGGGATCTTCCGCAGGGAAGGAGATGCGCAGCAACGCCAGACGCACGAAAGGCGGGTAGCCGTATTGTCGCCGCCGGGCCAGCTCGGCGGCATAAAAACCTTCATAATCACCGCTCTGGACATACTGCCAGCAGTAGTGATTGGTATTGCGGGTCTGGATCAGTACCCGCCCGGGTTTGTCGCCACGTCCTGCCCGGCCTGCGGACTGGACCAGCAGCTGGAAGGACCGCTCCGCAGCCCTGTAGTCCGGCAGATTGAGCCCCAGATCCCCGTCCGCCACGATGGCCAGGGTCACATCAGGGAAGTGGTGGCCCTTGGAAAGCATCTGCGTACCTACAAGAATGGGGGACTCGTGCCGGGCAAAAGCCGCCAGTATCTCTTCCATGCGCCCGGGCCGCCTGGTGCTGTCACGGTCGAGGCGCAGGACAGGCTGCCCGGCCAGCGTGGACAAATATTCTTCCAGCCTTTCGGTCCCCTCCCCCATGGGCAGGAAATTCATGCTCCTGCACTGCGGGCAGGGACTGGGAAAGGGAACGGCATAGCCGCAGTAATGGCAAACGAGCCGCCCCCGCCCTTTATGGTAGGTCAGGGCGATGTGGCAATGCGGACAGCTGACGGTCTCCTTGCAGTCCAGGCAGTACAGCAGGGGCGCGTAGCCGCGCCGGTTGAGCAGGACAACGGCCTGCTCCCCGCGTTGCAGCACTTCGCGCAGGGCCTGCTCACTGCGGGCAGCCAGCAGCCCTTCCCCGGCCAGGCCGCTGGTATCCACCAGCTCCACCGGCGGCAAAGGCCGCCCCCCTACCCTCTCCGGCAGGCGAAGAAGATCTATCTGCCCCTGACTGGCCGCATGGAAGGTCTTGATGTCCGGCGTGGCCGAGCCCAGCACCAGCAGGCCGCGCTGCCGTGCGATGCGCGACCAGGCCAGTTCCTTGGCCTGATAGGGCAAAGACTCGTCCTGCTTGAACGAGCTGTCATGCTCTTCGTCCAGGATGACGCAGCCCAGCTGCGGTACAGGCAGGAAGAGCGCCGAACGCGTTCCCACCACGAGGCAGGGCTCCTGCCGGGTGGCCAGACGGCGGAAGATCTCCTCCCGTCGTGCCGGGGGCTGGTAGCCATGATAGAAAAACAGGGGCACATGGGGCAGGACGCAGGCCGCATCCCGGCGCAGCTTGCAGGCAAGAGCCACTTCGGGAGCCAGCAGGAGGACGCTCCTGCCCTGCTCCATGCAATGCCGGATCAGCTCCAGATAGACAGCCGTCTTGCCGCTGCCGGTCACCCCAAACAGCAGGACCGATGCGGGCCGCTCCGTCTCCAGCGCAGCACGCAGGGCCTCCAGGGCCCGCTGCTGGTCTGCATTGAGCTCAAAGGCCCGGGGCGCGGAAGCAGCTCGTCAGCGGGCTCATCGGCCTCCGCGTGGCGCAAAGTCACGAATCCGGCCTGCAGCAAAGATCGCAGGGCCGGAGCACTGCCGGCTCCCAGATCCCGAGTCAACTGGCGACGGCTGACCTGTCCCCGTTCATGCAGATAGTCCAGTATCTCGCGCTGCCGTGCGGCCTGCGGCCGTACCGGCCAGGGAGGATCCACCCGCAGCACACAGAGTTCCTCCCCGGCGGCATCCCGGCCCGGAGCGACAAGGCGGGCCTCCCCCCGGCACAGGGCCACGGCCAGGGCCTGGCGCAGATCCGGTTCCAGTTTCGTGACCTGCTTCACCGTACAGGAAAAATCCCTGTCCGCCGCCAGCCAGCGGATGCGCAGACCCACCTGACGCAAGCCCTGCGGCAGGACATGCCCGAACACGCAGCCCGGCTCCAGTCCCTGCCTGATGGCCAGATCCCGTGCCAGCGCCCTGATCTCCTCCGAAAGCAGGGGGACGGTCTCCAGCGGCCAGGCCACCTCCTTGCAGGTGACGTCATCGGGAAGATCGCTGTGCTCCAGCCGCTCCATCAGGATGCCTGCCCGCAACGCACCACGGCCCAGGGGGATGGCCACGCGCAGGCCTTCCTGCCAGAACTCTTCGGGAAAGATGTCGGGCAAGGCGTACGTCAGGGTGCTGTAAGGAGCGGAAAGCAGAGCGATACGGGCAAACATGGGACCTCGTGACAAGAGGGGAATCTGTCGGGCCTGCCAGGCTGCACGGACACAGCGGCAGAAAGTTGCATCGCTCCCGCCAAAAGAGAGCTATGCATCCGAAGGATGCCGCAGCATAGACGCAGGAGACAGGCAAGGCAAGGACGTCTGATACCACTGCCTCAAAAACGGAAAAGGGGGGCTTGCGCCCCCCTGAAACATCCCGGTCGGGAAAGACTAGAACGTGTAGGCAATGATCAGCTGGGCCTTCCAGGCATCCTGCTTCTTGTAGGAGTCGTTGCGGTAGCTGCGCTTCCAGGTGTCGTCATCCACCATGTTCACGATATAGCTCAACTCCAGGTTGGCTTCCAGATTCTCATAGATCTGGTAGCTGTTCACCAGGTTGAATTCCAGCAGGCCGTCATTGGTGGTCAGGTACGGACCTTCGGGGGTACCGTTGTCCCAGCCATAGGCATCCTTCACATACTTGGCCATGGCAGGGCTGTTGGTACCACCCCAGTAAGCCACACGGAAGGAGTGCTTCAGATCTTCCACAAAGCTCATGTCGTGGATGCGCAGACCCACGCCCCAGGTACCGGCATAGGTCAGGTTGCGGTCATACAGACGCGGGTCGCCCCAGCCATAGTTGCCGTCGCCCATGAAGGACATGAAATTAGCGCAACCGGACATGGTGGGCATACGCTCCGAACCGTTCTTCACGTTG
>ERZ1673703.2893-NODE-2893-length-9933-cov-4.223932_pt1 | contig 9933 bp, 10 predicted proteins | sample MGYA00580233_ERZ1673703 | MGnify/ENA primary metagenome ERZ1673703 (study PRJEB41218, sample SAMN15661748) | gut metagenome | host: Homo sapiens | place: Canada: London | collected 2015-08-20/2019-03-30 | study: EMG produced TPA metagenomics assembly of... | reverse complement strand
AGGTGAGATGTCTCCGTTCGTCTCCAGATTCAGCAAGGTCTTGAGGGTGCGTTGCACCACTGCCTCTTCCTTGCGGGCGGCTTCCAGTTCACGCAGTGCTTCGTCCATGTTGACTTGGGCAAAGAGGCGTGCCGCTTTATCTATCATACCGGTGGACTCCAGTTTCAATGCATTCTCGTAATGCAGCTTCAGAGCTTTGTACGATTCCAGGCGGACACCGACAATTTCTTGTGCCAGGCGCAATCCGTAGTAGCTTTCGGCAAGCAGTGTTCGTTGGGTGGCATCGGTCTGTGCCCGGTTCTCACGGGCAAGGTCTATCATCGCATTGCCTATCTTAGTGGCATGAATACGTTTGCCTCCGGCGAACAATACCCATTCGGCGGTCAGGTCGACAGTGGTCAGGTTGCGCGGTGCCAACGGAAAGATGAGTGTGTTCGTCCCGATTTGATCGAGTATGGACGATATGATTTTATCGTCCGGCAAGATGGAATGTACGAAGTCTTTGGCCGGATCGGTGAATTGAGAAAGCGGTTGCTTCACTTCTATCTTCTCCGAAAGGTGTACAAATGCTCCGGTCGATTGCAGGCTGGGCATCCAGAAAGCATTCAGCTTCCCACGTTCGGCACGGGCTATGTCGATGCCTTTGTCGGCTATCTTCAGGCTTTGGTTGCCTTTGTGCAGCAGTTGCAGCGCCTCGTTAAAGCTAAGCTGATGTTGCGAAGTTTCCTGTGTGGGAGGGAGGCTCTGCGCCGCGACGGTGTTGTTGTATAAGAGCATTCCTGCCGCTATCATCAGTGCGACGGGTATTTTCTTTTTTTCCATACGTCTGTTACGGTTTAGGTTTATGAGTCCTTGTAACAGACGAGGGGGGAGGTTTGTTCAGAAGATAAAGGTTGGTAAGTGTTACTTCCTCAGAATTTCTTGTTGAAGTCTTATTATCTCATTGTCGGAGATATTTTCCCGGTCGGATTTGTCATAAATGGTAAGTAGGGTAACTCTGCCTTCTTCTACGCTGATAATGGCTGATGTATCGGTGATGACCCGTGCGCCTCCGCTCTTTCCTTTCCCTTTACTGGCTATAGCCATTCGTACTTTTCGTATGCCGTTTCCCAGGTCTACCCCTATATGCGGATTCTTTTTTAAATCTTCTATCAGAGCTGCGTAATCTTTAATTATTGAATGATACTTCTTACTAAGCCGTTTCATTTCTTTATCAAAGGTTACGATGGTATGTATTTCAATCATTACCTTCCCTTTCTCTGATAAGTTCTGCAAGTAGTTCTTCGGCCGGTCTTGACTTGCTTTCTCCGGTTCTTACTCTTTCTTGTTCGCAGAAGGCTTCTTTTATATTTGCGAGAATATATTTTTTACACTCCGGTTCGGTTTCCCTGTTTTTGTCCAAACCGAGTACATCGTGAAGTTTCTGTTTCACTTTATCGATGATTTCTTTACTGTCTATGTTGGCAATAGTCCGGATCAGTTCTGCTTTTTCTGCTTCTAATTCGAGATAAGCCATACTATTGTAAGCTACTGTCGGCTCGGACAGTCGGGTGGTTTCCTCTTCTGGTTGCTTGTATTTTTCAGGCTCTTTCATAATACATCTTGTTTCTTTTAGTACAAATACAAAGATAATAAATTAATTGATAGCGAATGATATTTATCTGTGTAAATCAGCGTAATCTGTGGTGAAGTTCATTATAACATATTCGTTTGTCAAATTGGTATCTTATAAAACGTTTTCTGGATCAAAAAGACAGGTAATGGCATTTTCTGCTAACTATCCCTTTTTGTTTTCTTACCCATATAGGGGAGAATGTCCCGGAACTTTCTGCTTCTTTGCCCGAAAAGCCGGGCTTGGGAAGGGGAAGAGTCTGTGTTTTCACCTCGAAGAGCCGGTATTTCGACCAAAAGAAGTAAGCATTTACTCCGAAAGACGGTTGTGTTTTTCAAAAATGAATAAGAGTTTTGCCCAATATCTCTATATGTTTTCTTCCATTACATATATTGTTCTTATTTGGGAGTGAAAACAGTGATCCTATTTCTCTGGTTGCTCTCGTAGAGTGATAGGTTGATGATTGATAAAAATGTGATATTTTATTGGTTTTTGTTTCTGTTGTTAAACGATAATGCAAAGTAGGTATCCTTTTGTTCTCGTAATTGATGTATTGGTCCCTAACGGTATTTTCTTGATGCGAAAATACGGCGATTTTAGCCCATCCTTGGTACTTTGTACGGGAAATAGCGAATCTGAAGCGTTTGGATTATCATTTTGATAAAAGGGTATTTTGTATCTGTTTCAATTCCCTTCGGGATACTCGGTTCTATCTTTTTTATATTACCAGTGCAGCGATCTCTGGTGACAGCTCGATGTTTCCGTCTTTGCGGACAATGATAAAACATTATAGGCATGCGCGCCGACAAGGTTTGATAGGGGAGTATTTACGGGTGTGACCGCATTGCATTTATCGAACATCAGTTCCATCGTCCGACTGCGAAATGTGGCGATTCGTCCCTTATGTTCACCCAGAGTCCGGAGGATGGAACTATAGCAAGTCGCCACTCGTGCATACGTCATTTTGTTACGTTTCGCCACCCGTGCGATGGGTTCGCCACCGGAGACGGAAAGGAATATTTCCCGTTCATGATCGTCTGTAATCAACTGGCCGAGTTCCTGAATGAGGATATGAAAAAGCGGTTGGTGTAGTTTCTGGGTTTTCAATAGAAATAGTTCGTCGTCACATTGTGAGAGGAGTACTTCACGTTCCAGTTCCTTTTCTTTGATAATCTTTTCCAGATAGTTCTCACCTAAATCTTTGGTCTGGTGAACATCAAGATATTGGGTCAGGCTTTCGTCATCAATCATTAGGACGTTCTCTATCCTCGATGAAGTGATATATCCCAAGTTTGCCCATGTGCGGAGGTCGGATTCGGCAATACCGCGTTTCTCCGACAGTTGTTTGAGGGTTATCCAGTTAGCCATGCCTGCCCCTCCTTGTTACTTCTTTGATTGGTCTGTTCATACCTTTCTGATTATTATGAACGTCCACATCCTTATGTATACCTTATATATAAGAAATCGGGCGCTGAGTTCATATTTACGCGGAAAGAGGTAGTACCAATACCTAGAACTTCATAAATATGTTCACACGCCCGACCCTACGTCGTACGTATGAAACAGATTCATTGATATTCAGTTTTTGCATTAAATTAATTTGGGACTTTCTTCGTCTGCAAAATTGTTTCAATGAGCTGTATTTCTCTTTGGCTTTCAAGTGACAAAGATAAAGAATCTTGTGGGGATAGCAAAGAATGTGACAAGAAAGTTGAGACTGTTATAACTTCCACATGGAGGCACACTGCATGGATTGGAGATGTGTCATTATCCACCACAGAGTAACACAGAGTTCCATGGAACTGACTTAATCTGTTGATAACTAATGATACTTATCTGTATAAATCTGTTGTGAATACGAGTTTCGACATACCCCCTCTCTGTGTTACTCTGTGCTCTCTGTGGTGAGTTTTTGATACGCCCACTTGCTCTCCCCGAATATTTTCACTAAGTTTGTCACCCATTAACGTGACGAACACGATATGAATAAGAACTTACACCCTTTGATGCTGGCCGGAACCGGTAGCGATGTAGGCAAAAGCATCATTGCCGCAGCTTTCTGCCGTATATTTCTGCAAGACGGTTATCATCCGGCACCATTCAAAGCACAAAACATGGCATTGAACTCTTATGCCACTCCCGAAGGACTTGAAATAGGAAGGGCGCAAGCCGTGCAGGCCGAGGCCGCAGGTGTGCCTTGCCATACGGATATGAACCCGTTGCTTCTGAAACCATCGTCCGATCATACTTCACAGGTGGTGCTCAACGGACGTCCCATCGGCAATCGGAATGCTTACGAATATTTCCGCCGTGAAGGGCGGGAGGAATTGCGAAAAGAGGTTCATGCCGCATTCGACCGTTTGGCTGCCCGATATAATCCGGTAGTGATGGAGGGAGCGGGGAGTATCTCCGAGATCAATCTTCGCGACAGTGATCTGGTGAATCTGCCCATGGCCATGCATGCCGGGGCAGATGTGATTCTCGTGGCCGATATAGACCGTGGAGGAGTGTTTGCCAGTGTTTACGGTTCGGTGATGCTGCTTCGGCCGGAAGAGCGGAAGCATATCAAGGGGATATTGATTAATAAATTCCGTGGAGATATCCGCCTTTTCGAGTCGGGAGTAAAGATGCTGGAAGATCTTTGTGGTGTTCCGGTGGTTGGGGTGGTGCCCTACTATAAAGATATCTATATTGAGGAAGAAGACTCGGTGATGCTTCAGACCAAGAATATCTGTGCCGGACAAGGCAAAGTGAATGTGGCTGTCGTGTTGCTTCGTCATTTAAGCAATTTCACCGACTTCAATGTCTTGGAGCGCGATCCGCGTGTACACTTGTTCTACACCAACAATACGGACGAGTTGATGAAAGCGGATATCATCCTGTTGCCCGGTTCGAAAAGCACTTTGTCCGATCTGTATGAGTTGCGCCGCAACGGAGTGGCGCAGGCCATCGTCCGTGCCCACCGCGAAGGTGCCACGGTAATGGGCATTTGTGGAGGTTACCAACTGATGGGTAGGGAGGTTTGCGATCCCGATCATGTGGAAGGCGAGATAGAACGCTTGCCTGGATTGGGGTTACTGCCTGTCAGCACCCGCATGCAGGGAGAGAAGGTTACCCGCCAGGTACGGTTTCGTTTTCTTGAAGACAGCGCTGTCTGCGAAGGATACGAAATACACATGGGAACGACCACGCCCCTTGCGGATGTTCCTGTTTCTCCACTCAACCATCTGGCGGACGGAAGGGAGGATGGGTATTTTGTAGACCGCACCTGTATGGGAACATACGTACATGGCATTCTCGACAATCCTTCAGTTATCGATTACCTGCTGGAGCCTTTCGCCGATAAACTGAAAGAGACGGCTTTTGATTACAAAGCATTTAAAGAAGAACAATACGATAAACTGGCAGCCCATGTCCGTAAGCACGTCGACTTGCCGCTTATCTATCAAATATTGACAGACAATGATTGAAGGACACGGAGACGATTCTTATAAATACCGCTACCCGATACGGAGCAATTTCAGTTCCAACGTATATAATAAGGTGAACCTCGACGGACTGCGTGCACATTTGTGCGGGCGCATCTCTGCCATATCCGCTTATCCCGAACCGGAACCTTATACGCTGGAGGCCCGTCTGGCGGACCGCCACGCTCTGCCTGCCGCTTCGGTTTGCGTGACGAATGGCGCTACGGAAGCCATTTATCTGATAGCGCAGACCTTTCGGGGAACGAACACGGCCATTCTGATGCCTACGTTTAGTGAGTATGCCGATGCCTGCCGCATGCATGGGCACAAGGTCACATCGCTGTACACACTCGATGCAGTGCCGGAGGACGTGCGTATGGTCTGGCTTTGCAATCCGAACAACCCGACCGGAGAGGTGCGTGATAAGAAGTATCTGACGGAACTGATCGCAAAGCATCCCCGGGTCTGTTTCGTGATCGATCAGTCATACGAGTATTTCACGCTGAAAGAGCTTTTTACGGCGCAGGAAGCTGCCGGATTTCCCAATGTGATCCTTCTACATTCGATGACCAAACGCTATGCCATTCCGGGACTTCGGTTGGGGTATGTCACTGCGCATCCCGGACTGATAGGGCGTCTGCGTACGAACCGGATGCCCTGGTCGGTCAATCAGCTTGCCATCGAAGCAGGACTCTACCTGCTTTCCGAAGGCATCCCGGCCGGTCTCTCCATGAAAGATTATCTGGCGGAATGTGCCCGCCTGAAAAGTTCGCTTGAGGCGATAGGCGGGTTAGAGGTCTGGCCTACCGATACTCACTTTATGCTGGTGTGCCTGCGTTTCGGAAAAGCTGCTGCTCTAAAGGAATATCTGGCCCGTGAAGAAGGGATTCTGATTCGGGATGCTTCCAACTTCGAAGGGCTGGACGAACGTTTCTTCCGCATTGCCACCCAGACACCGGAAGAGAATGACGAACTGGTGGGAGCGATTGCGAAGTGGATGGCGGAGTAATGACTGACTGATAGGATAGAGAAAGTATGGATGGAATGTTCTTTTGGTATATTAGCCTTGTGTATTTTTGCAGGTTGTTTCCGTTACCGTTAGCCTGGTTGTTCGATCGCTGGCAAGGCGATCCGTCCTGGTTGCCGCATCCTGTGGTAGGATTCGGTAAACTGATAGCTTGGGGAGAGAAGTGTCTGAATGCGGGGAGGGCCCGCGTTTGGAAAGGGGGAATGATGTCGGTAGCATTGATTGCGGGAGTCTACTTTTTTACCTTCCTCTTTTTTAAAGTGATCGGAGAGTATTCCATCATACTGACAGCGCTGATACAAACACTGCTGATCTTTTGTTGCCTGGCAGGTACAACCCTGATACGTGAGGTCCGGATGGTCTTCGAAGCCGTAGACAGTTCATTGGACGAGGGGCGTAAACAGGTGGCCCGCATTGTGGGACGGGATACCTCTGCACTATCTGCACAAGAGGTGCGTACCGCAGCTTTGGAGACTTTAGCCGAAAATCTGAGTGATGGGGTAATTGCACCACTTTTTTGGTATGCAGTGTTGGGAGTGCCCGGCATGATGGCGTACAAGATGGTGAATACACTTGACTCTATGATCGGTTACCGCAACGAGCGTTACCGTCAATTCGGCTGTATAGCGGCCCGGATCGATGATGTTGCCAATTATATTCCTGCCCGCCTGACGGCTTTGTTGATGATCCTCGTCAGCGGACGGTCTTCTTTGCTCAGGTTCGTGGGTAAATATGGCAGCCGGCACGCCAGCCCAAACTCCGGTTATCCCGAAGCTGCTTTGGCCGGTATTCTGAATTGCCGTTTCGGCGGGCCCCACTATTATTTCGGCGAAGAGGTGTGGAAGCCTTTTATAGGCAACAACGAACGGGCATTGACAACCGAGGATATGAAGAAAGCCGTCTGTGTCAATCGGCAGGCAGAGGTACTGATGGTTGTGTTGGTGTGGCTGACTATTCTTCTGTCTTTGAGTTAAGTTGCAGCCGGACCACTCCGCCGTAAGGTGTCAGTGCGTCAAAAGCGTCTTCCATTCTCAGTATCCCTGCATAGATTTGTGCACAAATCAGCACCCCTCCATGTGCAAAGACGGCTATGCGTTTATACTCTTTTCCACTCACTTCATTCAGGAACTCCGATACCCGTTGAAGCTGCATCATAAAAGACTCTCCGCCTGTAGCCGCTACATGGAAGTAGTCGTTATACCACTCCTCCAGTCGCGGATCACATATTTTATCAAACTCCTGCATCTCCCATTCACCGAAGTTCAGCTCTTTCAGCCGGGCATCACGAATGGCATCCGGATAGCCGCAGTGGTCTGCCAGGCGGGTGCAACGACTCAGCGGGCTTGTGAATACGGCATCAAATACGTCGTTCTGTAGTTGTTGAGCCGTAATTGAGGCTTCTTCTTCAAAACTATCTCGCAAAGGTACATCAGTCTGGCCATAACAGACTCCTTTAGGAACATCGACAGAGGTATGGCGGATTAATATGACTTCCATGACTATATAAACATTAGTATAACTATTCCCAGGTAGAAAGACAGTTCGCTTAGAAGAAACAGTGCTCCGCAACAGTCGCCGGTATAACCTTGCAACTTCCGTTTCATCAGTGTGCAAAGCAGATACAGCATGATCAGCGGAAGTACGATAGCCATCCAGTATCGGTACGGTAGCAGGAGTGCTGAAGGAAGTATACCGCATAACAGACCGAAAGCAAATTCTTCGCCTGACATTCTGTTATATACTACTTTGGCCTTGCTTTCTTCTTCTTTCCGTGCGTAAGGCAGGAAGTTGATGATTTGTGATGAGGTCAGCTTGCTTATCGTGTCGCCTGCAATCAATGTAATACATGCGAAGGAGAGGGGGAGCGACATCAAAAGACTCCATAGAAGAAGGAAGTAGAAAATCAACCCGATGACACCGTAGCTGCCGATATGCGAATCTTTCATGATGGAGAGAATCCGCTCCCGGTTCGTACCTCCTCCGAATCCATCGAAGAAATCTGCCAACCCGTCTTCGTGTAGGGCACCGGTGATCAATAACCGGGCGGCAAGTGCCAACAATACGGCAACGGAGAAGGGGAGGATCTGTGCGCTCAACCAAAGTACTCCTGCCATGATGCCGCCCGTGAGCCATCCGGACAAAGGCCAGTAAGGCACAACGTGTTTAAAACATTCTGCCGGAACTTCGCGGATACGCCAGAAGGGGAGGCGGGTAAAAAAGATAAATGCTGCTAATATATTCATCGGCAAATCTTATTAGAAATATTTGGTGATGGCTGCATGTGCAAAGTTGTCCATCTCGTTGATCATCCGTACGGCAGAGTCAATGATAGGATAGGAGCAGATGGCTCCGGTTCCTTCTCCGAGACGTAAACCCAGATTCAGTAATGGCTTGGCTCCCATGGCATCAAGTACCAGCTTATGTCCGGCTTCATCTCCCTGATGACCGAAGATGGCATAATGCAATACCTCAGGGTAAAGTTGGGAGGCTGCAAGGATGCAGTTTGTCATGATGAATCCGTCTACCAGGATAATCATCTTTAACTCGGCTGCCTGAAGCATGGCGCCTATTGCCATTACCATTTCCAGTCCGCCGAAATAGCGGATCAGGTCGTGTGCGCTTCCGTCTCCCTGATAATGGTCCAGTGCCTGCTGCAATACATTATATTTATGACGGACGCCTGCATTGTCGAGTCCGCTGCCTGCTCCGACACACAGTTCGAGAGGAATATGGGTGAAGCACGTCATCCACATGGAAGACGAAGAAGTGTTGCCGATACCCATTTCGCCCAAAGAAAGCACATTGCACCCTTCGGCATGACATTGACGGACTACTTCCGCTCCGCGCTCGATGCACAAATTCATTTCTTCTTCTGTCATGGCTGCCTCGTACAGATAGTTACGCGAGCTTTTGCGTACCTTCATGTTGATGATTCCTTTCTCGTATGGGAGGTCGTAATCCACTCCGGCATCTACAATCTTCAACTCGAATCCGTGCTGGCGGCAAAGGAAGTTGACACCCGCCCCTCCGTGAAGAAAATTGCTGATTTGTTGCCAGGTGATCTCTTTGGGAGAGAGGCTGACTCCCTCGTCGACAATGCCATGATCGGCTGCGAATATGATATTTTGAGGATGTCTCAGCTCGGGAGTAAGTGTTTGCTGGATAAGCCCGATCTGCAAGGCCAGTTCTTCAAGTGTTCCCAGAGAGCCTTTGGGCTTGGTCAGATTATTTATTTTATCGGTCAGTGCTTCCCGGATGGTTTCGTCCGGTCTGGTGATTTGAAATGTTTTCATTTTATAAGGGTTATTCTATCATTTACTTTTCGTCTTTTACTTTCACAGGAATCCCCGATACCATTAGTATTACCCGATTGGCCCGGGAGGCTATATACTGGTTCATCCATCCTTGCATGTCAGTGAATTTTCGTTGTATCAGGTTTTCTGAAGTTCCTCCCATGCCGATTTCGTTGGTGACAAAAATAAAGGTCGCGTCCTGTTGTATCAGTCGGTCAAACTCGGCTTTAACAGCAGTCAGTGCCTTGTCGGTGTCTGCTTCGAGATCAAAGAAATAATTGGTGCACCAGAGGGTTACACAATCGATCAGCACTACACGCCCTTCCAAAGAGTGGCGGCTCAATTCTTTTTCTTCCTCTATATTGGTCCATTCCGGTCCGCGGTTGGCTTGATGGCGCAATACCCTTTGACGAAATTCTTCGTCCCAGATACGTGAGGTGGCCAAGTAAACCGGATTAGGAGAGAGGGATAGCGCCAGGCGTTCGGCATGGCTGCTTTTGCCCGAACGGGCTCCTCCGGTGATGAGTATGATCT
>ERZ1673703.2892-NODE-2892-length-9935-cov-3.088057_pt1 | contig 9935 bp, 8 predicted proteins | sample MGYA00580233_ERZ1673703 | MGnify/ENA primary metagenome ERZ1673703 (study PRJEB41218, sample SAMN15661748) | gut metagenome | host: Homo sapiens | place: Canada: London | collected 2015-08-20/2019-03-30 | study: EMG produced TPA metagenomics assembly of PRJNA649273... | reverse complement strand
CATTTTTGAAACAAGGTACTTAGCGTTCTTGTTTCCATAAACGATTATCATTCGCCGTGGAGGGTATACCGCCTGATATATCCAAGTGAAAACATAGCTCCACGCAAAGGCTATGGCCACCTGAATTACCGTCATAACAAGAATGGGCGCTATGTTGAGCCTGCCTCGTCCGATAAGAGAAACGAGTATAAATTCTATAAAATTCGCACCCAACACACCCAGCACCTGCGAGCCGAAAAGCCCCGTGAATTTATCATATCCAAGACGGAAGCCGTTAAAGGTCTTTGCCATGGATATATAGAGCACCGCATAGATAGCCACCATAAGAATGTTACCATTATGCCAGAACGGGTCACGCATCGCCTTGTTGTAAAAGTTGTTCCAAACCGTGTCGAAGCACTTCATAAAGGCACAGATTATAACAAGTGCGCTGAGATAGTTAAGTATCTTTTTGAACTGATCTCTGTTATTCAACAAAAAAACCGCCTTTCTCTGCTGTTTTTGTTATCTGCTCAATGAGTAAAGTATAGCATACTTTTCGCCAATAATCAAGCATTACACACAATTTTCACCGACTGCCACCTTTTTCAGCCTGATTTTTCAAGATAATACCTGCATCTTCATTCGATATAGTTTTAAACTATGGCAGACCATAAAATAAAAATTATTGATTTACTAGGAATTTTGTGTTATAATATACTTTGCAGAAAAATAAAAATTATATTTTTATATAGATAACAGAAAAGAGGAAAATAAATGAAGACCTGCGAGCTTTTCAAGGAAAAGACAACATTATCCTTTGAGGTATTCCCACCAAAGAGTTCGACGCCTGTTGAAAGCATATACAGCACCATATCACAGCTCCAGCCACTTAATCCTGATTTTATCAGCGTAACATACGGAGCAGGCGGAAGCACGAACAATGCGACTATCGACATATGCTCGGCTATAAAAAATCACCACAAGATAGAGTCGGTGGCACATCTTCCATGCCTTTATCAGACAAAGGAGCGAGTATTAGAGCAGCTTGAAGAGATGAAGTCTGCGAATATTGAGAACATACTTGCTTTGAGAGGTGACAGAAACCCTGATTTTGAGCCGGCAGGTGATTTTCACTACGCTTCCGACCTTATATCTTTCATAAAAAAACACAGCGACATGAACGTAATAGGCGCATGCTATCCTGAATGTCACCCGGAGTGCGACAGCATAGTAGATGATATAAAGCACCTGAAGGATAAAGTAGACGCAGGCTGTTCACAGCTTATCACCCAGCTTTTCTTTGACAACAGCACATTTTACGATTTCAGAGAAAAAACAGCCATAGCAGGGATAAACGTGCCTATCGAAGCAGGAATAATGCCTGTGACCAACAAAAAGCAGATACTTAGAATGACAACTCTTTGTCATGCGACCCTGCCGAAGAAGTTTCTAAAGATAATGGACAAATACGAGAACGACCCAATAGCAATGAGAGACGCAGGCATAGCCTATGCGGTATCGCAGATAGTAGATCTCATCGCCAATGATGTAGACGGCATACACCTTTACACCATGAACAATCCATATATAGCAGAGAAGATATGTGAAGCGGTGAAGTCGCTTTTCTGATTTACACAAACGCAAGCAGGCGGAGAATTGATCTCCGCCTGCTTTTTTGTTTTCCGCACAGACCAACTGTAGGGGCGAACAGTGTTCGCCCATTTCATTTTTTCACGATCCTACTGATTATCACATTGTATAAACACTGCACCCAAATGTAGGGGACGGCGCCCCCGACGTCCCCACATCAAAGCGTTAAGGTTTGATTTATCATAAAGCTGTGTAGGCAAACAAAAGCGGGTCAGAGCTTTACACTCCGACACCGCTTTATTATAGCTTATTATTCATATCTCAAAGCGTCGATAGGATTGAGCTTCGCCGCCTTTATGGACGGAATAAGTCCAAATACTATTCCAACTACCATTGAAAATACCACCGACACTACTATTGACGCCGAGGATATCGCCACAGGCACTTCCGCTACCTTCGCTATTACCTGCGAAAGACCTATGCCCGTCAGCACACCGATTATTCCGCCTATGCTCGTAAGCACTGCCGCTTCTGTCAAAAACTGTGCAAGAATTCTCTTTTTCCTTGCTCCCAGTGCTTTTTTCAGTCCTATCTCTCTCGTTCTCTCTGTTACCGACACCAGCATAATATTCATTACGCCTATACCGCCTACCAGCAGTGAGATGCTAGCTATCCATATAAGCATCTTATTAGTCGATGAACTCAGATCCTGCAATGACTTCGCCTGCTCCAGCAGGCTATCGCTCTTGTATTCCACAGAAGCGCTGGTTTCCTTGCTTCCGCCCTTTACAGTCGAAACGTTCTCGTTAAGAATATCCGCCGACTTTTTGCCAGCATTCGTCATCGAGTCCGTGTCCACAGCCTTTACGATACAGTTTTCCGGCTCGTCATAGCGGAAAACTATCCCCCAATCGTTTGTGGGGATAAAGACAAGTCCGCTTGATGTCTGATTGTATGTGTAGTAGTCCTCCACTGAGCTTATAACAGGCTCAAAGTTTGAATTTTTCACAGCCACGCCTATTACAGTGAACGGCTCGCCACTTATATCTATTACCTTTCCCACAGGGCTTTCACCCTGGAAAAGACCCTCTGCAAGCGTCTTGTCTACCACTGCCACCTTGTCAAATTTGGTAAAGTTTCTCTCCGCAAAGCCCTTTCCCTCAACTATCTCGTATCCAACAGTATCAAAATAATCCTTGTCTACTCCATATATAGTTGACGAATCCATTTTGTTGTTAAGATAAAACAGATTGTCAGGATTGTTTCTTGTGCGGTAAAAAGTGCTTGACTCCACCTCTTTAAGCTCGTTGATACGTTTTTTAGTGTCCGGTGTGAACATTGCCACATTAGACGGTGGCGCTTCATAAGAAAAGTCGCAAACAGTGTCGCCATTTGAAAGCTGGATCTTCACAGTGTTGTTTCCTGCGCCGATAAGATTGTTCTTTATCTGCTCATTTGTACCCTTGATAGTGGAAACTATAGCAATGATAGCCGCAATACCGATAATGATACCAAGCATAGTAAGAAACGAGCGTATCTTATGTGAAAGTATTCCCTTAAATGAAAGTCTGATATTTTCTATCATATTATCCGCCCCCTTTTAATACTCAGGATAAAGGACTTTGTCGGTCTCCTTTGTCCTTACGCCCTCTTTGACGTCCTTGCCGTATGGGAAGCATATCTTATCTTTCATAGAAAGTCCGCCCTTGACCTCGATATTAGTGCCATACATTATCTTGCCTGTTTTTATGTAGCTTTTCACAAGTCTGCCGTCCTTGTCTGCTTTCATTATATAGTAGTTTCCGTTTTCCTGCCTTACATAATGTATAGGCAGATAAACGCTGTCACTGGTCGTGGTGTCATTCACAAATGAAACGCCTACCCAGTCGCCCACGTTGAAATCCGTGCTGTCGTTGAGCCTAGCTTCTATAGTGTAGGTGGAACTGTTAGGATTGTCACCCCAGTTGTTTGTCGAGTATGACGTAGGCTCGCTGCTTATCTTTGTTATCTCAGCGTCAATGCTCATTCCCGTGTTGTATGAGTTCACCATAACAGTGTTTCCCACAGCCGCTCTGTCAAGATTAAGCTCGCCCACACTAAAAGTAACGGAAACTCCGCCCTCGCCCTCGATTATTGCGAAAACGTCATCATCAGAGCTGTCACCACTGTAGTCCGTGCTGCTGTCTGTAATGTCCTTATCGTCTTTGTCGTCACCATCGTCCGAATTATCGCCCTCTGCGGCAGCGTCGCCTACAGTGCCTATCTTTTTAACGACTCCGTCGATATTAGCCACTACCTTGCCGTCTGTCTTTTTCTTCAAAGCGTCATTGTAGTCAAGCTTTGCAGACTTAAGGTTAAGCTTTAAGCTCTTTATCTCGTCCTCTTTTTCTGATATCATTTTCTTTATCTCTGCACGGCTGTGCATATAGTCCTCAGAGCCTGAATTTGTACCGTCCGTCTGTGACGGGTCAGCAGGAGTGACATCTATGCCAGCGTCATTATCATCATGATCACCGTTATCAGATATATCCACATCACCGCCATTGTCGGTATCATCAGTATCATCGCTGTCGTCAGCACTGTCATCACTGCGGTCTGAGCCTGCAGGCACAACGATAGAGAACTTGCCGAACTGCTCCACAGAAGTGTCAAGAGAAAGCGTACCGCTTTCCTTATCCTCAGTTATCCCCTGTGAAACTGTCCAGTCTGCAAGAGCCTTTTTGCCAATTGTTTCACGGTTGACTATCCACTTGTATATAAAGTTTGAGTTATCATCATAAACGCAAAGCTCCGCATAAGCCCCCGTTGTCTTTATCCTATCAAGAAACGCTCTGGATACCTTTGTGTTCCTGTTGCAGTTTATAATGTAAGGATCGTCCTTTGTGCCTGCATTTTTCGTCTGGAAAACAGCCTTTACAACGTCCACAGTTTCCATAGGCTCAGGAGTTGGCTCAGGATCTGGAGTTGGCTCTGGGTCTGGTTCCGGCTCTGGTTCCGGCTCAGGCTCTGGATCGTCAGGCTCTTGCGGTGCGTCCTCAGAAGGCTTTAAAAGCTTATATTTAGCAAGCTCCTTTTCAGCCATTTTGATGTTCTGCTCGCAGACCTTTACCTGATTTTCTTTCTGTGAAAGCTCCAGCTCCACCACCGTCATGTCATATTCAAGTATAGTGTCGCCCTTTTTCACAGTGTCGCCCTTTTTCACAAACACCTTTTTAACAAGCTTCTCGTTGTCAAGAGTAATTCTCTGAGCGTTGGCAGAAACTATCTGCCCGTCCATGTTCGTTGAGCTGTCCCACTCGTACGCATCCGCAGTTTCCGCCATAAGGTCAACAGGAACTACCGCCACAACAGTTTTCTTGTCCTGATTTTTCTTATATTTCATTGCTCCCGCATATCCGCCTCCGCCGAGGATAGCTATGCACAGGAGTGTTATTATTACCTTTTTCATTCCTGCTCACCTGCCTTTTCTCCATGAAGCTCGCCGTCACGGATATACATTATCCTCTTTGCACATCTTGCAATGTCAGGCTCGTGTGTTATCATAACGATAGTAACACCGTCGTCATTAAGCTCCTTGAAAAGCTCCATTACCTGATCGCCAGACTTTGTGTCAAGAGCGCCTGTGGGTTCGTCTGCAAGAAGAAGCTTTGGATTGTTGACTATCGCCCTTGCAATAGCCACCCTCTGCTTCTGACCGCCTGAAAGCTGAGTAGGCTTGAACATCATTCTCTGTGCAAGCCCCACCTTTTCAAGAGCCGCCTTTGCTCTCTGACGTCTTTCTCTTTTGCCTACCCCCGCATAGAGCAGCGGAAGCTCCACATTTTCAAGAGCTGATTGTCTAGGGAGCAGATTAAAGTTCTGAAATACAAAACCTATCTTCTTGTTTCTTATCTCCGAAAGCTTTCTATCCTTTGCCTGCATAATGTCACAGCCGTCAAAAACAAAGCTTCCCTTTGTCTGCTTGTCAAGACAGCCTATAATGTTCATAAGCGTAGACTTTCCCGAGCCTGACGGACCCATTATCGCCACATATTCCCCCTCTGAGACATCAAGGGAAATATCCTTAAGCACAGGCACAGCTTCCTTGCCCTGCAAATAATCCTTGTAGATATTTTTCAGTTCAAATACCATTGCAAGCCCTCCTTATTCAGCGAAAGCTGCGTCAGCATCAGCAGCGTCGGCATTCTCACCGTCTGCATTTTCTGCATTTTCCTCTTCACCGTAAAGCTTGTTGAAGTATTCTTCTATCTCCTCGTCCGTCATGCTTGCAAGCATATCCTCGTCTATAGCCATGCCGCCCTCATCACTTCCGTCAAAAGCGATGTCCTCGTCACCGCCCTCGGTATCAGCGTCACTGTTGTCGTTCGTGTCAAGGTCATTAGGTGGAACAGACACGTCAGCCTCATTTGTGGTAGCCGTCATGCCCTCCTCGATAGACTTGTCAGGGTATGCGATATAATCGCCCTTTTCAAGACCTGACTTTATCTCGCAGTCACCGTTATCCTCGTCCTTCTGACCTATCTCAACATATCTCTTTTCTATCTTTCCGTCCTTGTCCTTAGCCCAAACGTAGTTCTTCTTGCCGTCCTTGCAGATAAAGTCGGAATAGAGCCATATGCCCGTCTTGTTTATAGAAGTGTCCTGACCGTTGTCTATCTCGATAAGAACGTGCTGACCGAGCATAAGTCCGTCAAAGCTCTCAGGCTTAACATAGAAAGCATAGTTTGAAGACTGGCTCATCTCATCGCTTGAACCGTAGCTGTACATGTACATATCGTCAGAATTTTTCTGCGGACTTGTGTCAACAGAAGTTATCTCGCCCTTCCAAGTGGAATCATCAAGCCTTGACTTTACGATAACAGAAACGCCCTGCATGATGTCAGTGCTGTTCTGCTCGTTGAATCTGCCCTTTATTCTGTAGTCGCCCTCTTCTGTTATCTGCATTATAACGTCACCGCCGTCCTCCTGAAGCTTGTCCACCGTCTTGACGTTCTTAACAGTTCCGTCAATAGAAGCGGTGACGTATGCGTTCTTTGTGGAAACCTCCAGCTTTTTGATCTCAACGTTTTTAGCCTTTATGTCATATTCGTTCTTGGCGATGTCGCTCTGCAAAGAAAGTATCTGTGTCGTGTATGACACAGCGGCGTCCTGATCGGCGTTTTTCTTTTCCTTTTCAAGCTCAGCTATCTGGCTCTTGTTTGAGGTTATCTCGTTCTGAAGCCTCTCGACCTCAAGCTTAGCCTGCTCAAGCTGAAGATTTATAGCCTCAACGTCATATGTAAGAAGCTTGTCACCCTTTTTAACAGAGTCACCGTTCTTAACAAGTATCTCGTCCACCGTCTTTGAGCTGTCATACTTTACGTCCACAGACTCCTGTGCCTCAACAACGCCCAAGAACGAGCGATTAGAAAGCTTGAAGTCCGACGCAGTGTTAAGTGACGATACCTTCTGCACATATACCTTCTGTGAGCTTTTTGAGCCTCCCTTGCCGGTCTTTTTCCATACGAAAAAGCCTCCCACACACACTGTGCAGACGATAACAAGCACTATTATAACAGTGCATATCCTTTTTTTCGTGGTCATTGCAATACCTCCGTTTGTGATTTTTTCCAAAACAGCATAAAAAAATCCGCCTGACAGCAGCCAGACGGATAAAACAGCCCCACCTTCCCCATAAGGGTATAGCATGAGCGTATTATTCTTTGTTATCTTGCTGTCCTGTTGTCTTTTGTTCTTATCTGTTTTTATGTATACATTATACCATAAAAAGAATACAAGTCAATAAAAAAAGACGTTGTTTTAAGAAACTCATAAGAATTTCCCTCATCTATAAAGACGTACAATAACAAATAAAGTTGCAAACAAAAAAAATCTCTCTCGTACTATCCCGCAGAGGCACCTGATGGTTTTCAACACTTTCGGTGCAAACAGCATTCACCAAAACAGATTGTAACAAATCACCCCAACAAAAAAGGGCAGCCCACGCCGCCCTAATATGTATTATTTTTTCTTAGCCATAAGCCCTATCATTATAAGCACTACCACCGCACCGCCACCGATACAGCCGAAAAGCACCCAATCGGTCTCAGTGTTCTGGGTGGAGTTTTTCTGCGCCTTGATAACCTCCTGCTCCGCCATAGCCTCCGCCGCAGAGCTTTCCGTCACAATGGAGCTGTCCTCCGTCTGAGGGCTGTCCGCATACACCGCCCACGGTATTATCATCATAAGCGACATCACAGCCGCCCCAAGCCCCGACAAAAGCTTTCTTGTCCTCATATAAAAAGACCTCCTCCGATACGCCATTTATCAACAGCAAAGCTTTATCACAGAGCTGCTTAAAGTTTTCCTCATTCAATTATACACATTTTCCAATAAAATTACAAGCAGAATTTTGTACAAATCATACATTAGTTTACACAACAATATACACAACACCTCACGAATTACAAATAAATCGCTTTAAATTTTGATTTATCAGTTTATTAATTGTGTATTGTCACAAAAATATATAGCAAAATTCATCAAAAATAGCATTGAAAATCTTGTTCATATGTGATATAATAACGAATAGCAACATACTGTTCACACTTTACTTGTAAGGAGGTCTTTATTTTGGAAGAACGTATGCAAATTATACAGGCAGCAGGCAACAGCAAGATACAGATAGGCGTTATACCGGGTCACTATGCAACTAACCACTCGCATATCAATTATTATGTAGATATAACATCTCTTAAAACTGGTTATAAAATGGCAAAGGAAGCCGCAAAGGCATTGGCAGCCACCTATGTTTCAACACATATCGACACTATCATATGCCTTGAAGGCACAGAGATCATCGGTGCCTTTCTCGCTGAAAGCCTTGGCGAAAGCGGCATAAACAGCGGTGCAGACGTAAATGTAGTAACACCTGAGCTAAACGCTGTAAACCAGATGATATTCAGAGATAACACTCAGAAGAAAATATGGGGCAAGCAGGTGCTTCTGCTTATCGCTTCCGTTTCAACCGGAAAGAGCATAAACAGAGCAATGGACTGTCTGAAATACTATAACGGCAACCTTGTAGGAATAGCTTCCATATTCTCCGCTATCAAAGAGAACAATGGCACTGCTATCCATGCCCTTTTCACAGAAAAGGATATTCATGATTACATGACATATACATCATCAGAATGCCCAATGTGCAAATCAGGACAGAAGGTCGACGCTTTGGTAAACAGCTTCGGCTATTCAAAGATATAGCTTGTAACTTAATTCTCCATAAAAATAACGTTAAAGGGACGGAAAATCAAATTTCCGTCCCTTTTTCTTTTGCAAAAATGTCAAATCAACGGGCGAACACTGTTCGCCCCTACATACAAACAGCGTATTTACGTCGTTTGTAGGAAATTGAGGCGTCACGCTTGTTTGAGCCTTTTTTCTTTTGCCAAAATGCGTAGGGACGACCTGATGTCGTCCACTTTGCTTATCACGCTTTTATGCCAATAAATTATCCAAACAAATGTGAAAACTTCTTTTTAAGCCCAGCCTTGTCAAAACCAAGACCAAGCACTATATAAAGTATCGAGCTTGCAAGCACCTGTATGCAGTAAGCAGGAGTCTGACCGAAAGCCGAGATTATTGCGCTCTTTGAAAAACCGCCTGCCATAAAAATTCCCTCATAAAGACTGTAGCATACCACGCATATAACAAGTGCAGGGATAATTCCAAGCAGATTTCTCACGCAGATTATTTTCTCTGTCTTTCTTGAAAAGCAAAGGGCAGTTATAGCCTTTATAACGATAGTTCCAGGGAGCCATACCACAAATCCTGAAAGTCCGTCTGCAAGACCTGCTCCGATAGCGCCTGCCGCCATTGCATAAGGTGTAGGAAGCATCGAAGCCGCAAGATAAATAAGTCCGTCACCTGCGTGTGTGTAGCCTGCACCCGTAGGAATGTGAAGCCATGCCGTAAGAACATATATCATTGCCGCAAAAAGACCTGTCACACAAATAAGCTGAATATGCTTTGTTGAATTTTTTACCTGAACTGTTGTACTCATTATTATCACTCCAATTTAATTTCTATCCTTATTTTATACCTCCAGACTATGATTTGCAAATGCCTCAGTTTCACACTTTTTCCACCGCAAATTGTATCTTTTGCACAATCCAAAAGTCCTATCCGAACATCACATTTGTGCATCAAAGCAATACCATATCCCACAATAATTTTACAAGAACATGACAAAATCAATTATGCACAAAACCAAGCTGTCATATAGGCTTTCTTTTGTGCTATAGGTAGAAGATAAAAAGGCGTAAAAAAAGAGCGGTCATGGGCAAGACCACTCCATTCTGCAAACAGACAGATTAAAATCGCAC
>ERZ1673703.2890-NODE-2890-length-9944-cov-33.271210_pt1 | contig 9944 bp, 7 predicted proteins | sample MGYA00580233_ERZ1673703 | MGnify/ENA primary metagenome ERZ1673703 (study PRJEB41218, sample SAMN15661748) | gut metagenome | host: Homo sapiens | place: Canada: London | collected 2015-08-20/2019-03-30 | study: EMG produced TPA metagenomics assembly of... | reverse complement strand
CCTTCCAGGATTACTTCAAGGAAGAGGTCATTCCCTGGGCATGGGAGTTCCTGACCAGCGATGAGTGGATGGCCATCCCCAAGGACCGCCTGCACATCTCGGTGTATGAGCAGGACGACGAGGCCTACGACATCTGGACCAAGAAGGTGGGCATCGCCCCGGACCACATGGTGCGTCTGGGCAAGGAAGACAACTTCTGGGAGCACGGTTCCGGCCCGTGCGGCCCCTGCTCCGAGATCTACTTTGACCGCGGCCCCGAGTATGGCTGCGGCAAGCCGACCTGCGGCGTGGGCTGCGACTGCGACCGCTATATGGAGATCTGGAACCTCGTGTTCAGCCAGTTCGACGCCGACGGCAAGGGTCACTACGAGCGTCTGGCACGCCCCAACATTGATACCGGCATGGGCTTGGAGCGTCTGGCCTGCGTGATGCAGAACGTGGGCAACCTGTTCGAGGTGGATACCGTGCAGAGTGTGCTGCACCATGTGGAGCACATTGCAGGCAAGACCTACAAACAGGACCCCAAGACCGATATCTCCATCCGCGTCATCACCGACCATATCCGCAGCTGCACCTTTATGGTGTCTGACGGCATCCTGCCCTCCAACGAGGGCCGCGGCTATGTGCTGCGCCGTCTGCTGCGCCGCGCTGCCCGCCACGGCCGGATGCTGGGCATCGACCACCCCTTCCTCGTGGATCTGGTGGAGACCGTCATCCAGTCCAGCGAGTCCGCTTACCCCGAGCTGCGTGAGCATGACGCCTATATCAAGAAGGTCATCGGCACCGAGGAGGCAAACTTTGCCCGCACCATCGATGCCGGCATGAACATCCTGAACAACATGATCGACCGTCTGGAGAAGGCACACCAGAAGCTGCTGAGCGGCATGGACGCCTTCAAGCTGAACGATACCTTCGGCTTCCCGCTGGATCTGACCAAGGAGATCGCCGCCGAGCAGGGTCTGGAGATCGACGAGGACGGCTTCCACGCAGAGATGAAGAAGCAGAAGGAGCGCGCCCGCGCCGAGCGCCTGAAGAAGAACATCTCCGGCTGGAGCGAGGATCTGTTCGGCGCACTGGAAGCCGAGCCCACCGTCTTTACCGGCTACGACACCCTGACCGACAAGGGCACTGTTGTGGCGCTGAGCGATGAAGAGACCCTGACCGATGCCATTGCCACCGACGAGGAGGCAAAGGACGGCGTGCTGGTGGTGCTGGATAAGACCCCCTTCTACGCTGAGATGGGCGGTCAGGCTGCCGACCACGGCGTGCTGAACGGTGCTGAGTGCAGCCTGCGCGTGCTGGACGTGAAAAAGACCCCCAAGGGCTACTACGTCCACACCTGTGTGCTGGAAAGCGGCATCGTGAAGGTGGGTGACCACCTGACCGCAAAGGTCGATAAGGAATACCGCATGGCCATTGCCCGCAACCACACCGCCACCCATCTGCTGCAGGCTGCCCTGCGTGAGGTGCTGGGTGATCATGTGCACCAGGCTGGTTCCTACCAGGATGCCTCCATCACCCACTTCGACTTCACCCACTTCAGTGCCGTGACCCCCGAGGAGCTGGCCCGTGTGCAGAAGATCGTGAATGACAAGATCTTCGAGTCCATGGACGTCACCGTGAAGGAGATGCCTGTGGAGGAGGCCAAGAAGCTGGGTGCGATGGCTCTGTTCGGCGAGAAGTACGGCAAGGTCGTGCGCGTCGTTGATATCGAGGGCTGGTCCACCGAGTTCTGCGGCGGTACCCATGTCAAGAACACTGCCCAGATCGGCGGCTTCAAGATCGTGAGCGAGAGTTCCGTGGCCGCCGGCATCCGCCGCATTGAGGCTGTCACCGGCCGCAACCTGCTGATCCGCGCCAACATGCAGGAGGCTATGCTGCACAACGTGGCCAATACCCTGAAGGCTAACAATGTCACCGCACTGCCTGTCCGCGCCGAGGCTGTCATGGCTGAGAACAAGGCTATGAGCAAGGAGCTGGAAGAGCTCAAGGCAAAGATCGCCGCCTCCAAGGTGGACAGCCTGTTCGATAATGCTGAGGAAGCAAACGGCGTGAAGATCGCCTCTGCATACTTTACCGGTACCACTGGCGACACCCTGCGCGGCATGTGCGACAGCATCCGTGACAAGGCCGTGAACCCTGTGGTGGCTGTGCTGGTGGGCAAGGCCGAGGATAAGATCACCATGGCTGTCACCGTCAACAAGCTGGCACAGGAAAAGGGCCTGAAGGCTGGCGTGCTGGTGAAGGAGCTGGCTGCTATCGCCGGCGGCAAGGGCGGCGGCAAGCCGGACTTTGCAATGGCTGGCCTGAAGGACGAGACCAAGATCGACGAGGCACTGGCTGCTGTGGGTGCCATCGTCAAGAAGGCACTGGGCTAAAAAATAAAACGGGCTAGCCCTCCCAAGGCTCACGCTGTGACGGAGAGGGCTAGGACGTTTATGTAGAAGCAGGAAGGAGTGTTCCCCATGGAAGATTGTCTGTTTTGCATGATCGCAGAGGGCAAGATCCCCTCCAAAAAGCTGTACGAGGATGAGCAGGTGGTGGCGTTTTACGACATCAACCCGCAGGCCAAGGTGCATTTCCTCGTCATTCCCAAAAAGCACATCACCTCGGCCGCTGCGCTGACCGAGGAGGACGGTGCTCTGCTGGGCCATATTTTTGCCGTCATCGCAAAGCTGGCCAAGGAGCAGGGGCTGGAAAATGGCTACCGCATCATCTCCAATGTGGGTGAGGATGCCGGCCAGACCGTCAAGCATCTGCACTTCCATGTTCTGGGCGGCGAAAAACTGCCTGTCTGATTCCGATACGAAAGGGAGATTTTGATTATGGCTGAAACTTATACCCTGCACGTTGCAGGCCTGACCCGTGAGCTGACCATCTGCAAGGTCAACGATCACATGGATATTGCCGCTTTCATCATGCTGGGTGATGCCGAGCTGACCGTGGCTGCTGCTGCCGAGCTGCTGAAGAAGTGCCCGGAGTTTGATATCCTGCTGACGGCAGAGGCCAAGGGCATCCCCCTGGCCCACGAGATGAGCCGCCAGAGCGGCAAGCCCTACGTCTGCGCTCGTAAGGGTGTCAAGCTCTATATGCCCGACCCTGTGGTGGTGGAAGATCAGTCCATTACCACCGCCGGCAAGCAGAAGCTGGTCATTGACCGCAAGGAGCTGGACAAGATGAGCGGCAAGCGCGTGCTGGTGGTGGACGACGTGATCTCCACCGGTGGTTCGCTGAAAGCTCTGGATGCACTGGCCGAGCAGACCCAGTGCACCATCGTGGGCCAGGCTGCTGTTCTGGCCGAGGGCGACGCAGCAGAGCGCAAGGATATCATCTTCCTGGAGCCGCTGCCCCTGTTCTTCCACTAAGCCGCCATGCGACGCCCGCTCTGCGTATTCTGCGCCGGAATGCTGGGTGTTGCGTTAGTATGCGATTTTTTGCCGCGAACGGAACTTTTTGTGCCGTTTGCGGCATTTTTTGTAGCCGTCTGCCTGCTGTTGTGCATCCCGGACCGCACCCGCAAAGCATTGCTCTGCCTGCTGCTGGGTGCGGCGGCCGGGCTGGCTGCCGCGAGACATACCAATGCCCGTCTGGAACAAACGCTGGAAAAATACGCCGGGCAGACGGTAGCATTGACGGCAGAAGTGGAATCGGTGTCGGCATCCTATTATCCGGGTATCGTGGATGCGGTGCTGCGGGTGGAACGGGTCAACGGCCGGGCGGCAGAGTTCCGGGTGGAATGCGATACCCTGCCGGTCTGTGAAGCCGGGGAGCGGGTGGAGGGGCGCTTTGCACTGGAAGCGCCGGAGCCTGCTGACCGTACAACCCTCTTTGCCGACGGCGTTGTACTGTGGGCAAGGGAGCCGCAGGCTTTTGCCCGGCTGGGCAAAAGCAGCAGCTTCCGGGCACGCACCAGCCGCCTGCAAAAACGGCTCAGTACCAGCCTGCGCGGTGAGATGAACGAGGATGCCGGCGGGGTTCTGGCCGCCATGACGGTGGGTGACCGGAACCATCTTTCTTCCGCCCTGCGCAGCGCCTACCGGGGCGCGGGACTCTCCCATGTGCTGGTGGTCAGCGGGATGCACGTCTCCATTCTGTGCGGGGACGTGTTCGGGTCGGTGTTCGGCCGACGCAGGCGGGAACGCAGTTATCGCAGCCGCCGGGTCAAGGCGCTGTTTACGGCCTTTCTGGCGCTGCTGCTGGCAGGGGTCACCGGTTTTACGCCTTCTGTCTGCCGGGCGGCTGTGGCGGTATGGGTCAGCGCACTGGGTGTGTGGGTCTATGGCGCATCGGACGCCCTCACCTCACTGGCGGCGGCGGGCATCCTGATGACCGCTCGCAACAGCTATGCCGTGTGTGATATCGGCTTTGAGCTGTCGTTTGCCGCTGTGTTGGGTACACTGGCCGGTGCGGAGCTTTCCCGTCACCTGCATGCACTCTTTGCAGCGCACGCGACCCGGAAGAAAAAGCCCGCTGTATTGCAGCGCATCCTGCGACATATCCGCAGCAGCCTGACCGAGACGGTGTGCATCGGGGTCTGTGCTTCGGCGGCTGCCTTTCCGGTTCTGGTGCTGCGGGGCCTCAGCGTCAGCATTTATGCAGTGCTGTCCGGCGCAGCAGTGCTTTGGATGGTCAAACCCATGATGCTTCTGGGCCTTGGTACTGCCTTTGCGGGGCTGGTCCCGGCAGCCGGGCCGTTATATACGATGATTGGCAAAGCGGCAGAATTTCTGACCGGCCTGCTGAATCGCTGGGCCGTGTGGGTCAGCGCCAAGCCTGGGGCGGGGCTGTATTTTGACACAAACTATGCAGCCATTGTTTGTCTGCTGCTGATGGCTCTGTGCGGGTTGGCACATGTCTGGAAGGTACGGCTGCGGGTGGCTGTACCGGGCATCCTGATGACGGCCGTCCTTGCCATTGGCGTGGGCAACGCCCTGTGCCGAGATGTGGTGCACATCGACCTTGTGGGCAGTGCCAACAGCCCGGCGGTGGTGGTCAGCCAGAATCACACAGCCGTGGTGCTGTTCCGGGGTGGGGCATCCACTCAGCGGGCGGTGGAAAACCAGCTGGCCCGCCGGGGCGTGACCACGGTGGAACTGCTGGCAGATCTGCGTCTGGACCCGGAAAATGCCTGCACGCTGCCTGCCCGGACGATGTGCCGAGTGGCAGTGCAGCCGGTGGGAAGCGCCGTCACCCGGCAGACGCAGACCGCAGCGGTGGAGACCCTGCGTACCCGGTCCGGCTGCCTTGTGCGGCTGACCATCGGGGAACAGCAGTTCGTGACCGTGAGCGGAACGGTGACGCTGGCCGAACCGGTCCGGGTGCAGTGGCTGCTGGCATCTCCGGCAAAGCCGGAGGCCGTGCAGTGGGAACAGCTGCTGAGCCGGAGTGATCATTACCAATGGATGCAGGGCGGGGAAGCGGTATATGCTTCCCTCAGCCTGCGCCCTTCCGGCGGCTGGCGGGCAGAGTGATGCTTTGCAATCCGGCCGGAGTGTGGTACAATAACAATCGTTAAAGTATATTACCATTCACAGCAGAGGGAGGAGAACGGTTTGGCGACCGAGGCAAAACTCCGGCAGCTGGCCGACAAAGGCTGCCCGGTGTACTATTTTTATTCCACAGAGCGGTATCTTGTGCGGCAGGCGGTGAACGCGGCTGTCCGCATCCTCTCGGCAGACAGTGACGAGGATGCAACCGTGCTGGACGGTGCGGCTCCGGAAATCGAAGGACTGATCATGGCGGCGGGCACCATCTCTTTTTTTGGCACCCGCCGCGTGGTGGTGCTGCCGGAGGTGGACCCGGGCGCATACGGCGCAAAGGATCTGGACGAGCTGTGCAGTACGCTGGCCAGCCTGGAAAATGCGGTGGTGGTGCTGGGCAGTGTGTTCCCATTGGAGCGCAGCAAGCTCAAGGCTGGGAAATCGGCCCAGAAACTCATTGCCCAGTGCAAGGCCATCGGCTACGTTGAAGAGCTGGCCAAACCCCGTCCCTTTGAGCTCAAGGCCATGATGATCGACCGGGCAAAGGCACAGGGAACCTCACTGCCGGACGGCGCGGCTGCTGCGTTGCTGGAACGCTGTGGCGAGGATCCATTTTTGCTGGAAAACGAGGTGGACAAGCTCTGTGCGCTGTCCGGCTACCAGACCGTGACCGCTGCCATGGTGGCCGATATGGGCACCGTGAGCCTGGAAGCCGATGTGTTTGAGATGATCCGCATGATCACCGCCAAAAACGCCACCGGTGCCTGCAAGAAATTGCAGACCCTTCTGCGCCTGCAGCAGGAGCCCATTGCCATCACGGCGGCCATGATCGGCAGCTATGTGGATCTGTACCGGGTCAAGCTGGGCGCGGCCCGCAAAAAGAACTACAGTACGGTGTTCAAGGACTTTGGCTACAAGGGCAGCGATTACCGGCTCAAGCGCTCGGCCGAAACGGCGTCGCACTATACGCTGGGGCAGATCGAAGCCTGCCTGCAGGTGCTGCTGGAGCTGGACCAGAACCTGAAGAGCCAGCCGGTGGAAGAGCAGATCTTGCTGGAAACGGCGCTGTGCCGGCTGGCGATGGCAGGGAGTGGACGATGATGCAGAATGAAATGATCCATACCGGCCGGGTGCTGATCGTGGAGGGCAAATACGATGCCGCCCGCCTTGCGCACCTGACCGATGCCATGATCCTGCTGACGGATGGATTTGGCATTTACAAAGACAAAAAGCGCCAGCAGCTGTTCAAAGCGCTGGCGCAGAAAAACGGGCTGATCCTGCTGACGGATTCGGATGCGGCGGGCTTCCGCATCCGGAACTACATCACGAATCTGGTGGGCGAAAAGAACGTGGTGCAGGCCTATGTGCCCGCCATTCATGGCAAGGAAAAGCGCAAGGAGCAGCCCGGCAAGGAAGGTTTGCTGGGGGTGGAAGGTGTGGAGGATGCCATCGTTCTGCAGGCTCTGCGGGATGCCCTCGGGGCTGAGGCAGGCGCAGCGCCTGCCCGCCCGGAAGGCCGGCAGATCACCTACACGGACCTGTACGAATGGGGGCTCTCCGGCAAGCCGGGCAGCGCAGAGCGTAAGGCAAAGCTGTTGAATGCACTGGGCCTGCCGCCGCGCCTTTCCAAAAAGGAGCTGGTCGAGGCGCTGAACCGGCTGTACACCTTTGAGCAGCTGGACGAGATCCAGGCAAGCGCGCTGACCGAATAAGGATTCTGAGACCGGCACAGGAGAAATGCTTCACTCCTGCGCCGGTTTTTTGTCCCAATGCTGGCGCAGCTGGCACAGCGCGTGGCTTTCCAGACGGGACACATAGCTGCGGCTGATGCCCAGCAGCCCGGCGGTCTCCAGCTGGGTCAGGGGCGGCTGCCCGGCCAGCCCATACCGCAGCAGTAAGATTTGCCGCTCCCGGGCGGGCAGGGTGTCCAGCAGCTGCCGCAGCCGCCGGACATCCTCCTGCCGCTCACAGCTGTCCTCCATGCAAAAGCCGTCCTGTATCACGTCCGCTAAGGTCAGCGCCGAGTCCCCGTCTGCCTCCAAGGTTTCCTGTAAGGAGACGGTCTGCCCGCTCTTGCGCTCCCGCCGGAACTGCATCCGGATCTCGTTTGCTATCCTCACCCCAGCGAACGCCGGATGGAGAATCGGAACCATCTCCACCGCCCTCGGGGTCATTCTCGTCCTCTTCCGGGTCTACCGGGAAGGTGGTCCAGTCGATCTCATCCTCCGGTGAACCAAAGAGCACCACATGAGCCACTTTGCCGTCCCACACCACCTTGCGCACCACCGTGCGGATGGCAGCACGCTTCTGCGTCACGGTCATGTCGTCGATGTTGTCGTGGAACACGGTCAGCAGTTGACGCATCAGGTCAAATTCCATCCCTGCCAGAACGCCTTCGTCCGTAAGGCTTTCCAGTTCCCGGATGCGGGAGCTCAGGGCGGCATCCTGACCGTTCAGCTCCTCAATGCGCTTTTTCAGGTGGACTGCGGCGGTGCTGTCTCCAAAATCGGCAAGGGAGTCGATGAGGGCGGTGATCTTCCGCTGCGTCTCGGCTTGCTCTTTGCGCAGGGTGGAAAGCTTGGTCTCACACTCGGAGCGATTGCCCGCATGGGCAGAGCGTGCCTTTTCCAACTGCTTCATAAAGTCGCTGGAATGGTCGGCAAGGTGCTTGACCTGTTCGCAGATGGCAGCATCCAGCAAATTGCCGTTGGCATTCCGGACATTACATAACTCTCTCCGGCTGCGCTCCTTCAGTTTGCACATATAGGGAAAGATCACCTGCCCGTCGGCAGTTTTGCGCCCGGTGACCTTCGGGTACATCCGGCTGCCGCAGGAGCACCACAGCAGGCCGGTGAGCAGCGCCTCGTTGCCGCGGGATGCGTGGTAGGACTTGGATTTGTTCCGCTCCAGCGATTCCTGCACCCGGATCCACCGGTTCGAGGAGATGATGCCAGGGTGCTCGCCCACCGAAACGATCCACTCGCTGATGGGATTGTAGACCGTAGCACGGCCTTTTTCCTGATCGCTGCGGTTGTAGGCCAGCACGCCGCGCACACCGTCGAAATCGGACTCCGGGGCGAACAGTTCTGCCTCATTGTCCACAAAATACTGATAGGCGTCCTTGTCTGCAATCAGGTAGACAGGATTCTGCAAAATCGACTTGATGGAAAACCGGGTGAACGAACGCCCGGTTTTTGTTTTGATGCCCTGCCGCAGCAGCTCGGTCTCGGTCATGGTCAGGGAATCGTACTGCTCGTAGAGGTCGAAGATTTTGTAGATGATCTCTGCTTCGTCCGGCAGCAGCTTGAGCTTGCAGGCCTTTTTGGTCTTGCCGTCCACCGTGATGCTCTTGACGCTCTCGGAAGCATAGCCCGTGGGGGTCGTGCCGCCCAGCCAGCGTCCGGTCTTTGCCAGCTCGTGCATGTTATCCCGGATGCGCTCCGCGATGGTCTCACGTTCCAGCTGACTGAACACCGATGCGATGTACATCATCGCGCGGCCCATGGGGCTGGACGTGTCAAAACTTTCCCGGATGGACACAAAGTCGATGCCCAGCCGTCCCAGTTCTTCAATCAGGCTGGAAAAGTCGCTGATGTTGCGGCTGATGCGGTCCAGACGGTAGACCACAATGGCCTTGAATTTCCGGTCCTTGGCCGCAGTCATCATCTTTTTGAAATCCGGGCGGTTCAGGTTGCCGCCGGAAAAGCCCTCGTCCTCAAAGACAACGGTATGTTCCGCGGCAGCATCGCCGTAGTGAGTGCGGATATATTCGCGGCAGAGGTCGATCTGATTTCCGATACTTTCGCCCTTGCCGGTATAGCGGGACTTGCGGGAATAGATGGCAATGGTGTCGGCAGTTTTGGCCATAAGATACTCCTTTCCTGTTGTCCGGTGGCCGTAGATGCGGCTAAGTAATTTGAACGTTCTGTATTCGATTATGTCGAGCGGCTTTCCTTCAGTTGAATGGATTACGGCTGGTTAAGTATAATGTGTAAGAGATTGAGAAGAACTTTTTTTCACAAAAGAGAACTTTATGGTATATCACTTTTTGTAAGATGCCTTCAGAAGAAGCGACAACAGACTTCTGATGAGGACAAAACAATGTCAAACGGTGATTATGGCTACTTCGGCAAGGGCGATACGGGCTATGCCCAGTACATGACGGGGTTCAACCGCAACTTCGGCGGCTCGTCCGGCGGCGGTGGTGGTGGCGGAAACCACAACAACAATGGCGGTGGCGGCGGGGACGGCAGCGGGTGCGGCTGCCTGATCGCTATTGCAGTGGTCGTGGTGCTGATCCTGATCGTCTTGGGTGGCTGAATCAATCCCTGCAGGTGAAACACAGGTTTTCCCTGTGGGGATTTTTTGAATCCGCTTGTAGAAAACGGCGGTCTATGGTAGCATGAAACCAAAGATACACAGGAGGGCTTACACATGGTTTTACTGGTTGTGGATACACAGAAA
>ERZ1673703.2888-NODE-2888-length-9950-cov-4.087115_pt1 | contig 9950 bp, 8 predicted proteins | sample MGYA00580233_ERZ1673703 | MGnify/ENA primary metagenome ERZ1673703 (study PRJEB41218, sample SAMN15661748) | gut metagenome | host: Homo sapiens | place: Canada: London | collected 2015-08-20/2019-03-30 | study: EMG produced TPA metagenomics assembly of PRJNA649273... | reverse complement strand
GATTAAGAGTATGATTGATGCAGGTGAGCTGGGAGAACTAAGAAGGGTGAATCTTATTAATTCAAGATATTTAAGAACATCATATTATCATCATTCTGGCGCATGGAGAAGTAGTTTTACAGGTGAAGGCGGCGGCGCACTTATTAACCAGGGACAGCATATTCTTGATATGTTCCAGTATCTTTTTGGTATGCCGCAGAGAATGTTTGCACTTATACCATTTGGCAAATATAATGATTTTGCAGTAGATGATGAAGATACTATTATTATGGATTATGATAATGGCATGACGGCTTCATTTGTACTGACAACAGGAGAAGCGTGTCATGAAGAAAGACTGGAAATAATAGGAACAAAAGCAAAGCTGCTGCTTGAAGATAATACACTTACTATAACAAGACATCAGGATGTAGAAGAGTATATAAAAACGGAGATGGTTAATTCAAGGGAAAATATGCAATATGTGAAAGAAACAATTGAGTTTCCAAAGGCACCAGAGCCATATACAGAGCTGCTTAAAAGATTTGCCAGAGCTTCCTTAGAACATGATGATACATATCTTGTGTCGAAAGGTGAGGAAGGAATCAATTCCCTGATGTTGTGTGCAGGAGCTTATTATTCAGCATGTAATGGTATCCAGGTTAAGCTTCCGGTTGACGCGGAGGATTATAGCAGACTTATGGAAGAACTGATTATGAAGGAAAAGAGCATAAAGAATAATATATAAAAAATAATACAAGAAAAATAATATAAAAAACATAGTATAAAATGCTGCCACATAAAATGGCAGCATTTTAATTGGTAATTAATATTCAGAACCGCACCATCTTCCAGAAGCTCCGCAAGGAAGCACAAGTCCGTTAGCGGATACAGGAAGTCCGACTTCATTAGAACTACAGTAGCCGTCAAAATCTTTAAGTTCTGTGCTTAACATATAAGTAAGAACTGCTGGCTGAAGTCCTGTTGTATAGGAGTTGATAAGGAAGAATAATGGCTTGTCAGAAAGAAGCTTTGCACACAGCTTAACAAGTGGGTGTATAGCTTCTTCTATTTTCCATATCTCGCCCTTAGGACCTCTGCCATATGATGGAGGGTCCATAATAATAGCATCGTAGTGATTGCCACGTCTTATTTCTCTTTCAACAAATTTAACACAGACATCGACTATCCAGCGGATAGGCTTGTCAATAAGTCCTGATGATGTGGCATTTTCTTTGGCCCACGCAATTATTCCCTTAGAGGCATCAACGTGTGTAACGTGAGCACCAGCGGCTGCACAGGCAAGAGTAGCACCACCAGTGTAGGCAAATAAGTTAAGAACCTTTATCTGTCTGTCAGGTTCATTATCTTTAGCTTTCTTTATAATTTCAGAGAACCAGTCCCAGTTGGCTGCTTGCTCAGGGAATATTCCTGTGTGCTTAAAGCTGAATGGCTTTAAGTTAAATGTAAGAGGAACATCAACAGAAGGACTTTCGTATTTTATTGTCCAGCTTTGTGGCAGGTCGAAGAATTCCCATTCGCCGCCTCCCTTAGAACTTCTGTGATAATGTCCATTCATATGTTTCCATCTGTTGTCGTTCTTAGGAGTGTCCCATATAACCTGTGGGTCTGGGCGGACAAGAATGTAATCGCCCCAGCGTTCAAGCTTTTCTCCACAGGATGTATCTATAACTTCATAATCTTTCCAATTATCTGCAACAAACATATTGTAATTAAGTCCTTTCTTGTTTAAGCATATATATTAAGTATATAACAGATTGTATGGTTGGGGCAATCAAAAAGTACAGCGATTAGGATATAATTAACGTATGGTAGTGTATAATAATCATTTAATACAGTGATTAGGATATAATTAATGTGCGGCGGTATGTAATATGTTAAATGTATAGTTGTGCATATATTGCGTAACTTGAAAAATATACCATTTTACTGTAACATATAACAGACAAAAAATATAAATTGTTATATGGTATTAGTGTTAAAAGTAACTATTGATAATTGCATAATATATATAAGGAAAGGAAAATGCACATTTGAAAAATATATCTTTTAAAACAGCAAAGAATGATATTATAGCAGGAATTATTGTGGCGTTAGTGTCAATACCAATATCTATGGGGTATGCCCAGATAGCAGGGCTTCCAGCGGCATATGGACTGTATGGTTCGCTTATACCAGTGCTTATATATGCTTTTACAACAACATCACCACAGTTCGTATTTGGTGTAGATGCAACGCCGGCGGTGCTTGTAGGCGGTACGTTATCGGCACTTGGCGTTACTTCAGGCTCTGAGGAAGCGATGAAGCTTGTGCCGGTCATTACATTTGTTGTTGCAATATGGCTCTTGATATTCAGTCTTATTAAAGCAGGACGAATAGTTAATTACATATCAACGCCGGTTATGGGAGGTTTTATAAGTGGAATTGGTATTACAATAATACTTATGCAGGTTCCAAAGCTGTTTGGTGGTTCTGCAGGTACAGGAGAACTTATTGAACTGGGTATCCACATATGGGGACAACTTCAATATTTTAATGTGTTATCGGCAGTTCTTGGATTTGGAACAGTTGTAATTATACTTGTTGCAAAGAAATATATTCCGAAGTTTCCAATGTCAGTTGTGCTTATGGTGCTTGGTGCAATGGCAACAGCATTTTTACACATTGACAGATTAGGGGTTAAGCTTCTGCCTCACGTTGATTCGGGATTTCCGAAGCTTATGGTACCCGATTTTACATTATTAAAGACAGATACATCAGATATAATTATACTTGGACTTACCTGTGCACTTGTTATTATGGCACAGACACTGCTTGCCACTAATAACTATGCCAACAGATATGGATATAAGGTTGATAATAACAGAGAGGTGCTTGCTTATTCTTTAGCCAATATAGCTTCTTCGGTATCAGGAAGCTGCCCTCTTAACGGAAGCGTATCAAGAACAGGTATAGCTGACCAGTTTGGCTGTAAATCACAGCTTATGTCAGTTACAGCTTCAATTACAATGCTTGTTGTCGTGCTTTTTGCGACACCTGTGCTTGAATATCTTCCTGTGCCTATTCTTACAGGAATTGTCGTTGCTGCACTTATCGGAATAGTTGAATATAAGCTTGCTGATAAACTTAGAAAAGTCAACAGGGCGGAGTTCTTTATATTTCTTGCGGCTATGTTTGGCGTATTATTATTTGGAACTATATATGGCGTTATTATAGGTGTTATTCTTTCATTTATAGCGGTAATAATAAGGGCAGTTGTTCCTCCAAGATCATTTCTTGGCTGTATACCAGGACACGAGGGCTTCTATAATCTTAACCGTAACAAGAACGCTTTGCAGATAGAACACACGTTATTATATAGATTTAGTGGTAATCTTTTCTTTGCAAATGTGTCTACATTTTTGCAGGATATAGAAAATGCCATAAATGATGATACAAAAATTATAATAGTTGATGCGAGCGGTATCGGAAGCATAGATATAACAGCAGCAGACAGGCTTGTATCATTTAATAAAATATTAAAGGGCAAAGGAATACACTTTTATATAACTGAGCACGTTGACCATGTAAATGACCAGTTAAGGCAGTTGGGTGCTGGCTGTCTTGTTGAGGAAGGTGTCACAAGAAGAACAATATCGCTTGCTTTAAGAGATGCCGGTGTTGACAGGCCTTATCCGCTTGTTGGCAGTCCTGAGCAGGTTGCTGTACACGAGGATTTTATTGAGGATAACGAAAGGCTTGCAGAGATAGAGTGGGCATTTGGCAAGGACGCCGCAGAATGGCTTGATAAATATGCTGTACAGGTTACAGATGACATTACAAGTAGTATTGATGGGGGGTCATCTGAGCTTGCGGAAAATGTTCTTGATAAGGCGGAAAGCAAGAATGCCTGGGGTAGAATTGGCTTATTTGATGAAGATGAACTTCTTGAGAGAGTTGAAATGCACTTATCTGAGCTTGCACAGAACAGCAATGCAGAAGAGTTAGAGGAGCATATTGAACAGAGAAGATTAAGGCTTGAGGCTAAGATTGCGAAGTTAAATCCGGATGCGTTAAAGCATTTAAGGGAACATAGAAAAGAAGTGTTACAGAGATTTAAAGAGAACAATCCAGAAGCGTATGCTCATATGATACAGCATAGAAAGGAACATATAAGCAGGCTGGAGAAAGAAAAGCCGGAGCTTGCTGCTAAGATGAAGGAATTCTATAAGCTTGATGATTAAACTGTCATATATCATTATATATAAGGGAAGGTTTTATTGTGAATATATTAAATGTTGAAAAAGTGAGCAAAGCATTTGGTGAGAAAGTGCTTCTTGACAATGTCACACTTGGGATTAATAAGGGTGACAAGATCGGAATTATAGGAGTTAATGGAACTGGAAAGTCTACACTGCTTAAAATAATTGCTGGCATTGAAGAACCTGATGAGGGTAATATTATAAAAGGAAGAAAAGTTACTGTTACATATCTTGCACAGTCACCAGATTATATTAAAGATGAAAATGTACTTTCATATGTGCTTCGTGGCAAAGATTCATCGAATGAGCCAAAGGCGAAGGAAATACTTAATAAGCTGGGCATAGATGTATATGATGCTCCTATGGACAAGCTATCTGGTGGACAGAAAAAGAGGGTTGCATTGGCGAAAGTGTTAGTTGAACCTACAGAGGTACTTATACTTGATGAGCCGACTAATCATCTGGATAATGATATGGTTGTGTGGCTTGAGCGGTATATCAAGGCATTTAAGGGTGAACTTCTTATGGTAACGCACGACAGGTATTTCCTTGACAATGTAACTAACAAGATAGTTGAGATAGACCACGCAGATCTTTACAGTTATGACTCTAATTATTCAGGATTCCTTGAATTAAAGACTGAAAGAGAACAGATGGAAAGAGCTACAGAGGCTAAAAGACAGAACACATTAAGAAGAGAACTTGAGTGGATAAGGAGAGGCTGTCAGGCACGTTCAACCAAGCAGCAGGCAAGAATAGATCGTTTTGAAGATATGAAAGAAGCTTCAAGACAGGCAAGAGCTAAGTTTGACAAAAGCCTTATGGATATGAGCTCTGTAAGCAGACGTCTTGGAAGAAAGACAATAGAACTTAACAATATAACTAAAGCTTATAATGGACACACATACATTAATGATTTTACATACATTTTCTTAAGGGATGACCGAATAGGCATAATTGGAAGCAATGGCTGTGGCAAGTCTACACTTATGAAGATAATAACAGGACAGATACAGCCTGACAGTGGAAGTGTTGAGATAGGCGATACAGTTCATATAGGCTATTTTATGCAGGAGAATGAGCATCTTGATGAGAATCAGACAGTGCTTGAGTTCGTAAGAAGCATAGGCGAGTATGTGCAGACGGTTGATGGAAAAGCAACAGCAAGCCAGATGTGTGAGAAGTTCCTGTTCCCGCCTAAGCAGCAGTGGACACCAATAAGAAAGCTGTCTGGAGGAGAAAAGAGAAGACTGTATCTTTTGAGTGTGCTTATGAGCGCACCTAATGTACTCATACTTGATGAGCCAACCAATGACCTGGATATTGAAACGCTTGAAGTATTAGAGGATTATCTTGATGGGTTTGCAGGGATTGTAATTACTGTTTCTCACGATAGATATTTTCTTGACAGGACGGTTGATAGAATATTTGCATTTGAGGCTGGAGGCCACCTTACACAGTATGAAGGAGGTTATTCAGACTATAAAGAAAAATGTGTTTCTTCTATATATAATGCGTCAGAAAATGGAGTTTCAAAAAGTAATTTATCATTAGGCAGTAATAGTGTAGTGGCAGGTGTAGATGTAACAGCAGGAGGCACGGCAGCAGGAAGAGTATCAGGTGGCGATACGGATAGTGTGCAGAAGGCTGTATCTGGCAGTAAGACACTTACAAGCAAGGAATATAATAAGTCAAGAAGCGAACGTCTTAAGTTTACTTATAAGGAACAGAAAGAGTACGAAACTATTGATGATGACATAGCGGCATTGGAAAAAGATATAGAAAGAATAGATGCAGAGATGTCTAAGTGTGCAACTGATTACGGAAAGCTTAATGACTTATCAAAGGAGAAGGCTGAAAAAGAAAAACAGCTTGACGAAAAGATGGACAGATGGGTATATCTTAATGACCTTGCGGAAAGAATTGCAAACCAGTAAAAGGTGTGTGTAAATAAAGCAGAAATGTTTATAAATATTCATTAAATAAAGCATATTGTGGATAAATAACAACTAGAATGGATAATAATTAAACCAGAGAAATATTATATGATTGTACTTAAAAAAATACAATAAAATAATATTTTTCTGGTTGATTTTATAGTAGGGGTAGTGTATATTAATACTTGCTGTGACATTGATAGCGTAGAAGCGTGAGGTTGCTATCCGTAAGGGTAGGTTTTCCGTGGAGCGAATGTCAAGGCCGGCAAGTCCGGCGAAGAATCTGGCGACAAGTCACTGTACCTAATATCATCTGCAAGATGCAGAAATGACACGTTGGTTAATCGGGATATACCAATAGCGGTTTCTCGATACGCGTGGGAGTGTGTACAGTCACCGCTTGTCGTGCTTAAACAATAAAGTGCGAAGGAGGCGACTTTTTTTATGGCAAATCAGGTAATAAGAATTACACTGAAAGCTTATGATCATCAGTTAATCGATCAGTCAGCTAAGAAAATCATCGAAACTGCTAAGAAGACAGGAGCAAATGTGAGTGGTCCAGTACCTCTTCCAACAAAGAAGGAAGTAGTTACAATACTTAGAGCTGTTCACAAGTATAAGGATTCAAGAGAACAGTTTGAACAGAGAACTCATAAGAGACTCATCGATGTATTATCACCATCTCAGAAGACTGTAGATGCATTATCTAAATTAGAAATGCCAGCTGGTGTATTCATCAACCTTAAGGTAATGAACTAATCATTACACAATTTTTCATTATTATTTAAGAGCAATAATCCTAAGGGTTTAATATAGAAGTAACGATACACGAAAGTGTAGCACAGTGGTGCGGGTTCCACTTATATTAGCTGTTCTAGGATGACAGGATGCGCTGTGCAAGCGTTATATATCGGGCGTTGAAACCGAAAGAAAGCCGCAGGTTTTTCTTTCAGATGAATATGCTCGAGCGAGCATATTCATCTTGTCCGCTGTAGATTAAACAGGAGGAATATCAATGAAGAAGGCAATTTTAGCTACAAAAGTCGGAATGACTCAAATCTTCAATGAAGACGGTGTTTTAACACCTGTAACTGTTCTTCAGGCTGGTCCTTGTGTTGTAACACAAGTTAAGACAGTAGAGAACGACGGTTACGATGCAGTTCAGGTTGGTTTTGCTGACATTAGAGAAAAGTTAGTAAACAAGCCTGTTAAAGGACATTTTGATAAGGCAGAGGTTCCTTACAAGAGATTCTTAAGAGAATTCAAGTTTGAAAATGCTTCAGAATACTCAGTAAAGGATGAAATCAAAGCTGATATCTTCGCAGCAGGCGATAAGGTAGATGCAACTGCTATTTCAAAGGGTAAAGGTTTCCAGGGCGCAATCAAGAGATTAGGCCAGTCAAGAGGACCTATGGCTCATGGTTCTAAGTTCCACAGACATCAGGGTTCAAACGGATCAGCAACAACACCTGGTAGAGTATTCAAGGGAAAAGGAATGCCTGGACATATGGGTTCTAAGAGAATCACAATCCAGAATCTTGAAGTAGTAAGAGTTGATGTTGAAAACAACGTAATCTTAGTTAAGGGTGCAGTACCTGGACCTAAGAAATCATTAGTAACACTGAAAGAAACAGTAAAGGCTGCAAAGTAGTTTTTGCTAAGGAAGGAGGACCACACAGATGGCAAACGTATCTGTTTACAATATTGAAGGCAAGGAAGTTGGCTCAATCGAATTAAACGATGCAGTATTTGGTGTTGAAGTTAATGAACATCTTGTACACATGGCAGTAGTTAACCAGCTTGCAAATAATCGTCAGGGAACACAGAGCGCTAAGACACGTTCAGAAGTTTCTGGTGGCGGAAGAAAACCTTGGAGACAGAAGGGAACTGGTCATGCAAGACAGGGTTCTACAAGAGCTCCACAGTGGACAGGCGGCGGTATCGTATTTGCACCAAAGCCAAGAGATTATTCATTCAAGATGAATAAGAAGGAAAAGAGAATCGCTCTTCTCTCTGCATTATCTTCAAAGGTTGCAGAAAGCAAGATCGTTGTACTTGATGAGTTCAAGTTAGATGAAATCAAGACAAAGAAGTTCGTAGAAGTTATGAACAACTTAAAGGTTGAAAACGCATTAGTAGTTCTTGAAGGAGAGAACAAGAACGTAGTTCTTTCAGGAAGAAACATTCCTTCAGTTAAGGTTACAGCTACTAACGAAATCAACACATATGACGTACTTAAGTACACAACATTAGTTGTTACTAAGGCCGCTGTAGAGAAATTAGAGGAGGTGTATGCATAATGGCAAACGTACAGTATTATGATGTAATCCTCAAACCAGTTATAACAGAAAAGTCTATGGCTGATATGGCAGACAAGAAGTATACATTCTTAGTTCATACAGATGCTAACAAGACTATGATTAAAGAAGCTGTTGAAAAGATGTTCGAAGGAACAAAGGTTGCCAGCGTTAACACAATGAACAGCGTTGGCAAGAAGAAGAGAAGAGGAAGAACAGTTGGTACAACTGCTAAGACTAAGAAGGCAATTGTTCAGTTAACAGCTGATAGCAAAGATATCGAAATCTTTGAAGGACTTTAAGATTTAGCAACATTTAATAGTGTAGAAAACAATATTACACAAGCTCGAAAGGAGAGAATATAATGGGAATTAGAACTTATAACCCATATACACCTTCCAGAAGAAACATGACTGGATCAGATTTCTCAGAAATCACAAAGACAACTCCTGAGAAATCATTACTCGCTAAGAAGAGTAAGACTGCTGGCCGTAACAACCAGGGTAAGATCACTGTTAGACATCATGGTGGTGGAAACAGACAGAAATATAGATTAATAGATTTCAAGAGAAATAAAGAAGGCGTTCCTGCAAAGGTTATCGGTATCGAGTACGATCCTAACAGAACAGCTAATATCGCACTTATCTGCTACGCAGATGGTGAGAAATCATATATCCTTGCTCCACAGGGATTAACAGATGGCATGACAGTACAGAATGGTGCTGGTGCTGAAGTAAGAGTTGGTAACTGCTTACCACTTACAGAGATTCCTGTAGGTACACAGGTACACAACATTGAGTTATATCCAGGTAAGGGTGGACAGCTTGTTCGTTCTGCTGGTAACTCAGCTCAGTTAATGGCTAAGGAAGGCAAGTATGCAACATTAAGACTTCCTTCTGGCGAAATGAGAATGGTACCAATTATCTGCCGCGCAACAATCGGTGTTGTAGGTAATGGAGATCACAACCTTATTAATCTTGGTAAGGCTGGACGTAAGAGACATATGGGTATCAGACCTACAGTTCGTGGTTCTGTTATGAACCCTAACGACCATCCACACGGTGGTGGTGAAGGTAGAGCACCAGTTGGTCGTCCAAGCCCAATGACACCTTGGGGTAAGCCTGCTATGGGTCTTAAGACTCGTAAGAAGAAAAAAGCTTCTAACAAGCTTATCGTAAGAAGAAGAGATGGAAAGGCTATTAAGTAATTAATAGTACATTTTAATTAACATTTAACTAAGATTTGATAGATTATAAGGAGGTTTCAACCTATGGCTCGTTCACTTAAAAAAGGACCATTCGCGGACGAAAGCTTACTTAAGAAGGTAGATGCATTAAACGCATCAAACGACAAGCAGGTTATTAAGACATGGTCACGTCGTTCAACAATTTTCCCTTCATTCGTAGGCCATACAATTGCAGTTCATGACGGAAGAAAGCATGTTCCTGTATATGTTACAGAGGATATGGTTGGAC
>ERZ1673703.2874-NODE-2874-length-10004-cov-6.980400_pt1 | contig 10004 bp, 8 predicted proteins | sample MGYA00580233_ERZ1673703 | MGnify/ENA primary metagenome ERZ1673703 (study PRJEB41218, sample SAMN15661748) | gut metagenome | host: Homo sapiens | place: Canada: London | collected 2015-08-20/2019-03-30 | study: EMG produced TPA metagenomics assembly of... | reverse complement strand
CTCATCGATCTCCTCAGGCGAGGAGTCGAGCTCCATACGCAGGTGAGCGGCCGCCTCATCGACCAGATCGATGGCCTTGTCCGGCAGCTGACGACCCGAAATGTAACGGTTCGAGAGGGTCGCGGCGGCAACCAGCGCGTCGTCGCCGATCGTTACCTTATGGTGCGCCTCGTAACGCTGCTTCAGACCACGCAGAATGGCGATGGTGTCTTCCACGCTCGGCTCGCCCACGAACACCTGCTGGAAACGACGCTCCAGCGCCGGATCCTTCTCGATGTTCTCGCGGTACTCGTCCAGCGTGGTCGCGCCGATCAGGCGCAGCTCGCCACGGGCCAGCATGGGCTTCAACATATTGCCGGCATCCATCGAGCCTTCGGCCGCACCCGCGCCGACGATGGTGTGGATCTCATCGATGAAGGTGATGATCTGGCCGTCCGCATTCTTGATTTCGTTCAGGACGCTCTTCAGGCGCTCCTCGAACTCGCCACGGTACTTCGAACCGGCCACCATGGAGCCCAAGTCAAGGGAGATGAGCTTCTTGCCTTGCAGGGTGGTAGGAACGTCGCCCGCCACGATACGCTGGGCCAGGCCTTCCACGACGGCGGTCTTGCCGACGCCGGGCTCGCCGATCAGCACCGGGTTGTTCTTGGTACGACGGGAGAGGATCTGAATCACGCGGCGGATTTCCTGGTCACGTCCGATGACCGGGTCCAGCTTGCCTTCCTTGGCGGCGGCCGTCAGGTCGGTGGAGTACTTCTCTAGGGCCTTGTACGAGCCTTCCGCGTCCGGGCTGGTGACCTTCGCGCCACCACGCACGCCGGGTACGGCCTTGCGCAGGGAGGCTGCGGTGACGCCGTTCTTCTCCAAGATTTCGGCCGACTGGTTCGGCTTGCTGGCCGCGATGCCGATAAGCAGATGTTCGGTGGAGACGTATTCGTCGCCCATCTGCTGCATTTCCTTCTCAGCCTGGGCGATGGCGGCGGTCAGCTGGCGGCTGGCCTGTGGCTGCGAGGTGCTGGATCCGGATGCGCTCGGCAGCGCGACCAAAGCGTTGCGCACCGCCGCGCCGATGGCCTGCGGGTCCCCGCCCGCGGCCTCGATCAGAGAGCGCGCCACGCCGTTTTCCTGGCGCAGCAGCGCATCCATGACATGCAGGGTCTCGACCTGCGCGTTTCCTGCGGCGGACGCACTCTGAATCGCGTCGCCGACGGCTTCTTGGGCCATAGTGGTGAACTTCTGTTCCATATCGTATTCCTCCATATCATGCGGCCTGCGCAGTGCGGCTCGCGGGCTTCGAAAGCCCTGCGAGCGTTGCGACAGACCGCAGCTTGTCGTTGTCTGATATGGTCAACCGACCTGGAACCCATTCTATTCCCAAAACTTGAGTGCATATGACTCAAGTTTTGGATTTTGGTGGGGAGGGTGACTAGTAGCTCCCTCTGATGAGGGAGCTTGGGCAGCCGCTACTTCAGTGCGCCGACGGCGGATTCGGCGGCGGCGAGGACTTCGCCGGAGAGAATCGCCTCGGCAACGCCCTCAATCTGCGGGGTGGTCCAGGTGTCGCGTACGTCGGGGCCGATTTCGTTGGCGTACTTGCGCACCACGTGGTATACGGCGGAACCGGCCGCACCCGGACGGTACGGCTTGCGGAAGTCGAAGGAGCGGCAGGAGCACAGCAGTTCCACGGCCAGCACGCGCGCAAAGGCCGGAATCGACCGGCGCAGCTTGCGGGCGGCGCCCCAGCCCATCGACACGTGATCTTCCTGCATGGCGGAGCTTGGAATCGAATCGACCGAGGCGGGCACGGCGTTACGCTTCATTTCGGAGACGATGCCGGCAGCGGTGTATTGGGCGATCATGAAACCGGAGTCCACGCCCGGGTCACCAGCCAGGAACGCCGGCAGGCCGCGGTTGCGCGCCACGTCAAGGAAGCGGTCGGTACGACGCTCGGAGATAGAGGCTACGTCGGCGGTCGGAATCGCCAGGAAATCGAGCACATAGGCCAGCGGCGCGCCATGGAAGTTGCCGTTGGACTCCACACGGCCGTCCAGCGTGACGCACGGGTTATCGATGGCGGAGGCGAGTTCCACGCCCGCCACGGAGGCCGCGTATTCCACGGTGTCGCGGGCGGCGCCGTGCACCTGCGGGGTGCAGCGCAGCGAGTAGGCGTCCTGCACACGCACGGTGGAGCCCGGGCGGCCGGCCTCAATCAGACCAGAGTCCTTGAGCATGCGGGCGATGTTCGCAGCGGAATCGCCTTGGCCGCGATGCGGGCGCAGCGCCTGCAAGTCGGCGGCGAATACGCGGTCGTTGCCGAGCATGCCTTCCACGCTCATCGCGGCGGCGACATCCGCGGTCTTGAGCAGCAGGCGCAGATCGGTGATGGCCATACACAACATGCCGAGCATGCCGTCGGTGCCGTTGACCAGCGCCAGTCCTTCCTTCTCTTTCAAATCGACGGGCGTGATGCCGGCCGCACGCAGCGCTTCGCCGCCGCCGATCTTGAGGCCGTCAGCGTTGCGGGCCTCGCCTTCACCCATCGCCACCAAAGCACAGGCTGCGAGCGGCGCCAGATCACCGGAGCATCCGAGTGAACCGTATTCGTAGACCACCGGGGTGATGCCGGCGTTCAGCATATCGGCGTAGACCTGCGCGGTTTCCGGGCGCACACCGGTGCGTCCGGTGCACAGGGTGCTCAGGCGCAGCACCAGCAGGCCGCGCACCACCTCACGCTCCACTTCCGGTCCGGCACCGGCGGCATGCGAGCGGATCAGACTTTTCTGCAGCTGCGCGCGCTGTTCCTTGGGGATGGAAGTGGAGGCGAGCGCGCCGAATCCGGTGGAGATGCCGTAATGCGGCACGGTGTCGTCGGCCAAATGATCGATAACCGCGCGACTCAGCGCCATCTCATGCTTCGATTCGTCCGAAATCGCCACTTTGGCGCCGCCGCGCGCTACGGCGATAACGTCCTCGATGCTCAGCGCTCCAACACCTACGGTGACCGTCTGCTCTGCCATGCTCATACCTTTCTATATACGTGCCGCATTCCGCATATACGGCATATGCGGCACATGCTTCGCCGGGGATCCGCGACTGCCCGCATTCGCTCACCGCACCTGCCCACCAACAGCAGGCGACGCAAACGCGACCAATCGCTCCCCGAGTAATCAAACCTTGGCCATTTCACCTCAGTCGGATGCCCGCCATAAGCCCCTTCGTCCATCTTGTGTCTGAAATCTCAGACATGTAAGGTGATGGAAATATGAGCCATGCCTCGCAGCAATACGCCTTCACCGAGCCACGTACCGTCAAGCGGGCGCAGGTGAAGCCATCAGAACGGGAACATCAGACATCATCATCCGCGCCACGTGTCTCGCTGGCTCCGGCGGCCGACCGTACGCTCGACATCCTCGAGTTCATCGCGAGCAATGGTCAGACGCAAGCCGCCACGCTCGCTCGCGAACTCGGCATTCCGCGCTCCACGGTGTACCAATTGTTGGAGATTTTGGAGCGTCACGGACTGGTCACCCGCCTTGCCGAGCAGCGCGCGTACGGCATCGGACTCAAGACTTTCGAGCTGGGATCGGCCTATTCTCGTCAACATCGTGTATCGCAGGTCGCGCATCCGGTGTTGGCGCGTCTTGTTGACGAGACCGGCGAAAACGGACATCTGGCCGTGCTGCACGGCAACGAAATCATTTATGTGATTGAGGAGCGCGCCGCGCATCGCCCGCCGCTAGTGTCAGGCGTGGGCGTGCGCCTGCCCAGCCATCTGACCGCCACCGGGCGGGCCATTCTGGCCGCACTCCCCCGCAATCAGGTCCGCGCGCTATATCCCAATCGTCAGGCGTTCACCGACCGCACCGGCATCGGCCCCAAATCGCCCAAGGAGCTGGAGGCAACGCTCGCCGAAACCCAACGCACCGGTTTTGCCGAGGAACACGGCGACGTGACGCCCGGCTTTGATTCATACGCCGTCGCTGTGCGCGACTACAACGACTTTCCCATCGCCGGGCTGGCTCTCACTTTCGTGAGCGGATCGCTGCGCCCCGAACAGGAGCGGTCGCTTAAGACCAAGCTGCGGCTTGCCGGCACGGAACTGTCCCGGCGTCTCGGCGCGGTCGGCAGTTTGACATGAGGATTCGCGAGATCATCGTGCTGGGCTCCTTCGCCCCGATCACGATTTTCTCAACTAAGTTCACCGATTCGCTGACCGGCAACGCCAAGCCCGCCGGCTTCTCGCTGACAGTGACGGCCATCATCAGCTTGGTTGTGATGACCGCCCTGCACGCACTTCTGCCGGGAGCGTAAGGCGCGTTCTTGGTTCCCTCAGTCAGCTTCTCCGCCTGGACGGTTCCCCTCAGAGAGGGGAACCAGAACGAATCACGCCCGAACGATTACGTTGCGCAGATCACCGATGCCTTCGACGTGCACGATGGTCTCGTCGCCTGGGTCGAGGTGGCCGGAGGCGTTCGGGGTGCCGGTCATGATGACGTCGCCAGGCAGCAGCGTGGAGAACGACGAAATCGCGGCAATCTGCTCGGGGATGCCGTGAATCAGGTTCGCGGTGGTGCCAGACGCCATCGGCACATCCTCGCCGTTCAGCGTGAAGGAAATCTTGGCGTCCTTCCAGTTGAGGTCGTCACGCATCACGATCCACGGGCCGAGCGGGCAGGAGGTATCGAAGCCCTTGGCGCGCGTCCACGTGGGGTCGATGCCCTGCAGATCGCGCAACGTCACGTCGTTGACGCAGGTGAAGCCGAGCACGTAATCCATCGCGTTTTCAACGGACACGTTCTTGGCGATGCGTCCCATCACCACGGCCACTTCCGGCTCGAAGTTCATGTCCTTGGAGCAGGCCGGGTACACGATCGGATCGTCGGGGCCGATTACCGAGGTGGACGGCTTGGTGAAGATCACCATGTCCTCCGGCGCGTGGGCGATTTCGGAATGGCCGGCCTCGTGCATGAACTGGGCGTGGGCCTCGTAGTTCTTGGCCAGACCGTAAACCTTGGAGGGGATCACCGGGGAAAGCAGGCGGATGCCGTCGCCGTCGACCGGGTAACGAGTGCCGGTGGGCTTGACCTGGTCGCCGGCCAGCGGATGACCGTCGAGTTCGATGAGGTAGTCCTTGCCGTCCGTTTCGTCCTTTTGTACGAAGGCGTAGCGCGGCGAATCATTCAAAGAAAAACGTGCGAGTCTCATGCCTGTAAGCCTACTCCTTGGCGGTTCCTTCCGCAGAAGCATCCGTCCAAGGAGCAAGCAGACCGGCCTTCAATCGACCAAAACGCACGTTCGCTGGGATTGCTACTTTTCGGTCCAGGTTTTGTCATACAGCGACTGGCCGCTTTGCGTGTGCATGATGACGCGCAATGATGCCTTGCCGCTGGAGGTCTTGCACATCGAGCCCAGCAGATTCGCGGTGGATTGATAGGTGCTGTCCATAGCATCCAGTGAGGAAGCGAAGGTATCGCCTAGCGAGGCGTAGCTGTCGTCGAGCACGTACTCGTACACCAAGGTGTCACCGTCGACACGGTAGTTGAAGGTGATGCCGGTGTCTGCAAACGTATCCGCTTCGGATTCAATGGAGTCCTTGAATTCCAAAGAGTCGACGAAATCCTGAATCGAATCGTACAGCCCATAATCGCCGTCGGTTAGATCGTCATGGGTTTCGCCCAACGTGTCGTCCAGCACATCGTCAAGATTATCTTGAGCTTTGCTCTTATCGCTGCTATCACCGTTGCCCGAAGAGGACTGACTATAGAAGGAATCGGTTTTCGCCTCATCTATAGCCTTGCTGGCATACGAGGCACCGCCGACGATCAGCGCGATGACCAGTATTACCTGTATCACCATGCCCGCCGCACTGATGATGATGCCGGCGATGGCCAAGCCCTTGCCCTTGCCGCCCTGTTTCTTAATCTGGTTGAGGCCCACGATGCTCAGGATCAGACCGAGGAGTGAGACAAGGAACGAGCAGATAAAACCGGCAATAGCCAGACCGTTGTACTTCTGGTTCGCTTCAGGCGGCACACTGCCGTAAGAACCAGACCATCCCGGCTGGCCGTTCGGTTGGCCGCCTTGCATATACGGGTTATAGGGCGTTTGCGGAGGCACGGCCCCGCCGCCCGGATATACCGGAGCACTGACGCTGCCGTAGACCGGAGGAACCGATCCGCCTGCCGGAGCCGCCCCCGGAAAGGGCGAATTGGGTGCTGCCGGTGCGGGCGCAGGCGCGGGCGCTGCCGGTGCGGGCGCAGGCGCAGCGGCAGGAGTCACTGGTGGCAAAGCCTGCGTAGGCGGTACCGGCTGATTGGCCGGCGCAAAAGGCTGGGTGGGCTGCTCGGCAGGTGTAAACGCCTGCGTAGGCTGTTCAACAGGAGTGAACGCTTGAGTGGGCTGCTCGCCCGCTGCGATTGCTTGGGTCGGAGCATTGTTGGCGGCGGTTCCCGTTTCCGCCGTCATCGCATTTAACGGCTCAGTCGGATTGGCGTCAGCTTGCTGCCACGGCACCTGGCTGTTCGGATTGACATTCGGATCAGTCATGACATGCACTCCTTCAACTGCATCGCACCCCACTTGCGAGATGCGCCCCTCGTCTTACGCGCCACATTGTGCGTTACAGACAACTGTACTCCTCGTGGCGAGCCTTAAGCACCCCAGGAAATTTGGCTTCCAAAAAACACAAAAGCCTGAAACCGGCTATTGCCTCAGCAATATTCAGTCGGTTTCAGGCTCAATCGTTAATCCTCTGGCGAAACGACGGTCTACTTCTTCAGCAGCGGTGCGACTTGCTCCTCGTAAGCGGTCAGGGCGGTGTCGATCACGTTGTGCATGTCGTAGTACTTGTACGTGCCCAGGCGACCGCCGAACACGGTGTTCGGCTCGGCCTTGGCCTTGGCCTCGTACTGGGCGTACAGTGCCTTGTCCGCATCCGTGTTGACCGGGTAGTACGGCTCGTCGCCACGCTCGGCGAAACGGCTGTATTCCTCCCATACCACGGTCTTGTTCGGGTTCTGGGCATCGTGGCGCTCCGGGTTGAAGTTCTTGAATTCGATGGCGCGGGTGTAGGGTACGTCCGCGTCGGAGAAGTTCATCACCGGGCAGCCGAAGTGGTCGCCCTCATCGTAGCGGACCTCCTTGAAATCGACCGTGCGCCACTTGAGGTCGCCCAGCTCGTAGTCGAAGTAACGGTCCACCGGGCCCGTGTACACCACCGGCACGCCCGCGGCCTTGAGCGCGGTCTTGTTGTACGGCTGGGACTCGTCGAAGAAGTCCACGCCGAGCTCCACGGTGATGCGCGGGTCGTCGATCATGCGCTCCATCCACTCGGTGTAGCCGTCGGCGGGCAGGCCCTCCCATGTGTCCTTGAAGTAGCGGTTGTCGTAGTTGAAGCGCACGGGCAGGCGCTTGATGATGTCGGCCGGCAGCTCGGACGGGTCGGTCTGCCACTGCTTGCCGGTGTAGTTCTTGATGAACGCCTCATACAGGGGGCGGCCGATGAGCTGAATGCCCTTGTCGTTCAGGTTGGCCGGATCGGTGCCGGCCAGCTCGCCCGCCTGCTCTGCGATGAGCTTCTGCGCCTCGGACGGCGTGTAGTGCGCGTGGAAGAACTGGTTGATGGTGCCGAGGTTGATGGGCAGCGGGTAGACCTCGCCGTCATGGGTGGCATACACGCGGTGCACGTAGTTCGTGAACGAGGTGAAACGGTTCACGTAGTCCCAGACGCGCTTGTTGGAGGTGTGGAACAAGTGCGCGCCGTACTTGTGGATCTCCGCGCCAGTCTCCTTATCCATGTACGAGTAGGCGTTGCCGCCGATGTGGTCACGCACGTCGATGATGTGCACGCGGGCGCCGGTGTGCTCCACCGCCTGCTGCGCCACCGTCAGGCCGAACAGGCCCGCACCAACGATGACGAGATCGGGATACTGGGTGGTTTCAGAATTATTCGGCGCACCGGTCATAGCAAGCAAACCTTCCACAAGTCGTGTTCGTTTTCTGAGAGTCCATGCTACCCGACGTTTCAGAAGCAAGATGAATCACGATGGTCGGGAACAGTGAAATCGCATCCACCGTTCCCACCCATTACATATTCACCGTGCTCGCGCCGCAATCAACGGATATGCAGCCGCTTTAGATATGCGAATTTATTGGCGTCAACTACGAAGTATTTTCTATCGTTCTTGGCCATAACGTCAAGGATGATACCCGTCACAATAAGTAGCAGGCCCGCAATCACCAGCATTACGGCACCGATGAGCGTAGGGAAATGCGTCACGATGCCGGTCTTGGCAAATTCGAGCGTCACTAAATTGCACAGCACCAGACCAACCACTCCAATAATCAGACCAAGCGCACCGGAGAACGGTAGTGGCTTGTATTCGCGAATCATGCGGAAGATGGTGCCCATCACCTTGATGCCGTCCCCGACGGTATCAAGCTTGCTGACCGAGCCTCCGGGCGATCACGATATTGAATCGGCATCTCATACAAGCGCAAATTATTGTTCAACGAGTGAATGGTCATCTCCGTCTCGATTTCAAAACCTCGAGACAGCACCGGATATGTCTTGACAAAGGTGAAACTGAACGCGCGATATCCGGTCATGATGTCCGTCACATGCGCGCCAAACAATCCATTGATCGATCCACGGACCAAGCGATTGCCGAAGTTATGGAACGGACGCTTGTTCTCCTGGAAGTATGTGGAGCTCAGACGATCGCCGATAACCATGTCGTAGCCCTCAAGCACTTTGGCCACCATGTCAGGCGCGGCATCGGCCGGGTAGGTGTCATCTCCATCCGCCATCACATACACGTCAGCATCAATATCCTCGAACATGGCTCGCACCACATTACCTTTGCCTTGCCATGGTTCTTTACGCACCACGGCACCCTCAGCAGCAGCGATTTCAGCGGTACGATCGGTGGAGTTGTTGTCGTACACATATACGGTTGCTTCTGGTAGCGCGGTGTGAAAGTCACGAATCACCTTGCCTATGGTGACTTCCTCGTTGCAGCAAGGAAGCAGCACAGCGACTGCAGAACGCTCAATCTGCTCAGACATGTGTTCTACTATAAACGAGGCTTCTACTGTTTTCGTGGGTTGGGTTCTCGGCTGAGGTAGGCGTATGTCGAGCCCACCGCATCGGAGCATGACGAGGGCGATGAGATTGTTCACGTGGCGGAAGCCGTAGGCCGTGCGGATGGTGACCTTGATGCGGTTGTCGGACGCCTCGAACCTAGCGTTTGAACAGTCCAGTTCGGCCCTGGCCTGGTCGGCCGGTCGTTTGGGCGGCATCCGGAGGAGTTCCCTGAGCCGCCATGAACGGTGGAACCGGCCCTTGGGGTCCGTGTCCCGCAGGCCCCCGAACGCCTCGGACTGCCGGCCGGTCAGCTTGTCGGGGTTCTTCAACACGGCGTATTTGACGCCGCGCATGCGCTTGGCGGATTTCTCGTCCCCGTCGCGGCGCGCCGGCCAATCTCGTGAACCGGGACTTCCACGCCGCGAACCCGAACGAGCTGTGGGTCACGGACACCACCGAGTTCAGGATCCCGGCGGGCAAGGTGTACCTGTCGCCGGTCATCGACTGCTACGACGGCATGCCGGTCGCCTGGACGATCGGCACGAGCCCCAACGCCGCATTGGCCAACGGGATGCCCGAGTGTATTGCTTCAATGTTTGTTGGGCGGGTTCGGCAGTGTTTTTCCGCAGTGTGGGCTGATGGTTTTCCCCGGTGCCGTCATCGTTTCCCGGTGATGTGAGAGGCATCGGTGCCGCCGCCTGTATGTTCCCGAGTTGCAATTCGAATTGGATTCGGCCGGTTGCCGCCGGCCTGTGCTCGGGAAGGAAAGGATCATGGCGATACCGATGCCCATTGTGCAAGATATCAGGAGACTCGACCGGCAGGGGCTGTCGCGTGCGCAGATAGCGCGGCGTCTTCACGTGGATCGCGGCGACCGGCTCGACTCGCCGGCAGCCGAAGTCCTGACCGAGCCAGCGAC
>ERZ1673703.2871-NODE-2871-length-10013-cov-3.636875_pt1 | contig 10013 bp, 9 predicted proteins | sample MGYA00580233_ERZ1673703 | MGnify/ENA primary metagenome ERZ1673703 (study PRJEB41218, sample SAMN15661748) | gut metagenome | host: Homo sapiens | place: Canada: London | collected 2015-08-20/2019-03-30 | study: EMG produced TPA metagenomics assembly of... | reverse complement strand
ATGCAGAACAGGCCGGACTGAATGCCGAAGCAGAACAGTGCCGCAACCGTAATCAGCGCGTCGGCGACCATCAGCGCCATGCCGATGTTCATGCTGGTGTATTTGCGGACGATCATGGCGATGATGTCCGTGCCGCCGCTGGAAGCATCCAGATGGAACAGAATGGCCGAGCCGACGGCAGGCAGCAGCACCGCGAAGCAAAGCTCCAGCAGCGGCTGATTGGTCAGCGGATGGCTGAGCGGCCAGAAACGTTCCATCACGTTGACGGCCAGAGACAGCACGACGGAACAATATACCGTGCTGAACGCGAAACCGCGCCCCAAAAAGATGAAGCCGACCACGAGCAGCGCCATGTTGATGATGAAGACAAATACGCTCGGCGTGAGCACGGGCGAGGGCAGCATGCGGCCCAGAATCAGCGAAAGGCCGCTGACGCCGCCGGTGGAAAAGTTGTTCGGAAATTTAAAAAAGTAAACGCCGACGGCGGTGAGCAGCACGCCAAAGGTCAGCAGAATATAGCGTTCGAGTTGGCTCATCGGTTTGGCCGCAGTGGTTTTCATGGACGATACGTTCCTTTCTCTTGACCGCGAGAAAAGCGGGATTCAATGCATTCCTTATTATAGCGCCGCGCGTGAAGAATGTCGAGAGAAAAATAAAAAGCGTGGAGAACGAATATTATAATAAAAGAATGAATGATGTATTTACATACAGAAAAAGCGAGAAATCATTGGTAAGAAATGCAAAAAAAGTCGGGAGAAAAAGCGAAAAAAGCCTTTTCAAAAGAAAAAACATGTTGTAGAATGAAATGAATATTTTGGAAAAAGGAAGGGGATTTATCGTGAAAAATGGTTCCAAAAGACGATGAGCCTGCTGATGTGCGCGGCCATGCTGCTGAGCGCATCGTCAGGCGTGACGCCCGTGCTGGCTGAGGCGCTTGTGCAGGAAGCCACGCCCTCCTAGGCAGAGTGCACCCACCCCAATGCGCGCATTGTTTCGTTCAACAAGGATGCCGGTGTGGAGCAGACGTATTACTTCGGTCTGCGGCTGGATGAGTTCGGCCTGTGGCAGATGATCGAGCTGGCCGAAAACGAGGTCGGCGAGGATACGCTGGTTCAAAAGTAAAAAAAGCCCAATCAAAAAGACAAGCGCTTGAAAACGAACAGGCGCTTGTCTTTCTTTATATTTTGGGGCGTGAAGCCGTCGGCGAACGCGATTAGTTCTTGAGGAACGTCCGAAGCAGCTTCACGCTCTGCTCGGCCGCCATGCCCACAAACGTCGGATAATCCATGTGGGACGAGCCGTCCGCACTGTCGGAAATCGCGCGCAGCACGCAGAACGGCACGCGGTTCACATAGCAGACCTGGCCGATGGCCGCGCCTTCCATCTCACAGGCGATCGCGCCGAAGGTTTTGACGATCGCGTCCTTCCGCTCGGAAGAAGAGATGAACTGGTCGCCGGAGGCGATCACGCCCGTCTCGGTGCGGATGCCCAGCACGGTTGCGCAGGCGCTCAGCTGGCCGCAGAGGTCGGGATCAGCCGGAAGCTGCACCTTGTTGATGCCGGAAATCAGACCTACCGGATCGCCGATGGCGCTGGTGTCCATGTCGTGTTGTACGACGGCGGAGGAAACCGCAATCGAGCCGATGGTCAGCTTATCCGAAAGCGTGCCCGCCACGCCCGTGTTGACGATGCACTCCGGCTGGTAGCGCAGGATCATCGTCTGGGCGCACATCGCCGCGAACACTTTGCCGATGCCGCAGACCGCCGTCACGACCTGCTTGCCCTCCAGCGTGCCGCTCACAAAGGTGATGCCGCTGATGGTCTCGGTCGTCGTATCCGTCATAAAGGAACGCAGAGATTCCATCTCCACGTTCATCGCCGCAATAATACCGATCATGTTGTTTTACTCCTTGTATTGGAAAGTCACCGGACGCGCGTCCAGCTCGGAAAGATAGCGCTTCGCCTCGGTCTTGGCCGCCGCCAGGCTCAGGTTGCGATAGTTGCCGCACTCGCGGCTGCTTGCGCCGAAGACCGGGCCTTCGTGAGCCAGAATCTTCATCAGCGTCAGCCGAACCTGCCGCAGAACCTCAGCGTTGTCCGCGTTGCGCACCAGCAGATAGAAACCCGTCTGGCAGCCCATCGGCCCGAAGTATACGACGGAATCCTTTAGGTCTCCATAGCGGATGTAGGTCGCGAACATGTGCTCCAGCGAGTGCATGGTGCTGTTGTCCATCAGGTCGCCCGTGTTGGGGCGGCGGGTGCGCATGTCATAGGTCGTCACGTCGCCATCCACGCGGCTGACGTACAGGCCGGGCAGCAGAACATCGTGGTTGATGGAAAAGCTGGTGATGCGTGTTACTTCCTGTTCCATAATCATTTCCTCCCGAAAAAACGAAACGTCAAAAGCCGTAAACGCCGCCATTATACCGCATCGACCGCCAAATTGCAAGGCTTGCATCCAGGAGGTCAGCGCGCGGAAAGCGTCAGCTGAGCCGCAGACCATGAATCAGACGCCGTACATAGAGCCGCAGCCGCTGTCTGAAAGTCATCTGTGCGAGCAGTTCGGCGTAGACCTTGCGCGCGCGTTCCGGCTGGATGGGCTTGAGCGTCCGGCCGCTGTATTGTGCTACGCAGAGCGCCGTGCCCAGTCCGGTCAATTTCACCGCGTCGTGCAGCTCGCACTGGGCGCGCCAGAGGAACGACGCGGGCGCTTCGCCGGGCAGGGAAGAAAGCCCCATGCACAACAGCGTGTCTTCCGCTGCACGATACCACACGAGCAGCGCGTCGTTGGCGTTTTTCTGCCGCTTTGCGACTTGTGCGGGGGCGCAGAAGAACAGCCGGAGCGTGGCGGCCAGCGCAATCAGCAGCAGGATCAGCATCGGCCAAAGCCATGCGGGCGGCGGATTGCGCGGCGGCTCATTGTCGCCGGGAGGCGGGCTGGGCGAAACTTCCGGCGTGGGGGACGGGGCAGGCGTATCAGCCGCATCCTCTGCATCCGGAGACGGGGTGGGAGACGGAGACGGGGTCGGCGTGGAGCCGTTCGGCGCCTCCGTCGGATTGGGCGTCGGGGTCGGCGAAGGGGAGGGAGAAGGCGTAGGCGGATTGCTTTGCGGATCATCCGAAGACGAATCCCCGTCTTCCGAGTTGCCGATGCCCGGCGTTGGATCGAACGGCAGCCAGCCGAAGCCGGTGAAATAGATCTCTACCCACGCGTGCGCGTTTTGCTGGGTGACGCGCGCGACGCCGTCTGCATCCGGAGTGGCGGCATAACCTTCGACATAGCGGGAGGGCAGGCCGACCATGCGCGCCATGACCGCCATCGCCGTGGCGAAAGACGTGCAGTAGCCCTGCCGCTCATCCAGCAAAAACCACGAGACAAAATCGCGGTTATCCGGCGGCATGTTTTGCAGAAGCGTATAGGGATAGGCGCTTCGCAGATAGGCGCACAGGGCGCTTGCGCGGTCAAAATCGGTCTGCGCGTCCTGGGTGATCTCCCCGGCCAGCGTATATACGGCGGTATCGACGCTTCCGGGCAGGGCGAGATAGTTTTCGCGGATGGTTTCGGCGTAGGCGTCCGGCGTCTGCGCGGCGGCCAGAACGATTTCGCGAAGGCCCGCCGTGTCGCCGCTCAGGCGTTGGCCGGAAAACGTATAGACGTCGCCGAAAGCCAGGCTGCGCGTGCCGAAAACCTCGCTGGCCGGGGAAAAATACGGCACAACTTCGTCGCCTGAAAGCGCGGAAAAGCGTTGTGTGAGATAGAGCGTGCTGGTTGCGTCGGCGCGCATGAGCACGGTGATGGGTTCGCTGTCCGGCAGTTCGGCGCGCAGGCTGTCCGTCGGGCGGTTCTGGTCAAAGAGATTGCGGCGCAGCGCGTAAAAACGCGGATTGACGTACAGGTAGCGCCTGTTCTGCGTTGAATCCGACCAGAAGCGGCCGTTGTATTCGTTTTTGATCGAGCCGCGCAGAAGCGTCCGCCCCGACGTGCGCACCTGCATCACCGAGGTATCCTCCGGATTGGCCGGGCCGCCCAGTTGAGAAACGCCGAGCGGCTGATAGCCTGTCGTGCTCAGCGAAAACGTGGTGCGTTCCTGCGTGAAAAACAGGTAATCGTCGATCATCCGCTGGACGCGCAGAGCCAGCGTCTCCAGCTCCGGCACGGTCTGCGAAGACAGCGGCATGAGCAGCGCGGTGACAGCCAGCACGACGGCACACAGCGGCACAATGCGCCGCGCCTGAACGCCGGGCGCGCGGCTGCTGAGCAGCAGCGCGAGAATCAGCGGCAGCAGCGACGCGGCGCTGACCGACGCGCCGAGAAAAGAAACGACGAACAGCAGCGCGATTTCCAGCAGCGCTAACGGGAAAAAAGCCTGGTCGCTTCGGGAAAGCGACGCGCCGATGCCCGTAAATACGAGCGCAAGCAGGAGCGTAATTTCCTGCGAATAAGCCGCAAGCGCGAGCGGCTGGCCGTGAACCAGCAGCGCCAGCGCTGCGCCGACGGCGGCAAACTGGCCGCGCATGGCAAAGGCCACGCCGCTTATGCCTGCCAGCAGCAGCGGATAGGCCAGCGCGCGCAGGCGGGGCAGACAGTCCAGCAGCGCGAAAAGCAGCGTAACCGCGCCGCAGCAGACGACGCATTCTTCAAGCGGCGCGGTCAGCCCCAGCGAAAGCGAGAGCGGCCAGACGCAGCCCACGCCGATGAGAAACGTCGTCAGCGCGTGGAGAATGAGCGTGCGCGGCACGGAAAAGAACAGTTTTTTCATGAAAAAATTCGCCTTTCTGGCGTGGATTTATCCGGCCTTGACGTGCAGGGTTTCCACCCCGCTGACGCGCAGCAGGTTGAGCAGCTTGGCCTGCTCCTCCGTCGTTTCGCCTGCCGTCACCAGCGTATAGCGCATGCGCGCGCCCATGCGGGAAAGCGCGAGCGCCGCGTCGGCAATGGAGGGCGTGAGCCGCGTGGAAAAGACGGCGACCGATCCGGTTCGGCGCATGCGCGGCGAGGCAAGGAGCAGCACGCGGGCAAAGTCGTCCTGACGGTTGTAACCCGCGGCAGCCAGCGCGCGGCGCATGGCGTCAAACGATTCCATGCCCTGCCCGGCAAGCTCGCCCTGCCCCGATAATTCCAGCGGCAGACGCGTCATGCGCCCGGCTTGCAGCAGAGACTCGATCGTCCCGGCGCAGCCCTCCGTCAACGCGTCGATGAGCGCGGATCTGGCCGCGCCGCTCGGCTGAGCGATATCCAGCAGAATCAGCGCATCCGGGCGCTGAGGGGTTTCATAAGTATGCACCATCAGGCTTTGGCGGCGCGCGGAGAGCTTCCAGTGAACGCGTTTCAACTCGTCGCCATCCTGCCAGGCGCGGATGTCTTCCGGAATGCTGTGGTCGGACAGCGCGCGCTGAGCCGACGAGTTCTCGCCTTCGCCGGGGCTGACGGGGAGGGGAGCGGTCTGCACGGGATTGGGCAGAACCGCGACGTTTTGCGGCGCGCCCCGCATGGAACGGCGGAAGGCAAACAAGCCGAAACAATCCGAAATTGTCAGCTGCGAAACGCCGACGGGAAAAACGCCGACATGCGGGCAGGCAAATTCGTTTTCGCTTTCCGTTGTCCCGAAAAGCCGGGTTGAAAGCCAGAAATCGCTCTGTCTGCCGCCGGGCAGTTCGATTTTCAACGCAATCGGCGCGATGACTGCGGGCAGGCCGAAACGCACGCGCAGATGAAAGCGGCACGCGCCGCCGCGCGCCGCCTGTCCGCCCTCAACGCTCTGCTCCACACGGCAGGAAAAAGCCGCCAGACAGACGCAGAGCAGCGACAGCGCCCAGCAGAAAAGCGCCGCCGCGCCCAGCAGAAAAGCGCCCGAACTGCCGACAGACAGCGCCGTGAAGAGCATCAGCGAGCCGAAGAGCAGCAGATAAAAACCGCGCGCGGTCATTTGAGCCTCACCGGAATGCGCACGCCGGAAAGAATTTCCGCGAAGGCCTGCTCGTTCGTGTAGCCGCGCATGCGCGCTTCCGCAGACAGGGAGAGACGATGGCAGAGCACGCTCGGCGCGAGATGCTGCACGTCTTCCGGAATGATGTAGTCGCGGCCGCAGAGCAGCGCGTTGGCCTGCGCCGCATGGATCAGCGCGATGGCCGCGCGCGTGCTTGCGCCAAGACTGAGCAGCGGCGTGTTTCGCGTGGCGGCGCAGATGGAGGCGATGTATGCGCGCACCTCCTTGGAGCAGTAAACCGTCTTGACCGCCTGCTGCATGGCGATCACATCCTCCGACGAGCAGACCGGCACGACGGATTCCATCGGTTTCTGTTCGCCGCAGTAGCGGTCGAGAATGTCCATTTCATCCTGCAAAGAGGGATAGCCGAGAGAAACGCGCATGAAGAAGCGGTCCATCTGCGCTTCCGGCAGGGGATAGGTGCCGACAAAATCCACCGGGTTCTGCGTCGCCAGCACCAGGAAGGGCCGCGCGAGGGGATAGGTCACGCCGTCCACCGTCACTTGCCGCTCTTCCATAACCTCCAGCAGCGCGGACTGCGTTTTCGGAGAGGTGCGGTTGATTTCGTCGGCCAGCACAATCTGGCTCATGATTGCGCCGGGATGATACTGCATTTCGCCGGACAAGCTGGGCATGGTGAAGCCCGTGATATCCGACGGGGTGATGTCCGGCGTGAACTGAATGCGCTTGAACGAGCAGGAGAGCGAACGCGCCAGCGCGCTGGCCAGCGTCGTTTTGCCCACGCCCGGCACGTCCTCAATGAGCACGTGGCCTTCGCACAGCAGCGCCGTGAGCATCAGTTCGACCACGTCGTCTTTGCCCACGACAGCGCGGGCTATGTTTTGCTTGAGGGATGAAACCATCATGCCGAAATTCGTCATTGCCAAACTCCTTTTCCTGTGCCCTCCTAATCTGCGCATGGGCGGGCAAAGTTAAACGTCGCATTCTATTATAGAGGAAGCGCGCCTTTTTGGCAAGCCGCGCGCCGCGGCCTTGCAACTGCGCCGCTTTTTTGTTAGAATAGGGAAAGAAAAAAGGCGACCCGCCGCAAAGCGAGTCGGCGGGATGGAGCGAGAAAATATGACGGAAGAAATTTTGACGCGCCTGCTGAGCGGCGAGGCGGTTTCCGGCCAGACGCTCAGCGAAGAGCTGGGCGTGACCCGCGCGGCGGTTTGGAAGCAGATCGGCCAGCTGCGCGAACTCGGATTTGACATTGAGGCCTGCGGCGGGCAGGGCTATCGGCTGGTTTCCGTGCCGGACAGCCTGATGGCGCCCGTAATTGCGCGCGGCCTGAACACGAAATGGGCGGGCAAACCCATCATATATCTGCGCAGCGTGGATTCCACCAACCGTTACGCGCGCGCGCTGGCCGCCGACGGCGCCGGGCAGGGCACGCTCGTCGTTGCGGACGAGCAGACGGCGGGGCGCGGCCGCCGCGGGCGGGGCTGGCTTTCCCCGGCGGGCGAGGGCATTTTCATGACGCTGATTCTGCGGCCGCAGGCGCATCCCTCGCATGTGGCGCAGCTCTCTTTGCAGACGGCGATGGCTGTGGCGCGCGCGATTTCCCGCGTCTGTGAGATAGACGCGCGCATCAAGTGGCCCAACGACATTGTCTGCAACGGCAAAAAGGTCTGCGGCATGCTGCTTGAAATGAACGCCGACGAGCAGAGTGTCCACGACGTGGTGGCGGGCATCGGCATCAACGTGCATCAAAAGGCGTTTGAAGGCGATATTGCCAAAACCGCGTCGTCGCTGGATCTGCTGACGGGCAGAAGCGTCCGCCGCGCGGATGTGGTGCGCGCGTTCCTGGAAGAATACGAGGTTGTGGACGAGCTGGCCAAGCAGGGCAGCGAAGCGCTGATGAACGTATATCGCCAGAATTCCGCGACGCTCGGCCAGCGCGTGCAGGTCATTTCCGCTACGGGCAGTTTCACCGGCACAGCGAAGGCCGTCACCGACAGCGGAAGCCTGATCGTGACCGACGACGACGGACAGGATCGCGAGGTGCTTGCGGCGGATGTGTCGGTTCGCGGGCTGATGGGCTATGCCTGAGACGTGGGGAATCGGCGTAGATCTGTGCGCCGTCAGCCGCATGGCGCGCGCAATCGAGAAGGCGCATTTTTTCACCCGCGTGTTTACCGAAAATGAGCGCGCCTATCTGCAGGGCCGGGGTAGGGCCGTCGGCCAGAGCGCGGCGGCGATGTTCGCGGCGAAGGAGGCCGTCGCCAAGGCGCTTGGCACGGGTTTTGCGCAGGGCGTGATGCCGTGGCAAATCGAGGTCACGCATGAACAAAGCGGAAAGCCTGGCGTTTTGCTGACGGGCGCGGCGCGAGAGAAATTCGAGCAGATTGGCGGACGATCGATTCTGCTGTCGCTGTCGCATGAAGGGGATACCGCGATTGCGTTTGCGCTGATACAATGAATCAGTAAGGTGGGAAGTCCAGAAACCTCAGGTTTCTGGTGGGCTTTGGGGCAACGCCCTGACGCATCCCTAAGGAGGAACTATGATCCGGACAATATCGCCGCAGGATATGCGGGAAATGGAACGCGCGTTTCTGGAAGGAACGGGCTATCCGTCCATTCTGCTGATGGAGCACGCCGCACAGGCGGTCGTCGATGCGCTTTCGGCCTATGCGCCCGGCGGCGGCCGCGTGCTGTTCGTCTGCGGAAACGGCAATAACGGCGGCGACGGGTGCGCGGCGGCCAGACTGTGGATGCAGCGCGGCGGCAAGGCAGATGTGTGGCTGCTCAAAAGCCCGTCGCAGATGAAGGGCGACGCCGGCGTGAACGCCTGCCTGCTCAACAGCTGCGGCGCGTCGCTCAACGTGCTCTATAATGAAGCGCCGGAAGTGCCGAAGGACTGCGCGGCCATCGTCGATGCGCTTTACGGCACGGGATTGAGCCGCGAGCTTTCCGGTGCGGCGCTGGCCGCGGTGCAGCGCATGAACGAAAGCGGTCTGCCCGTCGTCGCGGCGGATATCCCCTCCGGCGTGGATGGCGCGACCGGGCAGGTGCTCGGCGACGCGGTGCATGCGCGGGAAACGGTGACGTTTCATCGCGCCAAGCACGGCCTGCTGCTCTATCCGGGCCGCGCGTATGCGGGCAAGCTGACCGTCGCGGATATCGGCATTCTGCCCGAATGGGACGGCGCGCAGGGCATCGACGTGTTGGAGGAAGCCGACGCGTGCGCGTTGCTGCCCGTCCGCCCCGGAGACGGGCATAAGGGCACGTTCGGCCATGTGCTCAGCGTGGCCGGAAGCGAGGGCATGGCCGGGGCGGCGACGCTTTGTGCCCGTTCGGCGCTGCGCGCAGGCGCGGGGCTGGTGACGGCGGCATGCCCGTTTGCGGTGCTCAATACGGTGCAGGCACAGGCGCCCTGCGCGACGGCGAAAGTGGTCGCCGACGGCGCGAGCCTGGACGCGGGCGCGGCGGATATGCTGAAAGAACTGGCCGAACACAAGGCAGCCCTGGCGGTTGGGCCGGGGCTTGGCAGGGAAGAAGGCGCGTGGCTGGCGATTGAAGCGCTGGTCAAAAGCGATGTCCCTAAGGTTATCGACGCGGACGCGCTGTTCCTGCTGGCCAAACATGGCGGCGGCGTGGGGGCGAACACCGTGCTGACCCCGCACCCCGGCGAGATGGCGCGGCTGTGCGGCATGACGACACAGGCGGTTTTGGCCGCACCCGTGGAGACGGCGCAGCAGCTGGCGGCGGATCTGGGCGCGTGCGTGCTGCTCAAAGGCGCAACGACGGTCATCGCGCAGGGCGAGGATGTGGCGATGAACGTCACGGGCTGCGACGGCATGGGCACGGGCGGCTGCGGTGATGTGCTCACGGGCGTGATTGCCGCGCTGCTGGCACAGGGCATGAGCGCGTGGGACGCGGCGCGCGTCGGCGCGTTTTACCACGGGCGCGCGGGGGAGGCGGCGCAGAAAAAGCTCGGCGCGCGGGGCGTGACGGCCTGGGACGTGTGCGAGGCGCTGCGCATCGAGTGACGCGCGTCCCCGGCGCGGCATAGGCTGAAAGCGG
>ERZ1673703.2869-NODE-2869-length-10020-cov-3.878876_pt1 | contig 10020 bp, 9 predicted proteins | sample MGYA00580233_ERZ1673703 | MGnify/ENA primary metagenome ERZ1673703 (study PRJEB41218, sample SAMN15661748) | gut metagenome | host: Homo sapiens | place: Canada: London | collected 2015-08-20/2019-03-30 | study: EMG produced TPA metagenomics assembly of... | reverse complement strand
GCTTCCGGCATACAGTTCTATATTCTGACAGCTAATTGAAAGAAACTCTTAAAGGAATATCATGCCATCTTTTATGGTCATGGAAATGCAGACAAATGGAATCCCCCTCAAAAAAGTTATCTATAATATATCCAAAGTTGCTGTTGAATTCTTTTAAGGGGACATGAATGGTGTCTTTATGTTCATCCATCATTTTCTTGTAATAGGCAGACATCCATTCTTTTATCGTGTCGTTCTTATCGATAATGTATTTTATCGTTCCGTTGAACCTCTTATACGAATAAGAGAGGTGTTCATCGTCATTTTCTTCCCATAAAAAACATCCGGCTGTACCGGGGCATATCTCTTTGTTTTTAGCGAAATAAGAATTTTCAAAATAGTAGATATCTCTATTGTCATTCTTCTTAAATTCAAAAGCTATCGGGTATAGCAGGCTATGAATGAAAGTCCTATCCTTTCTCATTCTTAGTACAACAGGTTTATCACTTTCAGTTTGTCTTACTGAAACGACATTCCCGTTAGAAGCACATCCAACAAAACCACAAATTGCCAAAATCAAAATAATGCGCATCATATTTTTACCTATCATGGGGAGTAGAATTTTTAGCTATTTCATCTCATTAGTTGTTAATTCCCCAAAGATAGCAAAAAAGAATCAGAAGAAACAAATCGGGCGGTATGGAAAAGTGGCTGATTATCCATACCGATTTGCCAAATATCCGCAAATGAATAGGTATATTCCATAAATTACAATAGACAATCCCATATAGACGAATGCCCTATGAGGGAATATATCCAGATGATTGCTCCATAGCAGCACAGGCATTATCACCGGGAGTGCAATCAGGAATTTTCTTCGGGTAAGTCGTAGAATAAACATGCCCGCCAGCAAAGTCAAAAACAGGATGACAATGCTGAACCGGAAGAGGATACCTATCGAAACGTCCATGTGCGCAATCGGTTTGCATACATTGATTTGATTGAGACATACGCAATATGCCGCACAGCAGATTATATTCAATATGACAAGGACAAGTATTTTCATGTCATTCAATACCGTACAACTTCTTTTTGGCGCAGACAAAAGAATTCCAATCCTGAAAGGCTTCTTTGATACGGTTTATATATTTGTTGCCTTTCTTGTAGTCCCAATCCCAATGTACCCAAACCGTGTGATATTTCTGGTTCGTGTCCACCGAATAGTGGTGCGTTTCCATTAGGATGTCGTCAATGTGGTTCCTGAAATCTTGGATGTTGTCCCAAGTGGAGAACACCGGGTCGTATTCCTCACCCTCCTTGAAATCCTTCGTCATATACTTTGTTTCTTTGTAATAGGTGCGGGATATGGATTCGTATTTCTCCAAAGTGTCCAGCGGCAATGTTTCAATGTCGTATTTCTCCACAATCTTGCGCAATTCGGAAGTATCGCAGGGTGCATTGCTTACTACAAAGGCTTCGTGTTTCATGCCATCGTTCAACCTTGTGAGAATCGGATAAAACTCCGTAGGCTTGCCGGGGTTGTACCCGCAAGCCAGCCATTTCCACATCAGCAGACCGACTGCGAGAATGGTCAGGAGAAGTATCGTTCGCTTCTTCATGGGATTACTTGGATTTAGAATACATATATCTTCATCAAAGATTGATTAATGATTTGAAAAACAACTGCTATTTCGTTTATTAGAAAAATGAGGAAAGCCTCTTATCAGCATCAAGAGGAACATTTACCGCATGACGACGTTCCAATGCATCTAAATAAAACCGGACTCTCAGGGAATCACCGGAAATAAGTTCCTTGAGGAACTTCCGCTGGCCAGAGGATAGCGAAGAAGGGGCAACAGGCCAACGGGATTCCTTATGGGAACGTGCCATGACCGCAACCGTATCCTCAAACAGCTTATGAAATTCCGGATTCTTATAAACAAAAATCCGTGGCATGATAATGAAGCGTTTGGATTCGTTTGGAAAAATGGATTCCGCAAAATCCAGATAATCTCCTATAGAATCGCCTTCACTCCTATAAATGAGTTCGCGATTCCACCTCTTGGAAGGATTGTTATCAAGAAGCTTATAATAAACTTCATTGGCATAGCCGTAATAGGAAGGATGATTAAGCACTGACAGCCTGTTTTTACCTCTGTTATGTATCATAAACTCGACCGGACATTCTATCCACAACAATTTGCCTTTCTTGAAAGAGTAAGCGAACACCGGATACAAACCGGTACGGGTTTGAGTAATTTCGTATTCCTGAGCTATGTTCTGATGAATCAATTTCCTGACAGCTTGGATTGAAAAAGCGCATAAAGTAAACGGCTTTTCAGGGCGGAACTTGTATTCCACGATTTTACTCTTCGATTCAGGAAACAACCTGTCTATAATTTCTTCTTTATATCCTGTCAAAACAAAATCATCCAGCCTTTCTGAATATCCAAATTGGGCATAGCCAATATAAAGGGAGCAATCTTCGCAGTACGAACATTTGATTGTGAATCCCTTGTCCGAGCCTTCAATGCTTATCTCTTCTTCATCAGGACAGTCGCCTAATAACGGAAAGACGCTTTCTCCTGCCGGCTTCCCTCCCTTGGTAAGTTTCACGGACACGATAACCGGCCTTGGGACACATCCGCTCTTAGCGGAATCCACGGACATGGTAAGTTCATACGTCTGTTTATGAACCTGAATCCTTACGGTATCCCTCATGCTTCCCTTTCCATAAACCATGATAGGGAAAAGCAGACACAATATGAATGATTTTAATTTTGTCATTGTTGATATTGTCAATAATGTTATACCATCAACGGAATCCGCCATCGTCCTCTCCAACTCGTTTTTCCAAGTTGCCCAACTCGTTTCCGTGAGTTGCTCAACTCGCCGGGCTGAGTTGCCCAACTCACGATTTCGGGCCGCTGGACTTGCGGAAACGGGGCGGGCAGGCTTCGACAATGGCGTATTGCACACAATAAATTCAAATGTACAAAAATATTCGGGAGGCGCAGGCTTCCGCTCCGGATTTAACATTTCGAACGGTGCGGAAGAGAAAACAAGAGCGGCTTCGCCCGTGCTTGAATGCCGGGCAGAGCCGCCTTTTTTGCGCCCGTATGCGGGGAAAACAGGGGGCGGCGGGAGGAAAACGGAAAAAATCATTCCATACCCTTCCCATACTATGGAATGCGGCTGCGGAGGATTGCAGACCTTTGCACCGTAATCATTAAGAAATAACAGTTATGGACACAATGACAATGGAACAAGCCCGTGGCAGGACGGGCACGGGAAACGGCGGCAAGGCCGGGCGGAAAACCGTCAGGGGGAAAGACCCGGAAGCCGTGGCACGGGAGCAGTTCGAGGCATGGATGCAACGCATCATGGAGCGGTTTGACCGTCAGGACAGAATCATCTCGGTGCTGATAAACAAGGATGCTGCCGGGGTGAAGTACATGGACGGGGAACGGCTGTACGACAACCAGGATCTGTGCGAGATGCTGCGCACCAGCAAGCGGTCGCTGCAACGCTTCCGCAGCGAGTACGGGCTGCGCTACCGGAAAATCAGCCGCAAGAGCTACTACAAGGAGTCGGACGTGCTGGAGTTCATCAGCCGGAACATGGAGGAGGTGGTGCAGGACGGCGAGAAGGTGCTGAAGATGAAGGAGGAGGCGAAGAGGAAACCGGACAAGGCGAAAAGAAAAGGCGGCGGGAAACGTGTGGCGGTACACCGCTGAGAGTATATCGCAAAGGCGAAAAGAAGGAAAAAGGGATGCATGGGCAGAGTCCCGGCAGTCCCGGCATCCCGCCCCGCCCAATGTTTGCGGACATGGACAAAGGGAAAGCGATACGACAAGAAAACGGATAAGCGGCGCAAGCCGTAGTGTTAATAAGTAGATGTTGAAAATTAATTTATATGATGTGTGCCTGTCATGTTGAGCGGAGCGAAGCGAAGTCGAAACATCTCCAGAAAGACACGATTCCCTTGGGCAGTGCATGTAGTGAGATTCTTCGACTACGCCCTACGGGCTTCGCTCAGAATGACAGATACGTCGATAGTATAAACTAAATAGGAATGATTACTTAATCAATTAAAAAACATTGAAAATGGAACAGAAAAAGAAAAACGAGAAAGACGTGCTGGTCGTCCGCGACGAGAAGACGGGCGAAATCAGCGTAGTAGCCGGGCTGGACAGCAAGGGTTATCCGAAGACGGCTCCAGCAAAGGCAGAACACTCGCAGGACTTCCTGCGCTTCGACCGCCACGGCGACATGGTGGATAACTTCTTCAGGAACTTCTACCGCCAGTGCAAGGAGCCGACACGCTTCGGCTTCTACCGGGTGGCGGCGGACATGGCAGATGCGGTGCTGCCGGTCATCAAGGATTTGCTGAAAGACCCTGCGGCAAATGCGGAAATGCTCGCGGCGCACAAGGTGGACACTTCTGAATACCAGCGACAGGCGGTGGAAACGCTTGCCGGAGGACAGACCCCGGAAACGGAGGAGGCGAAAAGAGAAAATGCCGAGACGGAGGCTGTGGAACAGCTGGCTGCGGAGGAGGCGAAAAAAGAGAATACTGACGAAAATAGTGTACAACAAAAAACAGATGAGACAATGGAAGAACTGAAACAAGAACAGGGCGTACAGCCGTCCCAAGAGGGCGGAACGCCGACGGAACAGGTGCAGGAGCCTGCACAGGAGCAACAGCAACAGAAGCCGGAGAAGCAGAACCTGATAGCGGACGGCGATGTGGACTGGGAGGAGCTGCGCAAGTGCGGCATTGACAGGGAAAAGCTTTCAGAAAAGGATTTGAAAGCCCTGATGAATTACGGCAAGACGGGGCTGGTGACGGTGAAGCCGACCTTCGGCTACGAGAGCTACGAGCTGCAAGCCCGCCTCTCATTCCAAAAAACGGAGGACGGCAAGCTGAAACTCACTCCGCATTTCATCCGTGACGCGCCAAGGCTGGATGTTCCCTATAAGGGCTATTCCTTTACAGATGAGGACAGGAACAACCTGAAACACACGGGAAATCTGGGCAAGATGGTGAGCGTGGCGGATGAGAGGACCGGCGAGTTCCGCCCCTCGTACATCAGCATCGACCGCCTGACGAATGAAATCGTGGATGTTCCGGCGAACAAGGTGCGCATCCCGGACAAAATCGGGCTGACCCCCGTGTCATCGGCGGAGAAGGACATCCTGCGTGCCGGGCTTGCCTTGCCCAAGGAAGTGACGCTCAAGAACGGGCGTAAGTTCCATGCCCTGCTCCAAGTGAACGCCGACAAGCGCGATGTGGAGTTCGTGCCGGGACAGAAAAATCAGAATCAGGCACAACGGCTGGCGGACAGCAGGCGGGGGCAAAACAATGACCCGTCCGACACGCAGCAGAACCAAGGGAACGAAAGCGACGGGAAGCGGCAACGCCGCAACCGCTCGTGGACGAACGAGGACGGCAGCATCCGTCCCATCAAAAAATGGAAAGACGACACATTTACCGAACAGCAAATCAAGGATTACGTGGCGGGCAAGACGGTGGTGCTTGCCAACGCGAAGGACGACCAAGGGCAGCCCTGCACGAAGTACCTGAAGTTCAGCTTCGAGAAAGGGCGTCCGCTGACCTACTCGCAGAATCCCGACCTTGCGCAGACCGTCGCCCCGTCGAACGAGAGCAGGACGCAGCTTGCCGTGAACAACGAGGGCAAGACCAATGAGGCCACCAAGCACGTGAAGGAGCCGTTGCAGCAGGGTCAGACCGCACCAAAGGACGAAACCCAGCAGAAACGGCAGACCAAGAAATCCAAAGGCATGAAGGTGTCCTGATTGCCGCCACTAAATCCATCCGACAATAATCAACGGATTGAAACGGGGTTTGAACACCGCCCTGTGCCGCATATCCCACGGACAAGGACGTGCCCCGTTTCATTTCCATCCGAAAAAACAAAAGTATCAACAGATTAAATAGAAAAAGACATGATTACCATATTGGCAGAAAAACCGAGCGTCGCCCGTGAGATAGCACGGATTGTCGGCGCAATGAAAAGAGAAGAAGGGTATTTCACCGGAAACGGCTACCACGTGACATGGGCATTGGGGCATCTGGTTCAACTTGCCCTGCCCGACGGGTACGGCATCAAGGGCTTCCGGCGTGACAGCCTGCCCGTCATCCCCGAAAGGTTCGAGTTAATCCCCCGTCAGGTGAAGACGGACAAGGGCTACAAGGCGGACGCAGCGGCGGTGAAGCAAATCAAGGTGATAACCAAGCTGTGGAACGAGAGCGACAGTATTATCGTGGCAACCGACTGCGCCCGTGAAGGAGAATTGATATTCCGCTACCTCTATGCCTATACCGGCTGCACCCTGCCGTTCCGCCGTCTGTGGATAAGCTCGCTGACCGATGCCGCCATCCGCAAGGGATTGAAGGAACTGAAGGACGGTCACGAGTACGACAACCTCTACCAAGCCGCCAAAGCCCGGAGCGAAGCCGACTGGCTGGTGGGCATCAACGGCACGCAGGCATTGACCGTCGCCGCCGGACGGGGCACGTATTCCGTAGGGCGTGTGCAGACACCCACGCTGGCGATGGTCTGCAAGCGTTTCTGGGAAAACAAGCGTTTCACGCCCGAACCGGTACACCAGCTGCATTTCTCCACCCCGTCGGTGAGCGTGAATGAGCTTGTGAAGTTCGCCTCGGTGGAGAAATGGAAAGACAAGGAGGAAGCCGCCGCATTATATAATAAGGTAAAGGCACAAATGGCGGCAACCGTTGTCAAAGTCGAAAAGAAAGAGAAGGTGGAGAACCCTCCATTATTATATGACTTAACTACACTTCAAAAGGAGGCGAACACGAAGCACGGCTTCACGGCAGAGCAGACGCTCGACCTCGTGCAGAAGCTCTATGAGGCGAAGCTCGTCACCTATCCGAGAACGTCGAGCCGCTACATCCCGGAGGACGTGTTTGACGAAGTGCCTGCGCTGTTCGACCGTCTGGCAGGTCATTCGTCCTTTGCGGAGAAGATTGAAGAATTGGGTGACCTGAACCGCCGCAGCGTGGACGCCTCGAAAGTGACCGACCACCATGCGCTGTTGGTGACCCCGAACCGTCCGCTGGCACTCTACAAGGATGAGCAGCTCATCTACGACATGATTGTGGGACGCATGATTGAGGCATTTTCCCCGGAGTGCGTCAAGGACACGACCACCGTCCGTGCGGAGTGCGAAGGCGTGGCGTTTGAAACCAAAGGGTGTATCATCCGCAAGGCGGGCTGGCGTTCGGTCTATGGCGAGGACAGGGAGGACACCGTACTGCCCGACTGGAAGGAGGGCGACACGCTGGCGATGAACGGCTGCACGATGAGTTCGGGCATGACCCGTCCGAAGCCGCTGCACACGGAAAGCACCCTGCTGGCGGCAATGGAGACCGCCGGGCGCGAGGGCGTGGAGGACGAGGAGGCGCGGCAGGCGTTGAAGGACTGCGGCATCGGCACGCCCGCCACCCGTGCCGCCATCATCGAGACCCTGCTCCGGCGCGAATACATGGTGCGCGTGAAGAAATCGCTCGTGCCGACGGAGAAAGGGCTTGCCTTGTATTCCATCGTGAAAGGCATGGACATCGCTGATGTGGAAATGACCGGGCGTTGGGAGTCGGAACTGGCGGAGATAGAAAAAGGCAGGACACCGCATGAGGCTTTCCTGCGCGACATCGAGAGTTACACCCGCAAGATAACCACCGAACTGCTCGCCTGCGACAAAATCTTCGGTCACAAGGCATCGGGCTGCGCCTGCCCCAAGTGCGGCACGGGCACGATGCAGTTCTACGGCAAGGTGGTGCGCTGCGACAACCCGGACTGCGCCCTGCCGGTGTTCCGCCAGATAGCGGGCAGGACGCTCACCGACACGGAAATGACCGACCTGCTGGCAAAAGGGAGGACGGGTGTCCTCAGCGGCTTCAAGAGCAAACAGGGCAAGCCGTTCAGCGCGGCGGTCGCCTTCGATGCGGATTTCAACACCGTGTTCGAGTTTCCGGAGGCGAAAAGAACAAGAAAAGGGACAAACATGAAAGGAAGAAGAAAATAAATGACTACTTTTTGATAAAGTAAGCAGTATCTCGGAATAAAAATAAGCAAACTTATTTTGTTCTCCCCTCGATTTGTATTACTTTTGCCACTGATTCATGTAATAATCTGTTTCAATTCGTTGATACTGTTTATTTACATGGATTTAGTGGCGGCACTCGGAGGGATACCGGGTGCCTTTTTTCTTTCTTTCCGGCAAATGCCGGACAAGCCGGCGAAAAGAGAGGTACAGGTCGGCGGGCTCAGCCTCACACAGCCGGTGAAAAGAGTAACGGACATATCTATAATCATTTATCCACTAAATCCATAAAAAGATGAAACAGAACAAGAAAACCGTTCCGGCGGAACTGTCCTATTACGGGCTGTACCTGCTGGACTACCTGAGAAAATACCATCCTGACAAAGCATCGGATACCGGTTTCATTGCCGGACGCGAGGAAGCCGCCACCGCCACCTTCGAGAAGGAAAGGCTGGCGGGCGGCACGGTGGAGGACGCACACGAGGAAGCCATGCGCGTGCTGCTCGAAGGGCTGCACTTCTCTCCCTACGCCCTGCTGACGGAGGTCGTGGAGAGGGAGTTTGCCGACGAGGTGGCGGAACAGGAGCGTGAACCGTTCTGCCGCAGGCTCTACCCCCACCTGAACAACCTGTTTGCCGGTTACGACACGTCGGATGACACCTTCGCCCTGTCACCCGCGCATGACCTGCTCTACACGGAGCTGGTAGGAACCGTCATGCTTTATCTGGAGTCCTATGGCGTTCAATAGAAAACAGAAGCTGAGGGACAACATCGAGGCGGTACGCACGGCGTTCACGCTTGACCGGGAACGGCGCACCCCGACGGAAAGGGAACGTGCGCTGCTGGAGCGGTACTGTGGCTTCGGAGGGCTGAAGTGCATCCTGAACCCGGCAAAGGAACTGGCGGATGCCGTGCATTGGGTGAAGTCCGACCTCGAACTGTTCGCCCCGACGGTGGAACTGCACCGTATCATCAGGGAGAACAGCCGGGACGAAACGGAGTACAAGCGGTATGTGGACTCGCTGAAAGCCTCGGTGCTGACGGCGTTCTACACGCCGCAAGCCATCACGGACACCATTGTGGACGTGCTCCACGACAAGAAGGTGCGCCCGAAGCTCGTGCTGGAGCCGTCGGCGGGCATGGGCGCGTTCATCGCCCCGGTACTGTCGGACAATCCGCAGGCGGAGGTCATGGCTTTCGAGAAAGACCTGCTGACGGGCAAGATGCTCGGACACCTGTACCCGCAGCAGAAGATACGCACGGAAGGCTTCGAGAAGATAGAAAAGCCGTTCCTGAACCGGTTTGACCTTGCCATCTCCAACATCCCTTTCGGGGATATAGCCGTGTTCGACCCGGAATACACCAATGGCTCGGTATTCAAAAAGATAGCGGCAAGGAAGGTGCATACCTATTTCTTTCTGAAAGGGCTGGACGCGGTGCGTGACGGCGGTATCGTGGCATTCATCACCTCGCAGGGCGTGCTGGATACGGAGGGCAACGGCGGCACACGCTACATGATGATGAGAAAGGCGGATCTGGTGTCCGCCATCCGCCTGCCGAACAACCTGTTCACGGACAATGCCAACACGGAGGTGGGGTGCGACCTGATTATCCTGCAAAAGAACGAGGGCAAGGAGGAACTTTCCGAAGAAGACAAGAGGTTGGGCGATGTCGTAAAGAACAACCATACGGGAATTTCCACCAACGGGTATTTTTTCGACCACCCGGAATACATCATCCACACCGACGCGAAAAGGGATACCGACCCCTACGGCAAGCCGGCTATGGTATATACGCACAGCGGCGGCGTGGAGGGCATCGCCACGGACTTGTACCGGATATTGTCGGCGGACCTGTCGGCACGGCTGGACTTGGAACGCTACAATGGTGTCAAGGGGGAAAGGCAGGAACCCCGGCAGGCAATTGTCGTACAGCCTGCACAGGCGGAGG
>ERZ1673703.2863-NODE-2863-length-10029-cov-4.133246_pt1 | contig 10029 bp, 7 predicted proteins | sample MGYA00580233_ERZ1673703 | MGnify/ENA primary metagenome ERZ1673703 (study PRJEB41218, sample SAMN15661748) | gut metagenome | host: Homo sapiens | place: Canada: London | collected 2015-08-20/2019-03-30 | study: EMG produced TPA metagenomics assembly of... | reverse complement strand
CACCAGCTTCCTCTTTTGCTTTGTGGGTTATTTCAACGGCTGCGGCCAGACGCTCTTCGTCATGGTGCAGGGTCTACTGGGTGCCGTGGGGATTCGCCTGCCGCTGGCGTTTCTCATCAGCCGTCTGCTGCCCGGCTCCATCTTTGCCTTGGGGCTGTCCTCCCCCTGCTCCACTCTTATTCAAATTCTGCTGTGCGGCTTCTGGTATGTCCGCTGCCGAAAGCAGTGGAAGGACGCATAAAAAATCCCCATTGGGTCTGACCCAATGGGGATTTTCTTTTATTTTTATCCGGCGTTCTCGCTGCGGCTGCTTTCGCGCTCCAGCGCCAGCCGGATATTTCCGTCCAGTAGCCGCCCCAGGTGGTCGATGTACGCCTCCGCGTCATATTTCATCCCGTCCTGAAGCCACAGAGCAGTCAGGCCCTCCAGCGCGGCGGAGTAAAATTCCGCCAGCACCCGGATGTCCTCCTCCTGTACTGTCAGACCCTCGGCCTGTCCCTGCACATAGGTCATCATGGCTCCTAAAATGACCTTGTGGTAATAGCGCCGCAGTGTGCCCTGATTGGCGGAATTATAAAGGTGAAACACCGCCCGCTTATTTTGCATGGCAAAGTCCGTGGCGTCCAGAAACGCCTCCTGCCAGCTCTCGTACCGTCGCATTTTCGTCAGAAAATCCGCAGCCTCCATCTCAAAAATATCCTCTACCAGTGCATAAATATCCGCGTAATAATAGTAAAAGGTATTGCGGTTCACCGCGCCGGTCTCCGCAATATCCTTAATGGAGATCTTATCAATGGGGCGCTCGTTGAGCAGCCGGATAAACGCCCGCCGGATGGCATTTTTTGTTTCCTGCGCCATGTTTTTCCTCCAATTTTTCTCTTTTATATACCATCAGTTGACAAGGGCAAATATGCCCTTATCAACTGATGGTATGATGTGTTGATTATACACTGAAAGCAGCTTCCACTTCAAGGAAAATTTTTAACGGCGCCTTTACTGAAAATTCAGGCAATTTCTCGAAACCGCCCAAATTTTCTCAGCGGCGCTCTCCATAGAATCAGGCACAGGCCAAGGTATGTCCATATTCTTCCCCGGAAGAAGCTGGTAAACTGATATTATAAGAGAAGACCCCGGCAAGCTCCCGCAAAAATTGTGTGTAAAAGGAAGAAAATGCCATGCGTCATCCAGTAAGAACCGCGAAACGGCAGCTTCTCCGCTTCGGAAGCTGCGTCCTCTCCGCCCTGCTGGCGTTGAGTTCTGTCCCCGTGTCCGCAGTGGATAACGGCGTGTCCCCCGTCTATGATGAGGCCTATTATGCCATGACGGATTACTATGGCAATCTGACGGAGGGCAGTGTGGTGAAAAGCTATCTCACCAACGGCTATTCCACCCTAACGGACTACGGCCAGTATGACGAGGTGCTGAACCTGACGGACGGGACCGTTCCCTCCTCCGCTGGCGGCATGACCACCTTCCGCTTTGACGCCGGCACGGCGCCCTCTCATTTCTATTTTGAGGGTAAGACCACCCGTCCCTTTGAGGCGCTGCCGTGGACGCTGGCTGTCAGCTACAAGCTCAACGGCGTTCCCACCCGCGCCGAGGAACTGGCCGGAAAAACCGGCGTTGTGGAAATCAATCTGGACGCCATTCCCAACCCGGACGCTATCGAGTACGCCCGGAACAACTACACGCTGGAGGCCATGGCCATTTTCAATCAGGACGATATTCTCTCCCTTGAGGCCCCCGGTGCACAGGTGCAGCTCATCGGCAATCTGCGAGCTGTGCTGTTCATCGGCCTGCCCGGCGAGGAGTGCCACTACACCATCCGGGTCGGCAGCGAGGATTTCTCCTTCGGCGGACTGACGTTCATGCTGGTCCCCGCCACGCTGAGCCAGCTGGAGGAGATTGCCAAGCTCTCCGAGCGCAAGGATGACCTTGAGGACAACTACAATAAGCTCTCCGGAAGCCTTGATTCTCTGCTGGACGCGCTGTATTCCATGACCGGCAGCCTCAACGCCTCCGCCAGCGGCTTGGATAAACTAAACGAGGCCCGGGGCATCTTCTCGGGCGGCAAGAGCGTTCTTTATGATGGGACCGACGCTCTGCGGGAGGACCTTTCCAACCTGTCCGAGCTTTTGGACCCGGTGGAGGGGCAAATTGAAACGCTGAGCCGCACCATTTCCGATTCCAAATCCGTCCTGAACAGCATGAGCAATACCTCCAGCGACCTCCGGGACGAGCTGGAGGACCTTGAGGACGCGCTGGACCGGCTGGAAAGCACCGGCGATCTGCGCGATGTTCTCAGCAAGCTCAGCGGCAGTCTGGTGTCTCTGCGGAACGCGCTGGGCGTCACCGGCAGCACTGTGAAGAAGGACACCACCGAAGCCATCGACAATGTACAGGGCGTTGGCAGCAAGACCATTGAGCAACTGAAGGCGGCCCACAGCGCCTATGCTTCCGACCGGCAGACCTATTATACCCTTGTCCTGAAAAAGCAAGGTCTGGAAGAAACACAGGCAGCGAGTCTGTCCAAGGTAGCAGCGGGCGCTATGGCAGCCGGTTCCGTAGACGCGGCGACCACCGCATTGAAGGGACAACTGACAAAGCTTGAGCTTGCTTATGCTGCGGCGGCCACAGAAGATGAAAAAGCTGAAATTGAAGCTAACATCATCGGCATAAAGGCGGCGATTCAATATTTACCCGCACTGGAACAAGCCTATCAGTCCAAGGAGGCCATGAGCTTCCAAACATTCTGTCAGAAGGTACTGGGGCAGAGTCCCGCCGACGCCAAGCAGACCGCCGACCTCTGGCTGCTGTATGCCAGCGGCAAGCTGGAAACAGATGCCGCCGGCAATACCACCATCTCCGGTGAGCTGCTGCAAAATGATCCCGAGGAGGGCAGCGGCTCCGACAGCGGTTCTGTTTCGGGCAGCGGCTCCAATTCCGGCAGTGAAAGCCCATCCGGCGGCGGTTCCGACGCTGGCTCGAACACCAACGCCGGTAACAACAGCGGCAATATAACCGGTTCCGGCAGTTCTTCCTCCGGCAGTTCTTCCTCCGGCAATTCCAATTCCGGCTCCGGCAGTACCGGCAGCAGTGACAATAACAGCCAGAACAACGCTTCCGGCGATAGCAATGACACCACCGGCGATGGCAGCACCCCGTCCGCCCCCGCAGAGGGCGGTGAAAACGGCACGAACGGCAATGAGGGTGAAACCGGCAATACCGGTGCTGGCAGCGTTACCACCGGCGATAATAATGCCACAACCACAGAGGGCGGTGAAACCGGCGCAGACGGAGGCAAGGGCGAAACCGGCGGTTCCACTGCAGCCACTCCCGGCGAATCCGAAAGCGTGGGCGGAGCAGCCATCGACCTGATTGCAGGCGGATTGGACAGCGCCACCAAGCAAATCAAGGACCTGCAAAGCGGCCTATATACCACCATGGACAATATCGCCAAGCCCACCGGCCGGGTCATTGACGATTTGGCCGCGCTCTGCGCCCGGTTGAGTGAACTGACCTCTCTGCTGAATAAGGCCGAAGACCTGACGTCAGCGCTCTCCGGTGCCAGCGGCGAACTGCGGAGCATTCTCAAGGATGCCGAGGAATTGCAGGACCTTCTGGATGAGTACGAGCCGACCCTGCAGGAGACGCTGAAAACCGTCAGCAGCCTCAGCGTCAGTGCCAACAAGACCATCCGGGACACGCAAAAGCTGGTCACAGACACCGAGGCGCTGCTGAAGGCAGCAGGGACGCCGCTGGATGCCGGTACGAAGCAGTCCCTTGAGGCGCTGGCCTCCGTGCTCCGGGGCGCGGCCCGCACCATGAGCACTGCCGGTAAGATCAAGGACGCCAAGACGAGCATCTGCGAGATCATTGAGGACACGTGGGACGAATACACCGGCGATGTCAATAATCTCCTGTTGATGGACGCCACCGCCGAGGCCGTGTCCCTGACGGACAGCCGCAACCCCGCCCCCCAGAGCATTCAGGTCCTCATCCGCACGCAGGAGATCACAGAGCCGGAGGAGGATGAGGAGGAAGCGGCAGCTGCAGCGGCAGAGAAGACCACATTCTGGGGCCGTATCGCCCAGATGTTCAAGGACCTCTGGGCCGCTGTCACCGGCCTGTTCGGCGGAAAGGACTGAGCCATGATCGAACGACTTGCCAAATGGCTGACCCGAAAGCCGCGGCTGGTGGCGCTGGCGGCTGTGATTATGCTCATTCCCGCCGCTATCGGCTATATCTCTACCCGCATCAACTATGATATTCTCTCCTATCTTCCGGAGGATCTCGAGTCCTCACAGGGTGAGAAGCTGCTGGAGGAGCCATTCAAAATGGCGGCTACCAGTATGCTCATTGTGGAAAATATGCCCGCCGGATACACCAACAGCCTCATCAATGACATCAAGGCCATTGACGGTGTTTCCAACGCCATCTGGATCAGCAATCTCATGGGTATCCAAATCCCCACGGATATGATTCCCGCCAATTTCCGGGATATGTTCTTCGCCGGGGACGCTACCATGATGATTATTCAGTACAGCCATCCCGGCGCATCGGACGAAACCATGGAGTGCATTGAGCAGGTGCGAAAGATCTGCAACGAAAAATGCTTTTTGGCGGGCTTCTCCGTGGTCATCAAGGATACCCGCGACCTGATGGATAGCGAGCTTCCCATGTTCGTAGGCCTTGCGGTGCTGCTGGCCCTCTGCGCCATGCTGCTGACACTGGAATCCACGGTGCTGCCCTTTATCTTCCTTGCCAGCATCGGCTTTGCGGTCATTTACAATTTCGGCAGCAACATATTCTTAGGCGAGATTTCCTACATCACCAAGGCCATCGCCGCCGTGCTGCAATTAGGCGTCACCATGGACTACTCCATTTTCCTCTACCACCGCTACGAGGAGGAGCGGGCCAACTATACGGATAACCGGGACGCCATGGCCGCCGCCATTGTTGCCGCGTTCCGCTCCCTGTCCTCCTCCAGCGTAACCACCATCGCAGGCTTCCTGGCCCTGTGCGTCATGCGGCTGACACTGGGGCGGGACATTGGCATCGTCATGGCCAAGGGCGTGGTGCTGGGCGTAGCCACCGTGATTCTGGTACTGCCAAGCCTTGTGCTGATTTTCGATAAGCAGATCACCAAGCACAAGCACAGAAGCCTTCTTCCCAGCTTTGACCGGATGAACACCTTTGTCCTCCGGCACCACAGGGCCATTATGGTGCTGTTCATCCTCTTGTTCATCCCTGCCTACTACGCTCAGTCCCACGCCGGAATCTACTACAAGCTGGACGAGTCCCTGCCCCGGGACCTGCCCTCTATTGTCTCCAACGAAAAGCTCAAGGACGATTTCGACATGGCCACCTCTCACTTCATCGTTCTGCGGGACGATCTGACGCCTGCGGAAATGTCAGATATTGAGACCCGGATGGAGCAGCTCAAGGGCATCACCTCTGTGGTCTCCTACCACAAAATACTGGGGACCGGCATCCCGGATTTCTTCATCCCGGACGCCGTGAAGGATATGCTCAAGCAGGGCGGCTATCAGCTCATGATGGTCAACTCCAGCTACGAGCCCGCTACCGACGCCGTTTCCGGCCAACTGGACGAAATGAACGCCATTTTGAAAGAATACGATGAGCACGCCATGATCACCGGTGAGGGCGCTATGTACCGCGACCTCATCGACACCACCGCCGTGGACTTTGTGGTGGCGAACTACCTTTCCATCGCCTGCATTTTCCTCATCGTGGCATGGGCGTTCAAGTCCATTTCCATTCCGGCGGTGCTGGTGTCCACGATTGAGCTGGCCATTTTTCTCAATCAGGGCTTCTGCTACTTTTCCGGGGCCTCCACGCCCTTCATTGCTCCCACCATCATCAGCTGCGTGCAGCTGGGCGCTACCGTGGACTACGCTATTTTGATGTCCTCCCGCTTTCAGGAGGAGCTGCAAAGCGGCAAGAGCCGCATAGAGGCCATCCGCATCGCGGCGGATTCCTCTGACGCCTCTATCATTACCAGCGCGCTGGTGCTGTTCTGCGCCACGCTGGGCGTGTCCTTTGTGTCCTCTATCGACCTCATCGGCGCCATCTGCATCATGCTGGCCCGGGGCGCGCTGATCTCCGCGTGCATCTGCCTTCTGGTCATGCCCGCCGTGCTGTATGTCTGCGAGCCGGTGTTCAACAAAACCACGCTCCACTGGCGGACGCCCGCGCCGCCCCAAAAGCCCCGCATTGCCAAGGCGTCCAAAAAGGCGATTGCTCAGCCCGCTTCTACGGACGAGGCGACTCTGCCGGAGCAATCCGCGCCGGAGGCCGCCCCTGCCGAGGAGAAAGAGCGGGACACCGCCAACGTATAACAATGCCAAACACAGCAGGACGCACCGCTTTCGCGGTGCGTCCTGCTTTCTATTCGCCGTTACAATTTCAAATGGGCTTCTATTTTTCCTTTTTGCCGCCTAACAGCGTTTCAGCATCCTCCTGCAAGCCCTCCAGCGTCATGCGGAGATTGCTCATAAACAGGATACCGGTGAACCTCAGCAGCGCCTCCCGGGTCTCCTTGTCCAGATTTTTCAACGCCTTCACCATGGTCCCCGCCGTTTTAAAGCCCTCCGCCCGCAGGTCTGTCAGTGTTTTTGCGCCGGATGCCTCTAAGATTTGGAACACGCTGTCCACAAACTGCTCCCGCCGGGCTACCGGCAGCTCCCTGACCCACGCCCGCAGCTCCCGGTCCGTCAGCTGGGCCTGCCGCGTAACGCCGTGCAGATGCACAAAATGATTGCCCCGCACTTCCCACGAAAAACCGTCATGCTGCATCAGGCCCTGCTGGCTGCTGTCCACCACGGTGTAGTCCTCCTCATGATCCAGCAGCATTCCCACCACCGAGGACTTGGGTACGATGGTGTGGATGCGGTCCTCCAACCGCCTGTGCTGCGGCAGGGACAATATATCGTCCCGGAAGCCCGGCCCATCGTTGGACCAGACCGCACAGATGCGCCGCTGTACCGCCGCCGGGGCAAATACCCCGGCCCACACTGCCAAATTGCCGCCCTTGGAGTGTCCGCCCAGCCGCAGCTTCAGCCGGGGACACAGCCGCGCCATTTCCTTTGTGTACGCCACCGCCTTTTTCTGCGCCGGGACCTCTGCCATGCAGCTCAGGTAAAAATCCTCCTTCCAGCCCGCCAGCGTATCGTCTGTTCCCCGGAAGGAAAAATAGGCCGTTCCGTCTCCGCAGAGGATGGTCAACGCCGCGAATTGCTCCGCCCGCTCCGTGTCCAGATGCTCCCGGTAGCCACACAGTTCCATATCCCGGAACCGCGGCGTTTCCGCCATGCGCCGCAGCATTTCCGGGATGCGGTTGGGCACCAGAACACCCATATTGACCAATTCGCCCCGGTTTCCGGCCTGCCAGCGCTGCGCTGCCTGCCAAAGCGGCACACGCGGCCCCTCTCCCGGTGCTGGAACGATGCCGCTGAAGTCTATAAAGGAAAGCTCTGCTAAAATCAGGTTATCCACCTCGTTGAACGGGCTCTGACGCAGAATCAGGTCCCCCCGCCAATCCAGATAATCCAGTAAATTTGCCATCTGCACACCTCCGCACAGTTCTATGGTGCTATTATATCCGCCGCCGGCACAGGTTACAAGTGGTTCTATCGCTCCGCGCCGCCGCATAGGATGAAGCATCACAGACGAGAGGTGGACGAGACAGCGATGCAAGCATACAACGAGGTACTTTTAGAGGGTGTTCCCACCGGGACGCCGGAGCGCTCCCACGAAAATCACGGGCAGGTCTTTTACCGGCAATTCATAGAGGTCCCCCGCCTTTCCGGCACAGCCGATCTGCTGCCTATGCTGCTACGGCAGGAGCAGCTCGCTGGTGTTCATTCAGGAGAGCCGCTGCGAATCGATGGACAGCTCCGCTCCTTCAATAACCGCACCGTCACTGGGCGGCGTCTGATTTTGACAGTCTATGGAAAGGCGCTGCTCCCGCCGACCGGCGAGGCCGTGAATCAAATCATCCTCTCCGGCACGCTCTGCAAGCCGCCTGTCTACCGCCGGACGCCGCTGGGCCGCAGCATTTGCGATCTGTTGCTGGCCGTTCCCCGGAATTATGGGCGTGCGGATTATTTGCCGGTCATCGCGTGGGGCCAGACCGCCCTGCAGATCAGTACTCTTGATGTCGGCGCGCTGCTTTCGCTGAAGGGGCGAATCCAGAGCCGCATTTACCGAAAGGTCACGGATACAGGGACAGAGGAACGGACCGCCTATGAGGTCTCGGTCATGAATCTGCTGGATACCCCGGAGCTCTGACCTAAATAATCTGCGCCGCTGTCCGAAATTCCGGCAGCGGCGCGGGGCATTTCGCCCTTCTTCCCTCTGCTTCGTCAAAAAATAATGCTTGACAAAATGCTCATTATACGGTATCCTATATAAGCATTCAGCAAAATATAAATATAGTTTTGGTGACATAGCCAAGTGGTAAGGCAAGGGTCTGCAAAACCCTGATTCCCCGGTTCAAATCCGGGTGTCACCTCCATAAAGAGTTACCGGTATAGATGCGTCTGGCGCAAAGCTAGGCGCATCAACCGTTTTCGGGCTTTTTCGAGCCCGGATTTCTTCTTTTGAACCATAGATTTTTATGGAGGTTTCGGAGCAACTGACCGGATTTGAACTGGAGGATCTCATGTCTTGGAAAGTTTCCAACCTCCAGTACCCTTTTAGAGAGGACTTTTCTCTCCAAAAAAGCGGCATCATCGCAGAAAAAGAATCACAAATATTGGGGTGTCGTTTTGTCGGCTTTGACGAGCCGAAAAAGCGGCGCCCTTTTTCATTTCCCGACAACAAAAAGGGCGTCTCTGGCGCATCTCCGGCAGGGGCAGCGTGCTGTACCGGCAGGAGCGTACCGCCCCCGGTGCGCAGGCTGCGCTACAAAGCGTAATCGACACCGCCAAAATGACTTCGGAATACATGGCGATTCTGGAAACCGCCCCGCAGCTCAAAGCCAGCGGACTGGATGGCGACTACCGCAGCCTCGCTGACTTTGGCGGCACGGTGCTGGCGGGCCACCCCACCGAGCGCGGCGTCCAGTTTGTGACTTGGGAGTGGAACTACGACCGAGAGGGCGTCCATCACGGGCATTATTTCCAGAACGACTACGATGCCGCCAAACGCGATTTCACCGTGCGCAGCGGGCTTGTTCCAAAAGACGCCCTTTTTGAGCCCGAGCAGCTTGCGCAGATCTACCACGCACTGTCGTTCGTCCGTGAACAGGACGAAACTCTATCCTTCGGACGGGATCAGGAACTGGCGGTGCTCATGGACCAGATCAGCGGACTGCTGCCCCCGAATGCGCCGCGGCAGCGGGATAGCCTTCAAATATAATATCTTAGAAGTGGAGGTCGAAAGCAGCAATGAAAGCCTATGAAAAAATCGGGTGGCTCGATCACGTCCAAGACATTGAGACGGGAGAGGTCATTCAGGAAGGAACGCCTGTGAGTCAGGTGAATATGAACCACATGGACGAAGGCATTTTCACAAACCGTGAAGCGGTCATTCTCCACGAGGCTCAGATCGCCGACGCGCAGAAAGAGATTACCGTCGGCATTTTTAAGCGTAATAATATTCAACTCGTAATTATTAGCAGCGGTGCCAGTGATAATCACATTGAGCTTGGCTTGGCGATGGTGGTATCGGCGTTCACCTTTGCTGCATTCATAATCTTCATCATCAATATCATCTCCGGCAATTTTCGCTTGACTTTCCACCAGATTTCGGTAGAATAAAAATAGTGTGCAGCTAAATTTTTTATTGAACGCTGAATAGCCGGGATTAGCGCAGTTGGTAGCGCGCTTGCTTTGGGAGAATACGACCAGCCGGATAATTTAACTTAATAACCGGGTGTAGCGCAGTTGGTAGCGCGCCTGCTTTGGGAGCAGGATGCCGCAGGTTCGAATCCTGTCACTCGGACCAAGTAATGATAATCCGAACTACATTATCCAAGTGGGTAGTGTGTTCGGATTTATCATT
>ERZ1673703.2852-NODE-2852-length-10081-cov-4.550768_pt1 | contig 10081 bp, 9 predicted proteins | sample MGYA00580233_ERZ1673703 | MGnify/ENA primary metagenome ERZ1673703 (study PRJEB41218, sample SAMN15661748) | gut metagenome | host: Homo sapiens | place: Canada: London | collected 2015-08-20/2019-03-30 | study: EMG produced TPA metagenomics assembly of... | reverse complement strand
TGGCCGAAAGCCCCAGATCCACGAGGCCAAGCACGATCGCCATGACGGCAACAAAGCCCAGAACCGCAAACGTCGCTTTGCGCGTTTCCTTGAGCGTAGGCCACGTAACCTTACGCAGTTCGCCGCGAGAATCTTCGATATATTGCGCCAGGCGGGAGATGGGGTTGGGGGTCTGTTCGGTCTTGGAGTCGGCTTGCGCGGATTTCTTTACCATGGTGCTTCCCACAAGATAAAAAATGGCAGGGCAGGAGGGATTCGAACCCCCAACTTGCGGTTTTGGAGACCGCCGCTCTAGCCGTTAGAGCTACTGCCCTGCGTACCGTCAGGGGGGAGGGGTGCTCCCCCCTGCGGAAGTATTGTTACCTGGTTTCTCTGTGAAGCGTGTGCTTCTTGTCCCAGGGACAATATTTTTTCATTTCCAGACGCCCGGTGGTGTTCTTCTTGTTCTTCCGGGTGCTGTAGTTGCGACGCTTGCACTCAGTGCAGGCAAGGATGATATTCACTCTCATGGTACTACTCGATGATTTCGGTCACCACGCCGGAGCCCACGGTACGGCCACCTTCACGGATGGCGAAGCGCAGACCGGCTTCCATGGCGATGGGGGCGATCAGTTCCACCAGGAACTGGCTGTTATCGCCAGGCATGACCATTTCCACACCTTCGGGCAGGTTGATCACACCGGTGATGTCGGTGGTACGGAAGTAGAACTGAGGACGATAGCCGGAGAAGAACGGGGTGTGACGGCCACCTTCTTCCTTGGACAGGACGTACACTTCAGCCTTGAACTTCTTGTGGGGCGTGATGGACTTGGGAGCAGCGAGCACCTGGCCGCGTTCCACTTCGTCACGCTTGGTGCCGCGCAGCAGCACACCGATGTTGTCACCAGCTTCGCCCTGGTCCAGCAGCTTGCGGAACATTTCCACGCCGGTGCAGGTGGTCTGGGCGGTGGGCTTGATCCCCACGATTTCCACCACGTCGCCGACCTTGATGATGCCGCGTTCCACACGACCGGTCACCACGGTACCGCGGCCGGAGATGGAGAACACGTCTTCGATGGGCATCAGGAAGGGCTTGTCGATGTCGCGCTCGGGATCGGGGATGAAGTCGTCGCAAGCCTGCAGCAGTTCGATGATGCACTTGGCTTCAGGAGCGTCGGGATCGTCGCATTCCAGAGCCTTCAGAGCGGAACCACGGATAACGGGCACGTCGTCGCCGGGGAAGTCGTAGGAAGACAGCAGTTCGCGCACTTCCAGTTCCACCAGTTCCAGCAGTTCTTCGTCGTCCACCAGGTCGCACTTGTTCAGGAACACGACCAGCTGGGGCACGCCGACCTGACGGGCGAGCAGGATGTGCTCACGGGTCTGGGGCATGGGACCGTCGGTAGCGGCCACCACCAGGATACCGCCGTCCATCTGGGCAGCACCGGTGATCATGTTCTTGATGTAGTCAGCGTGGCCGGGGCAGTCCACGTGAGCGTAGTGACGCTTTTCGGTTTCGTATTCCACGTGGGCGGTGGCGATGGTGATACCACGTTCCTTTTCTTCGGGAGCCTTGTCGATTTCGTCGTAGGAAATGAAGCTACCGGAGCCCTTCAGACCGGCGATCTTGGTGATGGCGGCGGTCAGAGTGGTCTTACCATGGTCGATGTGGCCGATGGTACCAATGTTAACGTGGGGCTTTTTGCGTTCGTATTTTTCCTTGCCCATTGTACGTCTCCCTGAGGATAAAATTTGTTGCGGTTACTGTACTTTCAACCTTGAGCATGGTTTCGAACGCCTGCTCCCGGTTTCTTGCCACTGCCCGCATAAGTCCCTGTGTTGTTGCCCAGGGAACGTGCTTTGACAGGAAAAAGGATGACTGGAAGGGAAAAATGCAGGAATGGAGCGGGAAACGGGATTCGAACCCGCAACCCTCAGCTTGGAAGGCTGATGCTCTAGCCGTTGAGCTATTCCCGCATCCTCGATGCGCGTTGTTTTGCAGGCCAGAGAACTGACCCCCGGGTTTCGGCATGGCCCGGTACTGCACCGTAGTTCCCGACAGTCTACCTGTCTCCTACAGCCAAGGCAGTTGTTAGCATGTGCCACACTTCTTATTCAGAAGTGGTGGAGGGGGGTGGATTTGAACCACCGAAGTCTTACGACGACAGATTTACAGTCTGTTCCCTTTGGCCACTCGGGAACCCCTCCACTCTGAGTTGCAAGCGATGTTGGCTTGCAAGATTTTCAGTCTGGCGTGGGCTTGTCCGGCTTTGCTTCCGGTGCCCTGCTGCCCCGTTCGGCTTTCGCTTTCGTGAGGCATTCGTCAGCAGCAAGGATGTGTTTACGGAAAACCGGCCCCTTTGGCAAGCACTTTTTTGCATTTTTTCGATTTTTTTTCGTCAAAAAATAAAAAATAAATAAAAACAATATGTTATGAATATACCTAAAAAGCCCGTTTTCCTTGCTTCAGGGGCTTTTATGGGCTTTTTCGATCAAGCGGGCTTCAAAAAGGGCCTGAAAAAGTTGTTTCAGCTCGTGCCGGATGCGTGTTTTGGGGACGTCAGGGAAGGTCTCGGCCAGCAGGGAAAGAGCCTCGTCACGTGAAAGGGGAGCGGAAAGCAGCTGCCAGACCACGGCTCCGGTGCCATCGAGACGAAAGATGTGGTTACCGTGGCTGTCCGTGAGGAAGATGCTTTGTCCTGCCTGCCGGCAACTCAGGCCCGGGCGTTGCTGCCACAGTGTCCTGCTGTCCCCCGCGTCGCTGGCGGTCTCGGCTGCGGAAGGCCGACCGGCTGAGGGACGAGCACAAGAGGCAGAAGAATCCGGCACGGGAGGAAAATCCGCGGGCAGGGGTGCAGCCGGGGGCAGCAAGGGCGCCTGCCGTGCGAGGAGCTCTGCGGCTTCATCCAGGTCATCATAGCGGAGGATGCGGCAGGGCAGGGCATCCAGCAGTTGCGAGCCCAGCCTGAGGACATCCGGTGCACCGCCATCGGGGATCAGGAAACGGGCCAGCACGTTGTCCATGCCGGTGGCGGCAGAGGCGGGCAGAAGAACGGCCCGGCTGCCGGGCGTGCGTTCCAGCAGGATCACGGCATCCGGGGCGTGGCGTTCGCCCCAGGGCGCCAGATCGTCCGGGGAGGGAGCCAGATAGCCATAATGGCGATCACGTATGCCCGGACGCTCGTTCATGAAGCGTTTCAGGGCAGGGGAAGAGGGCGGGGGCAGGCGCAGGCGGGGAGCTACGCCGAAGGAAAAGATTTTTCCCCGGTGGAGGCCCAGCAGGTCGTCACCGAGCCCCCGGGCTGCATCGGCCATGAGACGGGTGACCAGCGTGCTCTTCCCGGCGCGGTTGTCGCCGCAGAAAAGCAGGGTGCGCCCATGCAGGCACACGGCCGCGGCATGGAGGGAGATCAGGCGGGGGCAGGCATGACAGCAGGCGGCCACCAGCTCGATGGCCAGGCTGCACAGCAGGCAGGCCTGGGAGGGTTCGTAGCGGGGAGCGGGCAGCCAGGGAGAGCGCAGGCGATAGCCGCGCCCCTGTGGAGTGATGACCAGCAGGGACGCAGTTTCGTGCAGGCCGGATGGCAGTGTCCCGGAGATGGACGGGAGCCCCGCTGGTTGCGGGGCGTGCGGCCAGAGCCGGAAAAAAGCATCCAGTGCGGGCAGCAGGCCTTGGCAGTCATGCAGTCGCACGGCTCCCGGCACACCGGCAAAAAAGACGTCCTGGTGCGCCATGCCTAGTAGCGATCCGGCCGGAAGCCCCCCAGGGCGTCATTGAACGTGTCACGCAGGCGATCCCCGGCCTCACGATGCCAGCCTTCATTATAGCGGCCGTCGTAACGACCGTCGTAACGGTCATCATAACGGTCACGGTAATCATAGTTGCGGGAGGGGCGGGAATGGCGACGCGAGGGACGGCTGCGGCGGCTGCGTCTGGAGTAGCGGCTGCGCCGGGAATAATGGCTGCCGTGGGAAGGACGTCTGCGCCGCCGGTGCGAGGGCCGGGAGTGGGCCTCGGCTTCATTGACGCAGAGCAGGACCGGCGTGGCATAGAGCAGGCCCGTGGCGACCAGACCGGCCAGGAAGGAACGGCGCTTGTTGCGGAGGCTGTCTTCGGAAGGGGCGGACGATTCTGTCTTCATAATGCCCTCCTGCCCGGGAGCGGGTCAGGTAAAAGTATCCTGAATAGCAGACGAAAAACGGCCTGTCGGAGATTGTGCCAGCAAAGCGGGGCCTTGCCAAGGGGGTTCCGCAAGTCTGACGGAGCCAGTCTGCTGCGTCAGGCATGAGCAAAGCGTCAGGGCGTGGCATGGCCGTACGCCCTGTACCGGCGTTTTTTTCGGCAGGGCATCGTCCACCACAGGATGCGGCTTTGCAGGGCATCCTTCCGGTCTGCTTCCATGTGCCGCTGCCGGCGGGGTGCCGGACATGTCGCGGTGGCTCCCGCTGCGGACTGCGTCCCCGGCAGGCGCGTCACGGCACGGCATGCCGTCAGCAGGCCTGTTGCCGGGTCCGGGCCAGAAAGGCGTCGGCCTTGTGGTATTCCGGCTCATCCAGCAGGCTGGTCACGGTAAAGACCAGCAGGGAGAGGCAGACGCCCAGGATCACCTGCAGAGCCGACTGCTGCTCCCAGAAGGCGGGCAAGGGCATCCCCAGGAAGATGGCCAGATTGTACAGGCAGTAGGCCAGGCCGCAGAGCATGGAGCACAGGGCGCCCCTGCTGGTGCCGCGCCGCCAGAAAAAGGCCAGGACAAGCGGTACGAACACGCCGGTGGTGATGATGTCCGAGGCGATCCAGGTGATCTCGAAGATGGAACGGATGCGCAGGGAGATGAGGATGCCCACGGCCACGATGACCAGCGTGGCCAGCCGGGACAGGCGCAACCGGGTCTTTTCGTCGTAGCTGCCGGGGAGCAGGTCCATGACCAGGGTCATGGCGCCGGTGTTGATGAGGGAATCCATGGTGGACATGATGGCCGCCGAGATGCCCACGAAGACCACCGCCGCCAGCAGGGGCGACATGGAGCTTTCCACCAGGGCGGTGACCACGCCGCCCTTGGGCAGGGTGTCGAACAGGACGATGCCCGCCATGCCGGTAAGGACCACGATCAGGTACAGCGGGATGTAGACGAAGAAGCTCATGACCGTCATGCGCCGGGCGTCCCGCGTGTCGCGTGTGGCCGAGATGCGTTGCCAGACATTGGCCTGGATCATCCACGAGCAGCCGAAGGTGATGACGTACATCAGGTATTTGGGGGCGCCTGCGGTCAGGCTCATGAATTCCGGCCTGCCGCTGCGGGCCGCCGCCTCCGCGATGGGGCCCAGGCCGCCGCATTCCTGCATGGCCACCACGAAGACGGCCAGGGCGGACAGGAGCAGCAGCACGAACTGGATGATGTCCGTGAGCACCACGCCGCGAAAGCCCCCGAACATGGAATAGACCAGCACGATGAGCGTCCCGGCCAGCACGCCGCCCTCATAGCCCATGCCGAGGAAGGTCCCGAAAAAGTCCCCCACGGCCACCATCTGCGAGGCAGCGGAGAACAGCATGAAAAACAGGATCATCAGCGCCAGCAGCCGCGCCACGGGGCGGGAATAGCGGGCCTCCATCATGGCCCCTTGGGTCAGATAGCCCACGCTGCGGATGGCCCGTGCCCCCAGGCCCATGAGCAGGGTGGCCACCAGCACGGGCACGCCGTAGTACCAGAAGGCCCCCATGCCGTCGGCAAAGGCCAGATCCGCCGTGGACAGGGCCGAGCCCCCGCCCCACCATGAGGCGATGAAGGTGATGGACAGGGCCCAGAACGGCAGGCTGCGCCCGGCAAAGAAATAGTCTTCTACGTCGCTGTTCTTTTTTTCCTTGAGGACGACCAGCAACAGGATGGCAAAATAGAGGACGAGCCCGATAAGGGAAGCGGTCTTGAGCATGGGGATTCCGCGAATGGCTGAAAGTGGCGGGGCGTTGGGGACAGAGGATCAGCGGGCCAGATTGCGCAGGAGGCTGTCCAGAACAGCCATGCAGGCGGCCTGATCCGTGGGCGGGATATCCTGCCAGAGCCTGCGGTGCAGTGCCGTGGAGATGTCCGTCTGGACATGGCGCAGGGCCTCGCCCCTGTCGCTCAGGGACACGAGCTGCACCCGTGCGTCTTGCGGCGAGGGACGGCGCCGGCAGTAGCCGCGCTCCTGCAGGGTATCCACCAGGCCCGTGACCGTGTTTTTTTTGCGGCCTATGCGCCGGGCCAGCGTGCTCATGGGCTGGGGGGATTCCTCGAACAGGGAATGGAGCACGGCCCCGTGGGCGGGCAGCAGATCGGTGATGCCGCGCCGGGCAAGTTCGTCGCAGATATGCTGGTTGGCCCGTTCCCGGATACGGGAAAGCAGGTCGATGATGTCATCAGGTGAGGTGGCAGGCATGGGGCCTCCGTGCAGGAATTCGGGCGTTTTTAGTTCGTGGGCGAACTAATGTCAACGGAAGAAGGGCAGCCGTCAGAGCTGCCCGATGGAATGCATCCCTTTCTTTTCCATTTTATGGAGCGGACAAGCGGGACAACAGGCAAAACAAGGAGGTCCTCATGGATAGGAACAGGCCTGTGTTTCCCTGTCCGCATTGCGGTTCCCGCCACACGACGCTGAGCCGGGCAAGCCTGTCTTTTTTGCCGGAATGGCTGCGCCGTCTGTTGCCCGTATCCGGGACCTGTCCTGCGCAGGGCAGGATCATCCTCGCTTGCAAGGATTGCGGGAAAAGGTTCGTCATGTATATCATGTAGGGGGAGGGCCCCTGCCATGGCGACCATGTTTCCTGCTGATGTGACGTCGTTCCTGACGACCGGCGAAGAAGCAACGTACAGTTTTCTGCAACGCACGGCCCGGCCGGACGGCAAATTCCTGTGCTGGTACGCGCCGGACATCGAAGAGCGCGAGCCGGACTTCATCCTGCTGTCGCCCGATTGCGGCCTGGTGGTGCTGGAGGTCAAGGACTGGCTCATCGACCAGCTGCTGGAAGTGGACGGCAAAAGCGTGCTCCTGTCGGTCAACGGCCGGGAGGAACGGCGCAAGCAGCCTTTGGCCCAGGCGCGGGAATATGTGGGCAGCCTGCTCACCCTGTTGAACAAGCACGCGCCCCGCATGGCGGACGGCAAGCCTTTGCTGCCCTGTCCCGTCACCGGCGGGGCGGTGTTGCCGCACATCAGCCGTGAGGAATTCCGGGCGGCCGGTCTGGGCGAGGTCATGGAGGAGGGCCGGATCATCTTCTGGGATGAACTGCACGAGGAATCCCCGCTGCGGCGGGATGCCTCGGGCCGCAGTTTCGCATGCTGGCTCGCGGAGCATTTCCCGCCCCTGTTCCCCTTCCAGCTCTCGGGTTCCCAGATCGACTGGCTGCGGGCCCGGATCTTCCCCGTGGTGCGGCTGGAACTGCCCGTACGCGGCGGGACGCATGCCTCGGCCCAGGACGAGACCATCCGAGCTCTGAACCGCGACCAGGAAAATCTGGCACGCGGCATGGGCGCCGGGAAACAGCTCATCATCGGGCCGTCCGGCAGCGGCAAGACGCTCATCCTGGCGCATCAGGCCTGGAACCTGCCGCGGGTGGATAAAAAGATCCGCCGTGTGCTGGTGACCTGCTTCAATCTGTCGCTGGTGGGCTACATTCGCCGCTTGCTGGCCCGCAAGGGCACCAGCCTTGGCCCGGACGGGGTGGAGGTGGTGCCGTTTTACAGTGTTTGCGAACGTATCCTGGGCGAACCGCTGACCCATGCCGAGGAGAGCGAGTATTACAACATCATCGTGCAGGAGGCACAGGAGCGCCTGCAAGGGGAGCATCCGCTCAAAGGGCACTGGGATGCCATCCTGGTCGATGAGGGGCAGGATTTTTCCCCGGAGATGGCGTACGTCCTGCTGGCCCTGTTGCCGCCGCATGGGGTGCTGACCGTGGCCCAGGATGAACAGCAATGCCTGTACCAGCCGGAGGACAGCGGCTGGGAAAAAATGGGCATCGCCGGTCTGCGGCTGCGCCGCCTGCAACGCCAGTACCGCAACACACGGGCCATCGCCCGGATGGCTTTGCGTCTGCTGCCGGAAGGTGAGCCCGTGCCGGAGCTGGCAGGTGCGGAAGGGGAAGCGCCCTGCTGGCTGCAAAGCGCCGATGCGCCTGCGCTGGTGCGCGACGTGGCGGATGCCGTGGCCACTCTGGTACGGGAGGGCGTGCCCATGAGCGAGATAGCGATCCTCTACGCCCATTCCCGCATGGAAGGGCTGGCGTCCAGCCTGCCGGAAAGCCTGCTGGAAGCGGTGGAGGCCCGGGGCGTTATGGCCCGCTGGGTGGCCCGGGATACGACCAGCAAGCGCTATTTCGACATCACCACGGACAGCGTCTGCATCTCCACCATCCACAGCGCCAAAGGTCTGGATTTTTCCCCTGTCTTCCTGCTGGGCATGGATCGCCTCCAGCCGGAGAAGCCCCGCCAGCGGCGTCTGGCCTATGTGGGGATGACGCGCGCCCGGGAGCATCTGACGCTGGCTATTTGCGGCCGGGAAGGGCTCGTCCCCTTGCTGGCAGCGGCAGAGCGGTAGCCGCTTGAGAGCCGTCTGCTGTCCTTCATATGCTGAGGGCAGGAGAGCCGGCCGGTGAAAAGCCCCCTGTGCGAAAGCCCTTGCCAAGCGGTCAGGATTCATCTAAAAGAGGAGAGATGCTGGTGTGGCTCAATCGGTAGAGCAGCTGATTTGTAATCTGCAGGTTATGGGTTCAAGTCCCTTCACCAGCTCCAGGAAAAAGCAAAAAGCCCTTACGGAAAACTCCGTGAGGGCTTTTTTGTTTTAGGCCAGCTTTCGGGTACTTTTTTGCAGGGAGCTTCAAGTCATGTATCCGCAACGGAGCGTCATGACATGCGGGCTTGCAACTGCGCTCGAGCCTCCCCATTTCAATCACGCACCTGTGAGGGGTGCGATCGGTGCCATCCAGTATGTTGCCGGCTATGTGACGAAGTTTCAATCCACGCACCCGCGTGGGGTGCGACGGCCTGTGGCCGTGGTTCACGCCGGACGATGTGCTGTTTCAATCCACGCACCCGCGTGGGGTGCGACCGGTATAGGTGGCGCCACCCTCCCATTGCAGATAAGTTTCAATCCACGCACCCGCGTGGGGTGCGACCGGGCCGCGCAATGCAAGTCCGCGCCCGCGCCGGTTTCAATCCACGCACCCGCGTGGGGTGCGACCCATGCCCTTAGTCATGGAGCCGTGCTTGCCGCACCGTTTCAATCCACGCACCCGCGTGGGGTGCGACGACCAACGACATCCTGAGCGATGTCCAGTGGATGGTTTCAATCCACGCACCCGCGTGGGGTGCGACGCTGGGGTAGGTGACTGATGGCCGTGGATGTCAACGTTTCAATCCACGCACCCGCGTGGGGTGCGACCGCAGGCCCTTGAGCCAGGCATCCATGACCAGATGCGGTTTCAATCCACGCACCCGCGTGGGGTGCGACGTGACCACGGCTTTCTCCATGCATCCGGTCAGCATGTTTCAATCCACGCACCCGCGTGGGGTGCGACTTCAAGAAAATCACGCCTTCCCTCATGGGATGATCTGTTTCAATCCACGCACCCGCGTGGGGTGCGACCCATGCCCTTAGTCATGGAGCCGTGCTTGCCGCACCGTTTCAATCCACGCACCCGCGTGGGGTGCGACGACCAACGACATCCTGAGCGATGTCCAGTGGATGGTTTCAATCCACGCACCCGCGTGGGGTGCGACGCTGGGGTAGGTGACTGATGGCCGTGGATGTCAACGTTTCAATCCACGCACCCGCGTGGGGTGCGACCGCAGGCCCTTGAGCCAGGCATCCATGACCAGATGCGGTTTCAATCCACGCACCCGCGTGGGGTGCGACTTGGCGCGTGATGGAGGACATCATGGCCATACGTGTTTCAATCCACGCACCCGCGTGGGGTGCGACCGGCGTAAATCTTCGGACTTGTAAGCATCATGAGAAAGTTTCAATCCACGCACCCGCGTGGGGTGCGACTCATGCTATCAATACGGGTCTGAGTTTCTTGGTTCTGTTTCAATCCACGCACCCGCGTGGGGTGCGACAGGCGCGGCAT
>ERZ1673703.2847-NODE-2847-length-10099-cov-5.531661_pt1 | contig 10099 bp, 6 predicted proteins | sample MGYA00580233_ERZ1673703 | MGnify/ENA primary metagenome ERZ1673703 (study PRJEB41218, sample SAMN15661748) | gut metagenome | host: Homo sapiens | place: Canada: London | collected 2015-08-20/2019-03-30 | study: EMG produced TPA metagenomics assembly of... | reverse complement strand
CGACACGAGGATTTTCAGTCCTCTGCTCTACCAACTGAGCTATCTGGGCATTTGGTCTGTGAACTGTTGTGTATCACAGACCTTATCATAGCATATTGATTGTTTGAATGCAAGTAATTTTTATGATTTTTGCGAAAAAAGAGAAAATTATAACAAAAATTTATTTTATCTTGCCATAAGGTAGATTTTTTCCATATCTCTCATATTGAGCTGTTTAAAGACTCCAATGGTGCGAGTGTCCTCAAAACTGCATTTGAATGCAAGATCATGAAGTTGCTGATCTGTGAGATCCAGACCCAGTTCATGTAAACTGGTGGGCATTTCTACAGACCGGAAGAAATTTTCCATTGCTTCAATTCCTGCAAGGGCTGTTTCTTTATAATCAGTTCCACATGGAATGTCAAATACATTGGTGGCAAACTGAGCAAAACGTTCAGGGTTCACCTCGTAGACGTATCGTGCCCAGCTTCCCCAGATAGCTGCCAGACCTGCTCCGTGAGTTACATTGTAGACACCTCCCAGTTCATGTTCAAGCTGGTGGCATGCCCAGTCACCACCACCTGTACCGCATCCGGTCAGACCGTTGTGGGAAAGGCTTCCTGCCCACATAATTTCTGCCCTGGCGCTGTAATTGTCTGGTTCTTTCATAAGAATACGGGCATTGTAAATGACTGTCTGCATCAGAGCTTCGCTGATGCTGTCTGTAATCTCCATAGTTTCAATATTTACAAAATATCGCTCCATGGTGTGCATGAGGATATCTACACATCCGCTTTCTGTCTGATACTGTGGGAGTGTGTAGGTGAGACGTGGATTTAAGATGGCAAATTTCGGCCTGCAGTAATCTGTCTTTGCACATCCACGTTTTTCTTTTGTTTCTTCATTTGTGATAACACTGGAACTGCTCATTTCACTTCCGGAAGCTGCAATTGTAAGGATGACACCAATGGGCAGACAGCCGGTTGGAACAGCTTTTTTCAGACAGAAATCCCAGACATCATTGTTCGGATTGGCAACGCCATAGCCGATGGCTTTGGAAGAGTCAATAACACTTCCTCCTCCTACAGCAAGGATAAAGTCTACATGTTCTTTTTGGCATAATTCGATTCCCTCGCGGACTTTGGAAAGAAGTGGATTAGGAATAACACCACCCAGGGTGATGTATTCAAGACCTTCTTCTTTCAGATTAGAAGTGATCTCATCAATCAGTCCGGAACGGACAGCACTCTGACCTCCATAATGGATCAGAACTTTTTTTGCTCCATACTTCTTCAGCAGGGAACCTGCCTGAAGGTGGGTATCTTTGCCAAAGAGAACCTGTGTTGGTGTATAATATTCAAAATTTCTCATAATATGTAAACGACCTCCTATAGATTGAAAGGTTAACTGAATCAGGTAAGTCCTCTGCTTTAATTGTAAAATGTAATGAGCAGTAGGTGGGACTTCCTTTTTATATTAAAGCAAATAATGGAAAAATAGTCAAAAAATAATAAAAAAATTAAAATTTGAAAGTAATTTTTGCTGGTTCTCAGAAGACATTTTTGGAAAGATTCCAGTACAGATATCTATAATTTTCTGCACACAGAAAACGGAAAGACAGAAATTTATAGATTTTGGACAGAATATTTTATGGGCATTATGTGAATGGAATGCTATGATAAATACACTTAAATATACAAAGTGAATAAAAAAGGAGGAAACAAGAAATGAAAAAAAGAATGTGCAAGATTATGGCACTTGCCATGACAGCAGCTATGGTGGTACCGATGGCAGCGCAGACAACTGCATTTGCAGCTGACGACAAAGAAATTACTTACTGGAATATCGCGGTAGAGAGCCCGGACAAAGATATTGTTACTGCAGCAGTAGACAAGTTTAACAAAGAAACAAAGTCAGGCTATACTGTAAATCAGGTAGCCATCCAGAACGATACATACAAGGAAAAACTTGTTATCGCGATGAGCTCCGGTGAGTGTCCTGATATGTACTCAAGCTGGTCCGGTGGTCCGATGTATGAATATATTGATTCCGGATTTGCTCAGCCGATTGATGATCTTCTTGATCAGTCCGATATTAAAGATAAACTTCTGGATGCAGCTATTGAACAGGGAAGCTACAAAGGACATGTATATGCAATCCCATATATGAATGTTGTTCTGGCAGGTATCTTCTACAACAAAGATATGTTTAAACAGTACGGACTTGAAGAACCGAAGACATTAGCTGATCTGGAAAATATCTGTGCAACATTAAAAGAAAACGGAATTACACCTTTTGCACTTGCTAATGCTTCCAAATGGACAGGTTCCATGTACTTCATGTCTCTGGCAGCACGTTATGGCGGACTGGAACCATTCCAGAATGCAGTTGCAGGAACCGGTAAATTCACAGATGACTGCTTCATCAAAGCAGGTGAGAAGATTCAGGAGTGGGTTAACAACGGATACTTCCCGGATGGCGTAAACTCCTTAAGCGAAGATGACGGACAGGCAAAACAGTTAATGTATCAGGAGACAGCAGGTATGCTTCTCTGTGGCTCATGGTATACAGGAACATTCCAGACTGACAGTGAGGAATTCTATCAGAAGATCGGCTGGTTCCCATTCCCTGCAATTGATGATTCCGATGCTGATCCTACAATCCAGATCGGTACTGTAGGTGATCAGTTCATTTCCTTCAACTGTGAAGGTGATAAACTTGCAGCAGCATTTGAATGTGCAGCAGATCATTTATCTGATGAAGTTGCAGACATTACATACTCTAACAACAAGATTGTTCCTGTAAAAGATGCAGGAGACCACATCAAAGACCCTGTTGTAAAGGAAATTTTTGATGCAGCCCAGGAAGCATCTTCTATCCAGTTGTGGTATGACCAGTATCTGCCAACATCTGTTGCATCTGCACATCTTGATGGCTTACAGGAAGTATTTGGTCTGACAAAGACTCCTCAGGAAGCACAGGAAGAAATGCAGACAGCAATGGACGAATATTTAAGTACCAAATCTGATTCCGGCGCAGCAGATGATACTGCAGAAGAAGCTACAGATGATGCAGCAGCAGATGATGCAGCAGCAGATGATGCTGAATAATCTTTAAAAGAAAGCAGGCATTCATTCTGACCTGAGTAAGGGTAGAAAAGAAGGGTTCTGCACATGCTGAAAGTGCAGAACCCTTTATCTTGAAAAACAATATGTGAGTACACAGAGCGTGCTTGAAAAATCATTTCAATGTCAAATCACATATCAGACAGCAGCACTTTTTCTGGCACCTGTTATCATTTTATTAGTAGTACTATAAATGAGCAAATTTGAAAAATTGCACAAAATTATCCCGCTAACTTCATAAATGCATCAAAATCATTACTTTCTTTTGCGCATTGGAAGAGATACTGATATTTTTCTGTCTGGATAATACTTCCAATTCGGTGGTAGCCTTTTTCGAAAGAACAGAATTCACCAGTCCCTGCCACTCACATAAAATGTGCAATTGACATGAGTAGCCAATATCTTTGGATTCCCTGCGCAGAACGTATCTGGTAGCTGTCCAGTGCCATTTTATCCTTACACTGGCGGAAAAACATTTCTATCGGCCATATGCCGATATCTGCATAATTCCCCATCGTGTAGCATATAGTTTTTTTAGCTCATCTGACGAATAATTTGTACTGTCAAGATTTGTAACTATTGTTTCATAAACACCTTCTGAAATGGGAAATCTTACAATCCTAAATTTCAACTCATAAATACTGTGGGATCACTTATTTTTGTTTTTTAGTGGCAAGTAATCAAATGGTTGTGTTGCTGAAATAAAGCGATAATGATTTTTATCTTTTAATAATTCCTTCGCTTCATTCGTTTGTTTTCTTGTGAGCTTCAGACAAATATCGGTATCAAAACAGTCTGTAGCTGGCAAATCTAAACCATTTTTGATGCCGTTAATACCATCTTTGACACGTATGAGAAAGAACCAGCCTTTCTTTTGTATATGTGCCATGCTATTGAAAGACTCATAACCTCGATCAGCTATAACAAGTATAGTCAAAAAATAATAAAAAAATTAAAATTTGAAAGTAATTTTTGCTGGTTCTCAGAAGACATTTTTGGAAAGATTCCAGTACAGATATCTATAATTTTCTGCACACAGAAAACGGAAAGACAGAAATTTATAGATTTTGGACAGAATATTTTATGGGCATTATGTGAATGGAATGCTATGATAAATACACTTAAATATACAAAGTGAATAAAAAAGGAGGAAACAAGAAATGAAAAAAAGAATGTGCAAGATTATGGCACTTGCCATGACAGCAGCTATGGTGGTACCGATGGCAGCGCAGACAACTGCATTTGCAGCTGACGACAAAGAAATTACTTACTGGAATATCGCGGTAGAGAGCCCGGACAAAGATATTGTTACTGCAGCAGTAGACAAGTTTAACAAAGAAACAAAGTCAGGCTATACTGTAAATCAGGTAGCCATCCAGAACGATACATACAAGGAAAAACTTGTTATCGCGATGAGCTCCGGTGAGTGTCCTGATATGTACTCAAGCTGGTCCGGTGGTCCGATGTATGAATATATTGATTCCGGATTTGCTCAGCCGATTGATGATCTTCTTGATCAGTCCGATATTAAAGATAAACTTCTGGATGCAGCTATTGAACAGGGAAGCTACAAAGGACATGTATATGCAATCCCATATATGAATGTTGTTCTGGCAGGTATCTTCTACAACAAAGATATGTTTAAACAGTACGGACTTGAAGAACCGAAGACATTAGCTGATCTGGAAAATATCTGTGCAACATTAAAAGAAAACGGAATTACACCTTTTGCACTTGCTAATGCTTCCAAATGGACAGGTTCCATGTACTTCATGTCTCTGGCAGCACGTTATGGCGGACTGGAACCATTCCAGAATGCAGTTGCAGGAACCGGTAAATTCACAGATGACTGCTTCATCAAAGCAGGTGAGAAGATTCAGGAGTGGGTTAACAACGGATACTTCCCGGATGGCGTAAACTCCTTAAGCGAAGATGACGGACAGGCAAAACAGTTAATGTATCAGGAGACAGCAGGTATGCTTCTCTGTGGCTCATGGTATACAGGAACATTCCAGACTGACAGTGAGGAATTCTATCAGAAGATCGGCTGGTTCCCATTCCCTGCAATTGATGATTCCGATGCTGATCCTACAATCCAGATCGGTACTGTAGGTGATCAGTTCATTTCCTTCAACTGTGAAGGTGATAAACTTGCAGCAGCATTTGAATGTGCAGCAGATCATTTATCTGATGAAGTTGCAGACATTACATACTCTAACAACAAGATTGTTCCTGTAAAAGATGCAGGAGACCACATCAAAGACCCTGTTGTAAAGGAAATTTTTGATGCAGCCCAGGAAGCATCTTCTATCCAGTTGTGGTATGACCAGTATCTGCCAACATCTGTTGCATCTGCACATCTTGATGGCTTACAGGAAGTATTTGGTCTGACAAAGACTCCTCAGGAAGCACAGGAAGAAATGCAGACAGCAATGGACGAATATTTAAGTACCAAATCTGATTCCGGCGCAGCAGATGATACTGCAGAAGAAGCTACAGATGATGCAGCAGCAGATGATGCAGCAGCAGATGATGCTGAATAATCTTTAAAAGAAAGCAGGCATTCATTCTGACCTGAGTAAGGGTAGAAAAGAAGGGTTCTGCACATGCTGAAAGTGCAGAACCCTTTATCTTGAAAAACAATATGTGAGTACACAGAGCGTGCTTGAAAAATCATTTCAATGTCAAATTACATATCAGACAGCATGTCAGAAAATATATAAAAACCATCTCAGAAATATATCTCTAACATATTCCGAAAGCATTTTTCAAACATACTCTGGCATACGTTAGGTCAGATGATCAAATATCAGAAAGTATTAAAAAGGAGGCACCAAAATGAATGAAAAAGGGATATCTCTGGTTCAGTTAAGACAGAGAAAAACACGTCAGACAGCAGCACTTTTTCTGGCACCTGTTATCATTTTATTAGTAGTATTTATCGCGTATCCGATTATTGATACATTTATTACAAGCGGATACCAGTGGAATGGTATTTCCGCAGACAAGAAGATGGTAGGACTTGCAAACTGGGCAAAACTGATCAAAGATACAAAATTCTGGATAGCATTTAAGAACAACGTTATTATCATGATCCTATCTATCATTATCCAGATTCCGTTAGGACTTGCAATGGCAACATTCCTTGACTTTGGCGGTAAGAAACTTACAATTTTCAAGGTTATCTGGTTTATTCCAATGCTTATGTCTTCTGTTGCAATTGGTTTCCTTTTCACATACGCACTTGCAACAAACGGAGGTATTGTCAGCACAATTTCCGGATGGTTCGGAGGGGGCAACATTGACCTTCTTGGTAATCCAAAATTAGCATTGCTCACAGTTATTCTTATCATTGCATGGCAGTTTACACCATTCTACATGGTTTACTTTATGGCTGGTTATACAAACATCCCATATGATGTATTTGAAGCAGCAAGAATCGATGGTGCTACAAGAGGACAGTATTTCTGGAAGATTGCACTTCCACTTCTTATTCCGTCAATTAAGAGTGCAGCTATCCTTTCAATGGTTGGATCTCTGAAATACTTCGATCTGATCTACGTTATGACAGGTGGCGGTCCTGGTACTGCTACAGAGCTGATGGCAACCTATATGTACAAAGAATCATTCAAGAACTTTAACATGGGTTATGGCTCAGCCATTGCAGGAGGTATGTTTATCCTGATTACAATGGTATCTATGATTACTATGAAACTTATAAACGGAAAACAGGAGGATTAAGGGATGGACAGCTATAAGAAAAGTAGAAGAAAAAGCATCATAGCTTGGGTCATTGCTTTTGTTCTTGCTATCGGTGCAGCAATTGTATCATTTACACCTTTTATATTCATGGTGCTGAACTCATTCAAAGAGAAATTTGAGATGCTTACCAAGGGTGTATTCCAGCTTCCTGATCAACTGAACTGGTCCAATTACACTGAGGTACTTACAGGAGGGTTTGCAAATTACTTCAAGAACAGTGTGATCGTTCTTGCAATTTCCCTGATCCTGCTGCTGTTTATTTCAGCATGCGCTTCTTATCCTCTGGCAAGATTTAAGTTTAAAATGGCACAGCCGATTTATGCGATTATTGTAGCCTGTATGTCTATTCCTGTACATATTACATTGATCCCTGTATTCAAAATGTCAAAGTCAACAGGACTTTATGATACAATCTGGTCACTGATCGGACCGTATGTCGCATTCGCAGTTCCGATTTCCGTATTTATCCTGACCAGCTTTATGAAAGAGATTCCGAGAGAAATCGAAGAATCTGCTGAAATTGACGGATGTGGAAAGATTCAGATGTTCTTCTCCATGATCCTGCCGCTTTCCAAACCCGGAATGGCGACACTGGCAATTTACAATGGTGTAAATATGTGGAATGAATTCTCATTTGTAAATACACTGACACAGTCTGCCCAGAATCGTACCCTGCCGTTGGCAATCTGGGAATTTCAGGGACAGTATTCTATGAATACACCAATGATCATGGCGGTTCTTACATTAACACTTTTACCAATGGTTATCATGTTTATTATTTTCCAGGATAAACTGGTAAAAGGTATGACTGCAGGTGCTGTAAAGGGTTGATTCTTTCTGCGAAATCTGTTGTATCCATTTACCATTGAACATGGTATGATATTGGGGAGATAAAATCACCCCCTGATCATGTGGGTATATGTGAAATTATGTGACAGATGAGGAAAGACAACATGAACAAATGGAAAACAAAATTCAGCCACTGGAAATTTGATAAAAAAATACTTTTACTTGTGACCGTCAGTATTCTTATTGTAACGCTGACGGTTGCAGGTGTTTCTCTGACTTTTTCTATAGCATCGATGAAAGAGCAGTCTGTAGAACTTCTGCAGATGCAGAATAATACAGTTGCGGAATCTTTTAAGGGATCAATGGATTCATATAAAGAAATCGTATTGGGTACGATCATGGATGATTCTGTGCAGAATTACTGCAGGCAGGTGCAGAAAAATGAGCTGAAGACAGCAGACATTGATGCAGTTTACAGCAAGCTGGAGAATCTGAATAATATGTATGAGAGTCTGAACTTTGCTGCCATTGTCAGTTCGGATTATAAAAGTTACTACTACAGAGGAAAGGGTTCTTTATCAGTTACGCAGTTTGAAGAAGTGTATCCCCAGGCATATGAGAGAAGCAAATATGCGCAGAAAGGAACGCTGAAAGTTTCCTATAATAACGATTATTATAACGATTATTATAAAGGGAACAGATATACATTGAGTCTGTATTATCCATTATATGATACCAGAAAAGTATCTGATGCAAGAGGGCTTCTGTGCATGAATTTCGATGATCCGGCAGTACAGAGGATGCTGGCTGTAGGAGATTCTTCAGCAGAAACAAGAGTAGTTGACACAGGTGGAATGATATTGCTTTCGAATGATAAAGAGGAGACAGGCCGTTACGTAAATTATATAGATGAGATGGAAAAAGGGATACAGATATTTACAAAGAATGGGAATATGTATGTATGCCAGAAGATTAAGAACTGGAATTATTATGTAGTCAGTTCGATTTCTTTTTATAAACTGATGGAATCAGGATTCCATATAATGGTTGTTGTGATTCTGGTTCTGATCATAGTGCTGATCATAGTAAGCATTATTATAAGAGCACTGGTCAGGAAAATGTATCAGCCCCTTAATAAGGTAGTATCTAATATGGATTATGTTGCAACAGGTTCCCTGAGAACAAGAATCAATGTTGACAATATGGGTGAAGATTTCACAAAGCTTGCAATTGGTTTTAACTCTATGATGGATGAAATCGAGGTGTTGATGGAACAGGTAAAACTGGAACAGCATCAGCTGGAGCAGATTCGTTTTAATGCCCTTCAGTCGCAGATTCAGCCGCATTTTCTTTATAATACACTGGAATGTATCCACTGGCAGGCGATTGCCGAAGGAAATAAATAGATTTCCACAATGGGAAAGGCGCTGGCGAAATATTACAGGATCTGTCTCAGCAAAGGACATGACGTGATCACGATCAGAGAAGAAGTAGAGCATATCAGGAATTATATGATTATCCAGAACATGAGATACGACAACATTATCGGAAGTGAGATTGTTGTAGAATCTCAGGTGGAAGAAAGCCTGATACCGAAGCTGACTCTGCAGCCACTGGTGGAGAATTCTATTTATCATGGAATGAAAGTAAAAGAGGGAAAAACAGGTACACTTTATCTTACAGCATATAAAAATGAGGATGAAGTTATCATAAAGGTATCAGATACAGGCACAGGAATGAGTCAGGAACAGATAGATGAAATGAATGAACAGCTCTCCAGATACGAGGATTCCTTTGGATATGGAGTGCGAAACGTAAACAAGAGGATTGAACTTCTTTTTGGAGAGGGATATGGTCTTAATTATCAGAAGAATGATTTGGGTGGGGTAACTGTCGTGATCCATCTGCCATATCAGACAGAAATCAAAAAGAATACAGCAGGAGGTGAGTGGACGTGTGTATAGAGTACTGATTGTTGATGACGAAAAGATGATACGTATGGGTATGAAAAATGCCATAGACTGGAAGAAACTGGAAGTAGATGACGTATTTACTGCTGCATCAGGAAACGAGGCTTTGAAGATTCTTAAAGAAGAAGGTCCTGAAATTATGGTTACAGATATCCAGATGACAGAAATGACAGGACTGGAACTGATTAAAGCGGCCAGAGAATCAGTACCTGAACTGCGTGTGATCGTGCTTACAGGCTTTGATAATTTTGAGTATGCAAGAGAGAGCCTGCGGCTTCAGGTGCAGGATTTCTTCCTGAAACCGATTGATGAAGATGATCTTTTCAATGCGATAGAAAAGCAGATAAAAGAACTGAAAGAGCAGGAAAACAAAGAGCAGAATCAGGCCAGAGTGTGGCGCTCTCAAGGCTCTGTAGTGCAGATGAGACTGGAGCAGTGCATGAGAAATTTGGTGCATACAAAAGCAGATAAAGA
>ERZ1673703.2840-NODE-2840-length-10122-cov-5.531837_pt1 | contig 10122 bp, 9 predicted proteins | sample MGYA00580233_ERZ1673703 | MGnify/ENA primary metagenome ERZ1673703 (study PRJEB41218, sample SAMN15661748) | gut metagenome | host: Homo sapiens | place: Canada: London | collected 2015-08-20/2019-03-30 | study: EMG produced TPA metagenomics assembly of... | reverse complement strand
GCAATCTGGAATGAATTTTGGCTACGTTACTGTGAACGGAGTGAACAGTAACGTTCCCTGATTCACACTGCAGGTACTGAAAAAATCCTTGACTTTTTTTATAACAGTCCATATAATAATCAACGGTAAATTTAAGAAACAGATATTTGGTATTATTGGAAACGGTACATCCTCCTGGATGGTTATGAACAACACAAATCTCTAATTGATGTTATTCATACTATCTAAGGAGGATTTTTATGCCTAAAAACAAGTTTCAGGAAGTTATTTTTACGATTATCATGGTGTTTGTAATGGTTTATGCCATGATCTGCTACAACATTGTACTGAATACAGGGACAATGACAAATGAGACATTTCTGTTAGCTTTTCATGAATTAACATTCATGGGACCGATTGCATTTATTCTTGATTTCTTTATCATCGGTGGTCTTGCAAAGAAGATTGCATTTGGTATTGTGGATATGAGAAGAGATAATCCGTTCCACCTTGTACTTGCAATCTCAGCAGTATCCGTTGCATTTATGTGTCCATGTATGAGCTTTGCGGCAACTGTGCTGATCAAACATGCACCGGCAAGTCAGATCATTCCCACATGGCTCCAGACAACAGCAATGAACTTTCCGATGGCATTCTTCTGGCAGATCTTTTATGCTGGACCATTCGTAAGATTTATTTTCGGAAAGCTTTTCCCGGAGAAAGAAAAGGCAGCAGCTTCTGCCGAATAAAAAATATGTAATTTTGACTGCAGCATTCTGTATTTCAGGATGCTGCTTTTTTTGTGTTCTTATCTACACAACATAAATTGTACTTATTTTAATACACTATTGACAAATTCTGTCATTTCTTGTAATATCATATAAAACATATCGAATAACTATGAAAAGTAGAGAATGCAAAAAACTACTGGTACCTTAAAGGAGATGAAACATGATCAGAAAATTATTTGCCTTTGGTCTTGCAGTTGTACTGGCACTGATGCCGGTACAGGCTTTTGGAAAAACGGTGTCTATCACCAATGTTTCCTATGATCCTACCAGAGAGATGTTTGAACAGTATAATAAAATATTTGAAGACCACTGGAAGGAGAAGACCGGGGAAGATGTGGAAGTGATACAGTCCCATGGCGGTTCAGGGAAACAGGCACTGGAGGTAGCCAATGGTCTGGATGCAGATGTGGTAACCCTGGCACTTGAATATGATATTGAGTCTATTGAAAACGCAGGGCTGATCAAGGCAGGATGGAAAGATAAATTTGACAATGACAGTTCTCCTTATACATCCACTATCGTATTTCTGGTGAAGAAAGGAAATCCCAAGGATATTAAAGACTGGGACGATCTGACGAAAAAAGGAGTGGGAGTAGTAACACTAAATCCGAAAACCTCCGGCGGTGCCAGATGGAACTACATGGCAGCGTGGGCTTACGCAGATAAAAAGTATGGTGGCGATGAAGCGCAGATGAAGGAATTTATCAAAAAACTTTACCGGAATGTGGTGGTTCTTGACTCAGGCGCAAGAGGCGCAACGACCTCTTTCGTGGAGAACGGACAAGGAGATGTGCTGGTTGCGTGGGAAAATGAAGCTTATCTATCCATGCGGGATTATCCGGATGAGTATGAGATTGTTACTCCAAGCGTAAGTATTCTGGCACAGCCTTCTGTGGCAGTGGTAGATGAAGTGGTGGATTACAGAGATACAAGAGATGTGGCAACTGAGTATTTAAATTATCTGTATTCCGACGAAGCACAGGAGATCGCAGCAGAGAATTATTTCCGCCCCACCAATGAGAAAATCCTGAAGAAGCACAGTGATACGTTTGATCTGAATATAAATCTGGCAAATATCAATGATTATGGCGGATGGGATAAAGTGCAGGAGAAACATTTCACAGATGGCGGAATTTTCGATCAGATTTATGAGAGATAAAGGAAGACAAGATGAAGCAAGAGCATAAGCACAGACAGAATATATGAGACAGGAGAGGTGGTAATTGATTATGAAAAAAAGAAATAAACCGGTGATTCCAGGGTTTGGGCTCTCCATGGGAATTACCATTTCCATATTGAGTCTGGTAGTTCTGATCCCCCTGGCAAGCCTGGTGGTCTACACAGCGAAGCTGAGTTTTAAAGATTTTATCGAAACCATCACAAGGGCCAGAGTGCTGGCATCCTTTTATACCAGTTTTGTATGTGCTTTTGCAGCAGCAGTAATAAATGGAATTATGGGAACTGTTCTTGCGTGGGTGCTTGTGAAATATGATTTTCCGGGCAAGAGACTTATGGATGGGATGATCGAACTTCCCTTTGCTCTTCCCACAGCGGTAGCAGGTATTGCACTGACATCCCTGACCTCAGATTCGGGAATTGTCGGCAGCTTTTTTGCAGGATTCGGTATCAAGATCGCATACACAAGAATAGGTATTACAGTGGCTATGATATTTGTAGGAATACCGTTCGTTGTGCGAAGTGTACAGCCGGTTCTGGAAAAGATGGATAATTCTTACAGCGAGGCAGCAGGAGTGCTGGGAGCAAAGAAAACAACTATCTTCTGGAAGGTCATTTTTCCGGAACTGAAGCCCGCGATCTTTGCAGGGACCGGACTTGCGTTCGGAAGATGTCTGGGTGAATATGGAAGTGTTGTATTTATCGCAGGAAATAAACCCTATTATACAGAAATCACACCGCTGGTTATTATGTCAAAGCTTCAGGAATTTGATTATTCAAGTGCAACGGCAATCGCACTTGTGATGTTGGCAGTTTCATTTTATATTCTGTACCTTAACAGTATGAAACAGCAGAGAAATGCAAGAATTTTAAGAGGAGGAAATGCCTGATGGACAACAATGAAAAGACTTCGGAGAAAATTACAAAATGGCTGCTTGTCGGGATCAGCGTTCTGTTTCTGGCAGTCATGCTCCTTCTTCCTCTGATCACTGTGATCACAGAAGCATTGCGGAGCGGATGGAAGGTCTATGCAGCTGCAGTGACAGATGAGTACACCATCAAAGCACTTCTTCTTACAGTGAAGGCAACACTCTTTGCAGTTGTTTTTAACACTGTTTTTGGTGTTTTTGCAGCCTGGGCACTGACGAAGTTTCAGTTCAGGGGTAAAAAGCTTCTTACCACACTGATTGACCTTCCGGTTACTATTTCCCCTGTTATTGCAGGTCTGATCTTTCTTCTGATTTTCGGACGACAGAGTCCTGTTTACTTTTTTCTCATGAAGTTAGGGATTAAAGTTGTATTCTCTGTACCGGGAATCATTATTGCAACTGTATTTGTAACCTTTCCTTTTATTTCCAGAGAACTGATTCCGGTTCTGGAAGCAGAAGGAAGCGATGAGGAGGAAGCGGCAGCCCTGATGGGAGCAGGTGGATGGACCATTTTCTGGAAGATCACATTCCCTCATATTAAATGGGCATTACTGTACGGAGTTGTGCTCTGTACGGCAAGAGCAATGGGAGAGTTTGGAGCGGTATCTGTACTTTCCGGACATTTAAGAGGAAAGACCAATACACTTCCTCTTCATGTAGAGATTTTGTTTAATGAGTTTCAGTATGTTCCGGCGTTTGCCGTATCTTCGCTGCTTGTGATCATGGCAGTTATTATTCTGGTAGTCAGAAGCCTGATTGAATATAAAGGAAAGAAGGAAGCCTGATATGTATGTAGAGTTAAAAAATATCAATAAGACATATGGTTCTTACCAGGCATCAAGGAATGTGAATTTCGGAATTGAGAAAGGTAAACTGATTGGTCTGTTGGGACCAAGCGGAAGCGGAAAAACAACTATTCTTCGAATGATCGCAGGTCTGGAAACCCCGGACAGCGGAGAGGTCATTATTGATGGAAAAGTTGTAAATGATGTTCCGGCCAGTCAGCGTGGGATTGGATTTGTATTTCAGAATTATGCGTTGTTTCGCTATATGACAGTTTATGACAATGTTGCATTTGGTTTGAAGGTTCAGAAGGATGATAAGAAGAAAATTGATGCCAGAGTCAGAGAGCTGATCAAACTGGTGGGGCTGGAAGGACTGGAAAAAAGATATCCAAGCCAGTTATCTGGCGGCCAGAGGCAAAGGGTGGCATTTGCCAGAGCCCTTGCTCCAAATCCCCAGGTGCTGCTTTTGGATGAGCCCTTTGCAGCCATTGATGCAAAAATCCGTCAGGAACTGCGAAGCTGGTTAAAAGAGATGATCGGGAAGCTGGGAATTACCAGTATTTTCGTTACTCATGATCAGGATGAGGCCATTGAAGTAGCAGATGAGATTATTATCACTAATGCAGGACGGATCGAACAGAAAGGAACTCCCATAGGGGTTTACAGAAATCCTGAGACAGCTTTTACAGCGTCCTTCTTCGGACAGCCATCTGTGTTGAAAAATGCGGATGATTTTCATACCTTTGTTCAGGCAGAAGGAGCAGACAAGATCATTGTCCGCCCGGAATTTGTAAAAATCTCCAAACTGGATGAGGTGGAGAAGTTCAAAACTTCCGTATCCCGGGGAGTGGTTGAACAGATTTCTTTCAGGGGAGATAATCTGGAACTTCAGGTGAGAGTCAACAATTCCGTAGTAACTGCCAGAAGAAGCCTGGAGAAAGCAGATATCCGGGAAGGTGAGACTGTGAATGTATTCCTTTACAGGATTTTTGCACTGAGAGGTGACAGTGTACAGCTGATCGAAAATGAGGCTGTAAGGGATGACTTTGTAATTATCTGACAGCGGTGGCTGCGGCGACTGACGACAATGAAGAAATAAGAAATTCAGAGGCAAGACTGATCGGGAAATCAACTTGTTGGCACACTGGTATGGAGGAAAGGGTAAGAGAGAATGAGAACAGAGAGAATCAGGACAGATGTGCTGATCATCGGCGGCGGTACGGCAGGATGCTTTGCAGCCTATGTGATCGGCAAAAAAAGCGGCAGAAAAGTTCTGATCGCAGAGAAAGCGAATATTAAGCGAAGCGGATGTCTGGCGGCGGGCGTGAATGCATTGAACGCATATATTACAGAAGGCAGAGTGCCGCAGGATTATGTGGATTATGCCAAAAAGGATGCCCATGGAATCGTAAGAGAAGACCTTCTTCTTACCATGTCAGAGAGACTGAATCATGTGACAAAGGTGATGGAAGATCTGGGGCTGGTCATCCTGAAGGACGAAAACGGAAAATATGTTGCCAGAGGAAACCGAAACATCAAGATCAATGGCGAAAATATGAAGCCAATCCTTGCAAAGGCGGCAGCTGAACAGGAGAATGTTACGGTTCTCAATCATGTAAATATTACAGATTATAAAACAGAAAACAAAAAAGTCACAGGCGCAGTTGGATTTAGCGTTAATGAGGATATTTTCTATGACATTGATGCGAAAGCAGTTCTTTGTGCCACAGGTGGTGCAGCGGGACTTTACAGACCGAATAATCCGGGATTTTCCAGACATAAGATGTGGTATCCTCCGTTTAACACAGGTGCAGGATATGCAATGGGACTTCTTTCCGGTGCGGAGATGACAACCTTTGAGATGCGTTTCATTGCATTGAGATGTAAGGACACGATTGCTCCTACAGGAACTATTGCTCAGGGTGTTGGGGCCAGACAGGTCAATGCATATGGTGATATTTATGAAACAAAATATGGTCTGACAACTTCCCAGCGAGTTTACGGTACAGTCATGGAGAACAGAGAAGGAAACGGTCCATGTTATCTCAGAACGGAAGGTATTTCCAAAGAACAGGAGCAGGACCTTTACAAAGCTTACCTGAATATGGCACCGTCCCAGACTCTGAAATGGATGGAAGCCGGAAAAGGACCATCCGAAGAGAATGTAGAGATTGAGGGCACAGAGCCATATATTGTAGGCGGACATACAGCCAGCGGTTACTGGGTAGATAATAACAGAGCTACAACTATTGAAGGTTTATATGCAGCCGGAGACGTAGCAGGAGGATGTCCGCAGAAATATGTAACCGGCGCACTGGCAGAAGGTGAGATCGCAGCAGAGGCGATTTTGGAATATCTGAATGGCAAAGATGATGACCGGATCGCAGCGGAAAATAAGGAAGGGGCTTTAGAGAGTGGCGGAGAACAGGAGCTGTCTCAAACTGCAATAGCTAAGAAGGCAGAATACGAATCACATTTGAATGCTTCCCGTTCTTTGATGAATGCAGAGCAGCTTGAGGAAGCCATGCAGAAGATCATGGATCAGTATGCAGGAGGAATCGGTACAGACTACAGATACAGCGGGATGAGTCTTGCAAAGGCAGATGAAAAGATCGCAGCATTGTTGCCAGTAGTTGACACTCTGGCAGCAACAGATACTTATGAACTGATGCAGATTTATGAACTTCGCGAACGACTGATCGTGTGCCAGGCAGTGATCGCACATCTGGCAGCCAGAAAGGAAACCAGATGGCATAGTTTCGGAGAGAATACAGACTACCCGCAGCAGAGCGAAGAGTGGATGAAATATGTAAACTCCCGTATGGAAAACGGCGAGATTAAGATCTTATATCGTGACCTGATCACAAAGGAAAATACAGGTTTGAATACAGCAGAGAAAGGAGCAGGTAAGAGATGAGCATTCGGATTCAGAAAAGTAAATGTGCAGGATGCGGCAGATGTATCGAAGCCTGTCCCGGAAATCTGATCAAAAAGGATAAAGAGAACAAAGCCTTTATCCGGCAGGTAAGAGACTGCTGGGGATGTACTTCCTGTATTAAGGAATGCAGGCATGATGCCATCCGCTTTTTCCTTGGAGCTGATGTGGGAGGCAGAGGTGCAAGTATGGTTGTATCAGAGAAACCGGATATTTCCACATGGACAGTGGAGAAGCCGGATGGCACTAAGATCACTATTCAGGTTAATAAGAAAGACGCTAATAAATATTAAACATAAGTATGTACTCTCAGAGTCTTTAGAGTGTGTTTGAAAAATGCTTTACGCAAGATGTGCGTCACAATTTGTGGGAGATTTTGTTCGGATGAGGGCGTCGTAGCGGGCTACGACAACCGAATTCGGACAAAATATACCGCAAAGTGGGGCGTGCAGATTGCGGGAATGATTTTTCAGACACGCTCTAGTGTATTTGCTCAAGTACGAAAAGATTCCGAGTATAAACAAACAGAGGAGGATAATGCAATGAGTAACTTATCTCATCTTGATGCGCTTGAGGCAGAGGCGATTTATATTATGCGAGAAGTAGCAGCCGAGTGTGAAAAGCCGGTTATGCTCTATTCTATAGGAAAGGACAGCTCCGTTATGCTCCATCTGGCGATGAAGGCATTTTACCCGGAGAAACCTCCATTCCCGTTCCTTCACATTGATACTACATGGAAATTCCATGAGATGATCGAATTCCGCGACAGAATCGCAAAGAAAAACGGAATTGATATGCTGGTTTACACCAATGAAGAGGGTGTAAAGGCAGGAATCAATCCATTTGACAATGGTTCTGCATATACAGATATCATGAAAACACAGGCGTTAAAACAGGCTCTGACCAAATATGGATTTACAGCGGCATTTGGAGGCGGCCGTCGTGATGAGGAGAAATCCAGAGCAAAAGAAAGAATCTTCTCTTTCCGTAATTCAGCTCAGGCATGGGATCCGAAAAACCAGAGACCGGAGATGTGGAAGCTTTATAACACTAAGATCCAGAAGGGAGAGAGTATGCGAGTATTCCCAATTTCCAACTGGACAGAAAAGGATATCTGGCAGTACATTCAGCGTGAAAATATCGAAATTGTACCGTTATATTTTGCGAAAGAAAGACCGGTCATCTACAGAGACGGAAATATCATTATGGTGGATGATGACAGATTAAAACTCCGTCCGGGTGAAAAGATTGAAAACAAAAAAGTCAGATTCCGTACTCTTGGATGCTATCCGCTTACTGGAGGTATTGAATCTGAAGCAGATACTCTGGATGAGATTATTGATGAGACATTAAGTGCTGTTTCTTCTGAACGTACCAGCAGGGTGATCGACCACGAGGCAGCAGGCAGCATGGAGAGAAGAAAGAGAGAGGGGTATTTCTAGAATGAAAGGATTATTGAAATTTATTACATGCGGAAGTGTGGATGATGGAAAATCCACTCTGATCGGACATATTCTTTATGATGCAAAGCTTCTCTATACAGATCAGGAGAAAGCTCTGGAGCTGGATTCCAAAGTAGGAAGCAGAGGCGGTGCCATTGATTATTCTCTTCTTCTGGACGGTCTGATGGCAGAGCGTGAACAGGGTATCACCATTGATGTGGCATACCGTTATTTTACAACAGATAACAGAAGCTTCATTGTTGCAGATACACCCGGACATGAAGAATATACAAGAAACATGGCAGTGGGTGCGTCCTTTGCAGATCTGGCAGTTATCCTGGTGGATGCTTCACAGGGAGTACTGGTACAGACAAGACGTCATGCAAGAATCTGCGCATTGATGGGAATCCGTTACTTTGTATTTGCAGTAAACAAAATGGATCTTATTGAATATGATGAAAAACGTTTCCGCGACATTGAGAATCAGATCGCAGCACTGATAGAAGAACTGAAACTTGCCAATGTAACTATTATTCCGGTATCTGCCACAGAAGGTGACAACGTTACAACCAAATCTGACAACATGCCGTGGTATAAAGGTGAGGCGCTTCTTTCCCATCTGGAAACCGTAGACATTAAGGAAGATACAGAGAAGGGCTTCTATATGCCTGTACAGAGAGTCTGCAGACCAAACCATGAGTTTCGCGGATTCCAGGGACAGATTGAGAATGGTGCCATCAGGGCAGGCGACCTTGTGACTACTCTTCCCAGTAAAGAAGAAGCTCATGTAAAGAGTATTCTTGTTGGCGATAAAGAAGTTCAGGAAGCTGTACAGGGACAGCCTGTTACCATCCAGCTTGACAGAGAAGTAGATGTTTCCCGCGGATGTGTACTTACCATTGATTCCGGCGCAGTTCTTACAGACTCTGTGGAAGCAGATATCCTCTGGATGGATGACAATGCTCTTACGGATGGCAAGAACTTCTTTGTAAAAATCGGTACAAAGATGATCCCCGGCCTGGTTACAAAGATCAATTATTCTGTGGATGTTAATACAGGTGAAAAGAAAAGCGCATATACCTTAAAGAAAAATGAGATTGCTTCCTGTACTCTGGAATTCTCAGAGAAGATCGTTGTAGACGAATTTGACAGGCACAGAACACTGGGTGAGCTGATCCTGATAGATCGTGTCACAAATATGACTTCTGCCTGCGGTGTTGTGAGAAAAACCTTTGTTTCTCAGGATAGATCTCAGATCGGAAAAGTGGACGAGCAGGTTCGTGCAGGACTGAAAGGTCAGACACCGGTAGTAGTGGAATTCCCGATCGGTAAAGAAGAAATCACTCTTGATTTTGTAGAGCAGGTAGAAAAGGGACTGACTGTACTTGGAAAACATACCTATCTGTATCATCCGGCAGCGAGTGAAAACTATGCAGAAACTGTCCGCCATCTTAAGGCAGCAGGTCTGATCGTACTTCTTGTTCTTGATGAAAATACAGCAAAAGACGAGACATTAAAGACTCTGGATGGTTTCTATGCGAACTGGCAGATTGACGGAATCACTGTGAAAGATGCGATTGATTTCGTGAAAAAGAAATCTGCATTTACAGTGCAGAGTGTACAAGATGGAAATTATATCTGATTATAACAGGGCTATAAATCGCCGCAGAGACAAAGAAAGTCTCTGCGGTATTTTGTTTTCTTGACAAGTGTTGTTACAGCGGATTATACTTATTTTCAAATATTCAGAATCCATAATAATACAGACAGGAAAGATAACAGAAATATGCAAACGAACAATGAAAGTAAACAAAACCAAAAAAAGAGATGATGCTTGGAACTTTGTTTGTAATTGCTACGATCATCATCCTGGCGATACCAACGAAGAAAAGACAGAAATAAAGATGAGTGAATATCGATCAGAATGTAGAATGGGCAATTGGTTACTGTTCACACACCATTATCCCGCGAGGTGTTTTGGCATGAATATGCCAAAATCCCGAGACATACAAGCCAAAATTCCATTGCCACAGGCAATCTGGAATGAATTTTGGCTAAGTTACTGTGAACGGAGTGAACAGTAAC
>ERZ1673703.2838-NODE-2838-length-10130-cov-4.944119_pt1 | contig 10130 bp, 7 predicted proteins | sample MGYA00580233_ERZ1673703 | MGnify/ENA primary metagenome ERZ1673703 (study PRJEB41218, sample SAMN15661748) | gut metagenome | host: Homo sapiens | place: Canada: London | collected 2015-08-20/2019-03-30 | study: EMG produced TPA metagenomics assembly of... | reverse complement strand
CTTCGTGAGGATAGCCGCAAAGGTCAATGTTATAGCTCCGTGCTTTCAGTTCCTCGACGGTGTACTTCTTCGCCTTGTCGAAGCCGTCGATAGTGATCTCCTCACGGTTGTCCCACCACTCAACAGTCGGGGCGAAGTGCTCCAGCTTCATGGGCTTCGTTTTGGAGAAGTTCTTGTATCCCTCCGGCATATCCAGACGATAGAACCAGGTCTCCGTCGTGGGATGCGTCCGGTCGAAGAAAAGGATGTTTGTTGTGATAGAGGTGTACGGCGCAAACACGCTGTGCGGCATACGGATGACCGTATGGAGATTGAACTCGGACAGCAGCTTTTCCTTGATCGCCATTTTTGCGTTATCCGTGCCGAACAGGAAGCCGTCCGGCAGAATAATGGCACACCGGCCGTTCTGCTTCAGCCGATACATGATGACAGACATAAAGAGGTCTGCGGTTTCGCTGCTACGAAGGTCAGCCGGGAAATTCTGTTTCACGCCCTCTTTTTCGTTGCCGCCATAAGGAGGATTCATCAGAATGACATCGAAGCGGTCGCTCTCCTTGTACTCACGCACATTCTTTTCCAAACTGTTGCCGTGGATGATGCGAGGATTGTCGATGTCGTGGAGCAGCATATTTGTGGCGCACAGAAGGAATGGCAGCGCCTTCTTTTCGATACCGTAGATGGAGTTGCTGTAAACCGTTCTGTCCTCGACAGTCTGCACCTGGGTGTCCAGCACCTTCAGCGCAGAGGTAAGGAAGCCGCCTGTACCGCATGCGAAGTCCGCAATGGACTCGCCGAGCTTCGGCTTGATCATCTGCACCATGAAGTCCGTGACCGCACGGGGCGTATAGAATTCACCGGAGTTACCGGCGCTCTGCAAACTGCGGAGAATCGTTTCGTAGATCTCGCCGAAGGCGTGACGGTCCTCGTACTCTTCAAAGTCGATCTCGTCAATGACATTGATAACCTGGCGGAGCAGGATGCCGTCCTTCATGTAGTTATTGTTGTCCTCGAAGGCGGTGCGGACGATGATCTGGCTCATGGGTGTATTCTCATCGATTGCGATGGCCTTGAGGGTCGGGAACAGCTTTCCGTTCACGAAGTCCAGAAGCGCATCGCCGGTGAGAGCCTTGCCATCCTTGTGGTCTACGGCCCAATTGCGCCAGCGCAGCTCCTCAGGGATGATGGAGGTGTAATTCTCGTCGTAAAACTCCCATATCTCTTCCTTGGCGTCATACACCTTCAGAAAGAGAATCCAAACCATCTGCTCGATACGCTGGGCATCGCCGTTGATGCCTGCGTCATTGCGCATGATGTCCTGCAGTCGTTTTACCAGGTTATTTAAACTCATAGCTTATATCTCCTTACGCAGCGTAGATTTCCTTCTGCAAATCACGGATGGCTTGAATGTATCCGTTTTTGCCGCCGAACAGCTTTGCAATCTTCATGGGGGTGCCGAATTTGCGGAACGGGTCATTGGACAGGATTTCGAGGTTCTCGATGTCCTGAATGCCCTCGTTCATGTATTTGTCCAACAGCGCACTCAGAACTTCCTGTGCCAAGCCGGAATACTTGTAGAGGTATCCACGCTTGCGGACATTGTTTGCCCGCTCTGCCTTCGTCAGCGGTGCCTTGTCGTAGGCAATGTGGCAGATTAGGTCAAAATCGTCGATGTCCTTATTGCCTGATGCCTCGCGCAGCGCCTCTAGCAGAACGCCACGCTCCTGAAGTTCATCAATAATTGCCTGTTTCTTCTCCTCGGAGTTCCAGGCACGGAGGAACGAATCCAGGGTGGCATACTCACCGAGAATGTTCTTCTTGGAGTAATCCGTCACGCTTTCCGTGATGAGCTTACCGTCCTTGTCGTAGTATTGGACTCGCTCGTTCAAAATCGTGACCTCGACACCACGCACCCGGTATTTATGCTTCTTTTCAGGCGGATCATCGGTGTCCCCGCAGGGACCGGGAGTCGGGGCGGGCGGCTTCGGCGGATCGATGGTCGGCTCTTCGCCGGGATCATCGTCATCATCAATGATAGAGATCGGGTCTCCATCGAATTCCGGGTCTGCGAAAAGTCGGCAGGCGTTGCGGAAATCCATAATGGTGAAATACTCTTTGCCATAATCGGGCTTGAGTCGTGTACCACGACCGATGATCTGTTTGAACTCGGTCATGGAGTTTATGTTGTTGTCCAAAACGATGAGCCGGCATGTTTTGCAGTCCACGCCAGTTGTCATCAGTTTGGAAGTCGTAACGATCACGGGATATTTGCTATCCTCTGCGATGAAGTAGTCGAGCTGCGCCTTGCCCTCGGCGTTGTCGCCGGTAATGCGCATGACATACTTGGCGTTCTCCGCCACAAGGTCGCTGTTCTCATTCACGAGCGCCTGCCGCATACGCTCTGCATGGTCTATATCCACACAGAATACGATGGTCTTGGCAAAGCGGTCGTTCTCCTTCAAAAAGCGAGTAATACGTTTTGCAACGGCATTGGTACGCTCATCAATGATGAGGTTCTTGTCGTAGTCCTTGGTATTGTACTCACGGTCATCAATCTCATAGCCGTAGATATCCCGCTGTCCCGCTGTGGGACGCCAGCCTTCCAGATCTTTGTCCAGACCGACACGGAGAACTTTGTACGGCGCAAGGAAACCGTCGTCGATACCTTGCTTCAGACTGTATGTATAGATGGGTTCGCCGAAGTAAGAGATATTGGATACCTCTTTCGTTTCCTTCGGCGTAGCCGTCATGCCGATCTGGGTGGCGCTGTGGAAGTATTCGAGTATTCTGCGCCAGCGGGAATCCTCCTTGGCACTGCCACGGTGACACTCATCGATGACAATAAGGTCGAAGAAATCCGGCTGGAATGCACGGAACGGCTCTTCATTCTCATCACCGGCCAACTGCTGATAAAGGGACAGATACAACTCATAGGAGCTGTCCAGCTTTTTGCCCTCGATTTTCGTCATGACCTTTGCAAAAGGCTTGAAGTCCTGTTGCATGGTCTGGTCGACAAGAATGTTGCGGTCAGCAAGGAACAGGATCTTTTTCTTTCGGCCGGATTTCCAAAGGCGATGAATAATCTGGAACGCAGTATAAGTCTTGCCAGTGCCGGTCGCCATAACGAGGAGAATGCGGTCTTGCCCACGGGCAACCGCATCAACGGTGCGGTTGATGGCGATGCGCTGATAGTAGCGAGGGGTCTTATCACCCAGCTGGAAATAGTACGGCTCGGTAATAAGTTGTTCCTGCTCCGGCGTGAAATGCTCGTCGCCGATGTGCCGCTGCCAGAGATCATGCGGCGAGGGAAACTGCTCCAACATCAATTCACGCTCTTTGCCGGATTTCATATCGTGTTCCAAGAAACCGTCGCCATTTGAGCTGTACACAAACGGGATGTCCAGCACCTCGGCATATTCGATGGCCTGTTGCATTCCGGCTCCGACACTGTGTCTGTTATCCTTTGCCTCGACGATAGCCAAAGGAATATTGGGCTTGTAGTAAAGCAGATAGTCTGTGCGCTTTCTCTTTCCCCTGGCTGTGACATTTCCGCGGACGATGACACGACCGTCCGTGAAGTTGTACTCCATTTTAATTTGCTTAAGTTTATCCCAGCCTGCGCTCTCAATCGCTGGAGTAATATACTGTAACTTGATATCTTCCTCAGTCATCTCGTGTTTCGTCATAAGTTCGCTCACAGTGCCCCTCCTTTCAACTTCCAATCAGGTGCAATTATGAGAAGTTCCTTTTATACACATAGATTGTACCAGAATGCAGCCTCGTTTTCAACGAAAAGCCACTGACCCTGAATAATTCAGAGTCAGTGGCTTTTTCAATGCTACTTGAACGGTAATTTGAAATGTTGTCCTTATGCGTAGGTAACTTTCGCTCTCCTTTTTCTTATATCAGCGTCACAATGAGCCAGACGAGGCCGATGCTGCCGGCGCCGATGAGGGTGTATACCAGCGGGTTCAGCTCCCGCCATGCCCGGCTCAGGCGGCTGCCGCCGGTGTAGCCCCGGGCTACCCGGCGGGCTTCCTCCACCAGTTCCCGGGCGGTGACGCCCTCGCCGCCGGCATCGTTGCGGACAATGAAGATGGCCTGTTCAAAAAAACGCTGATCCGGCGAATCCACCACCACAACACGCCGGGAAATTCCTTTTACCATAGCTGTGCTCCTCCTCTGCTTCGTCTATTCCAGTTTCCCGCAAAGAGAGGAAGTCTATACCGGCGGCGGAGATTTTTTTCAGCTTGAGCGCTTATACCGTCTGTACTTCCTCCGGCAGACGGTAGAGCACCTGCACGGCACAGTCATCCTGCAGCTTTTCCCGGCGGATGCTTTCCGACAAAATGAGATTTGCCAGCGTCTGCGGGTCATCGCCGCCCCATCCGGCCAGCAGGTTTTGCAGCCAGTCATCCCGGTTGGGGTCTGCCACACCGTCGCTGACCATCACGGCAAAGCTCCCCGGCTCCAGCGTCACGGTGGTGAGGTCCGGGGCGGCGGGGCTGCCCCGAAGCCCGACAGGCAGGCTGCTGCCGCTGATGCGGCGGACGGAGCCGCCCTTTTTGAGATAGCTGGGGGCGGCACCGAATTTATAAAACGCCGCCTCGCCGCCTCGGAGCACGCACAGATCCACAGTGGTGAAGCTGCCGGTCTCCGCACCCCGGAGGGCCATGGCGGAGTTCAGAGTGGTCAGCGCCGCCTCCGGCTGAATGTCCGCCTCTAAAAACTGCCGTAGCAGCCGGCAGGTCAGGGCGGATTCCCGCCGTGCGGCGTCTCCACTGCCCATTCCGTCCGCCAAGATCATGCACCATGTTCCTCCGTCCGTGCGGAAAGCTTCCATGGTGTCCCCGCAGATGAGCTCCCCCTCCTTGGGCCGCAGCGCCGCGCCGATGGCGCAGCGGGCCATTGTGTCAAGGGCCGGGGCGGCCCCGGCGGCGCTGACTGCGGCGGCGGAGAGCAGGTCGGACATCTGGGCGTACTGCCCCTTGGCGCTGCGGCGGGTCTCCTCCAACTGGCGGCGGTACTGCTTGCGCAGCAAAAAGGCGGCAAGCTCGCCGTTGATGGCCTGCAAAAGCTCGGAGAGGTGGATGCAGCGGTCGGCAAAATGGGAGGGGAAATCCTTGGCCTTGGCCTTGCCACGCTCCAACAGAAAGGGCGTGGCATCGTTGAGGGCGTTAAAGGTGGAGGTATACTCCTTTTGCCAGCAGAGCTGGCACAGCGCGCAGCTCCGGCATACCTTCTCCGCCGCCCGGTCGAAAATGACCGCCGGGTTTTCCTCCTGCGGCGGCGCGGCGCGGTTCATGCTGTCATACAGCGCCCGCATTGCCTCCGCAGCTCGGTCCAGCCGGGTGCGGAGCGTTTTCCCCTGCGCTGCCTCCGCTTCGGCGGGGGCGGCCTCCTGCCGGACGCGTTTGCCGCCGAAAATTCGCCGAGGAATCGCCAAAAACAGCAGCGCTCCGGCAATGGTTTCCAGCAGCAGCGTCATGGCCAGAGCTTCCCGGGAGGTGAGCATGGCGGCCAGTGCCCCTAAAAAGAAGGCCATGGCCGCCGTGCAGCGGCGGCGGCACCGGGCGGCCAGCAGCCCCGCCATGCCGTAGGCGGCGGTGAACAGCCCGCCGGTCCCCACGGTGAGATCCGTGACAAGGCCCAGCCCCAGTCCGGCAGTAACGCCGGTCATGGGCCCCTGCCCGTAGGCCGTGCAGGCAAGGAGGGCGCACAGCAGCGTCCGGCCCACAGAGACGTTCAGGACCGTCAGGTCCCCCAGCGCCAGTGTCAGCGCCGCGCCGAGAAACAGCAGTCCCTCCGGGGAGAGGCGGTCCTCCTCACCCTGAAAAAGCCGGGCAAAAAAGTAGGTGGACACACCGGTGAGCAGACCTGCCGCCGCGCAGGGACCGATGCTGCTTACCGGGTCAAGGGCCTGACAGGCGTAGATTCCCCCTACGGCCAGCACCATGCCCGCCGCCAGCACCGGCATGACCCACGGACGCTTGAAAAAATCCGTGTCCCGAAAGGCGGTGGCCGCCGTGACCGTCAGGATTCCCACGGCGGCAAAGGCCAATGCCTGCTGAAAGGGCAGAAACAGCAGCGCCCCCATCACGCCGCCGCCCAGCGCGGCGGCACCACCTGCCCCCGGTCCTGCCGCCGCGATGCACCCCAGCGCAAAGGGCGCGTAGCCATCCACCGTTTCGCTGGCGGTCAGCGCCGCGGCGAGAAAAAAGCGAATCCCCCAGTGCAGCCATTGCCCGGAGCGGAGCCGGGCCGCTGTCAGAGCCCCATAGTCCATGTGGGTCCCTCCTTCTTATGTTAACTGAGGGTATCATACTGCCTGTCCCGGAAAAATACAGTCGGAATCCGTGGGGCGGGCCGATTTTCACGGGACTTGCATTTTTGCCGGGAATCAGCTACACTAATAAGACTGTAAAAAAGAAAGGGGGCCGCGCCATGAGGATCGGTACGGTCGAGATTCATTCCAAGCTGGCTCTGGCGCCCATGGCCGGGGTCACGGACGTCGCCTTCCGCCAGATCTGCGCGGAGCTGGGGGCGGGCTACACCATAACGGAGCTGATCTCGTCCAAGGCGCTGTGCTACCACGATAAAAAAACGTTCTCTCTCCTGACGCAGTTCCCCGGCGAGCATCCCGCCGCCGTGCAGATCTTCGGCAGCGACCCCGCCTGTATGGCGGAGGCCGCCCAGATTGCCATAGAGCACACCGGCGCGGATATTCTGGACATCAACATGGGCTGCCCCATGGGGAAGATCGTCAACAACGGTGACGGCGCGGCACTGATGAAGGACCCGGAGCTGGCGGGACGCATCGTGGAGGCGGTGGTGAAGGCCCTGCCGGAAACGCCGGTAACGGCAAAGTTCCGCCGGGGCTGGGACATGGGCCACTGCAACTGCGTGGAGTTCGCCCAAACACTGGAGCAGGCCGGTGCCGCCGCCGTGGCGGTGCATGGCCGCACCCGGGCGCAGGTCTACGGCGGCACTGCCGACTGGAACTGCATCCGGGCGGTGAAGGAGGCGGTGTCCATCCCGGTCATCGCCAATGGCGATATCTGGAAGCCGGAGGACGCCAAGAGAATCCTGCTCCACACCGGCGCAGATATGGCTATGATCGGCCGGGGGTGCTTTGGAAATCCGTGGCTGTTCCAACAGGCAAAGGCTGTGCTGGACGGAGCGCCCGTTCCACCGCGTCCGCCGCTGGCGGAGCGGTGTCAGACCGCTCTGCGGCAGATTCGCATGGCCGCCGCCTATAAGGGGGAGCGGGTGGCCGTGCTGGAGGCCCGGAAGCAATACTGCTGGTATCTCAAGGGTATCCCCCACGCCAACTATTATAAGGAGCAGATCGTGCAGATGAATACGCTGGAAGATGCGGAGCGCATCACAAGGGGCATCTGCCGGGACCTGCGGGATCAGGAGGCGCCCCTATGAACGAACAGGAGCAAAGGTGGATACAGGCCGCACGGGGCGGCGACGAGGCCGCTTTTGGCGAGCTGGTGCGGCTGTACCAGAAGCGGGTCTACGCGCTGGCAGTGCGGCTGTGCCCCACGCCGGAGCTGGCGGAGGAGGCGGCGCAGGAAGCGTTTCTTGCGGCGTGGCAGGGCCTTCCGTTTTTCCGGGGAGACGCCGCGTTTTCGACGTGGCTGTACCGGCTGACCAGCAACGCCTGCGTGGATTTGCTGCGAAAGGAGCAGCGGCATCAGGGCCTGTCCCTTGACGATGAGACCGTCACGGCGGAGGCGGCGGACACCGCCCCCACCCCGGAGGAGGCGGCAGAGCACCGGGAGCTGCGGCAGCAGATCGAGGCGGGGCTGAAAACACTGTCCCCGGAGCACCGGACGGTTTTAGTGCTGCGGGAGCTTCATCAGCTCAGCTATGACGAGATCGCGGAGAGCTTGGAGCTGGACCTTGGGACGGTGAAGTCCCGAATCAGCCGGGGACGAAGACAGCTGCGGGAATTTTTGATAAAACATGGGAACTTTTTTGATTCCGCTGCGTCCAAACGAACAGAAAGGGGGCTGTGAAATGAATATCCATGAAAACACCGCCCTGCTGGACGCCTTTTTGGACGGAGAGACAACGCCGGAGGAGACCGCCGAGGTGCGGGCGCACCTGGCGGACTGCCCGGACTGTCGGGCCTATGTGGCAGACGCAATGACCCTCCGGGCGGCGTTCCCCACGGAGGAGGATGCGGAGCTTCCGGCGGATTTTGCGAAAAACGTGATGGCCGCTGTGGCGAAAACACCGCAGCCCCGGCCGAAAAAGCAGCCTTGGGGCAAGGTGGCGGCAGCCGCCGCGTGCGTGGCCGTGCTGCTTTTGGTGCAGAATCACTTTGCCGGCGGTGGTGTGTCCGGCAGCAGTATGTCCTCCGGCAATGAGGCCGCTGTGGCGGACACCGCCGCTTACAGTGCTGCCGCTCCGGCAGCGGGCGCGGCGGAGGAGGACAGCGTGAGCTATGAGGAATCCGCGATGGTCACGGCAGAGCCCAACGCAAAGAACGCCACGGAAAAGGGCAGTGCCGCCGCAGAGCATATGGATGCTTGGGTGGAAAACGGAAACGTTGTATTCGCCGGTACGGCGCAGATCACGCAGGCGCAGGCCGACGAGCTGCTGGCGGAATATGACGGAAAGCCCTATTTCGATGCTGATCGCCCGGAGGCGGGCGTTATCGGCACCGGTTACGCCATGGAGCAGGCGGATTTTGAAAAGATTTTGGAGGCGCTGGATATTCCGTGGGAGGCCGAGGCAAATCCCCAGCGCACCACGGAGCTTTACTGCATCATAGTCACAGCAGATGAGGACTGAACAGGCAAAAAAGGAACGCGGCGCTTGCCGCGTTCCTTTTTTGCGCTATGAGAATCAATCCCGGCCCGGCAGGGGCAGCGGGTGCAGAATGACCCGGCCGAAGCACACAAGGCCCCGGCTGCCGGAGGGGGGCAGAATCACATCGGCGTCCGCCCGCTTACGGTTCAGGGAGAACAGATACACCACGCCGGCAGGGTCCTTGTAGTATTGCTTGCAGAAAAGGTCGCCATCTACGCAGAAAATACCCACATCGCCCTCCCGCAGCGGGTCGCGGTTTACATAGACCACGCTGCCATCGGCAATATAAGGGGCCATGGAGTCACCGCTGATTCGAACGGCGAACTCCGCCGCCTGCGGAACGTCCTCCGTAACGGGGATATAGTCGAAGTCCTCGCCGAACACCGGGGAGGCATAGCCTGCCGCCGCCGGGTTGCGGTAAAGAGGGATGACCCGGGGCTCCTGCTTTTCCGGCCCGGCCTCCTCCACCTCATCCCGGTAGGCGCACAGTGCGTCCACCACGGAGCGCACGGTCTCGCGGCCCTTGAGGGACAGGCCCCGGTACTGCCGCAGCAGCGCCTGCTCGGAGGCGGACAGGCTCCGGCCGCCCTCCCGGTAGCTGTCCCGGAACAGAACGTTCGGCTCTGTTTCCAGACAGTCAAACAGCCGCAGCATGACGTCCTCCTTCGGAAAGCTCAGGCCGTTTTCATAATTGCTGACAGCAGAGGGAGAGACACCCAGCCGCTCCGCCAGCTCCACCCGGGTGAGTCGCAGCTCGCTCCGCCGGAGCCTGATCTGTTCGCCAAAACTCATGGAAAAAGCGCCTCCTACTTTGCTTTTCGACGGTTTCCGACAACATCATAGCGAAAAAAACTGTGACTGTCAATCTATTTTAACAAGTTTCTTGTAAAAATATTCTTGACTTAGCAAATAACTTGTGATATTGTAAGGACGTTCACAGAAATCCTGTCTGATGCAATGTCCATGGACAGGCGGAAAAGGGAGGTTTTATGGAGAAGCAGTCAAGCTGTCCGTACCGGACCGGGAAAACCGGGACAACAGCCGCCGCATAAAAGGACAGACACAGGTGGGGCCTGTGTCTGTCCTTCGGGGGTATCTGCTCACATGGCTTCGGCGCGTTGGAAACGTGCTCCGCATTTGAAAACGCAAAAAAAGAACGACTGCTTTTCAGCAATCGTTCCTTGGTGGGGGAAGGTGGATTCGAACCACCGAAGTCAGTGACAACAGATTTACAGTCTGCCCCATTTGGCCGCTCTGGAATTCCCCCGTATAAAATTTTGGAGCTGGTGGACGGATTCGAACCCCCG
>ERZ1673703.2831-NODE-2831-length-10143-cov-5.757236_pt1 | contig 10143 bp, 5 predicted proteins | sample MGYA00580233_ERZ1673703 | MGnify/ENA primary metagenome ERZ1673703 (study PRJEB41218, sample SAMN15661748) | gut metagenome | host: Homo sapiens | place: Canada: London | collected 2015-08-20/2019-03-30 | study: EMG produced TPA metagenomics assembly of... | reverse complement strand
TATTGCCGCAAGATGGTCTCACGGCTCATGGCGTTCACCAGAGATACCTCCATACCAGATAGCTGGATGTCGGCAGGCATCAGATCTACACTCTCTGGGTGGTGCAGGATACCCTCGCCGGGACGAAATGGCTCGTCCATCAGGATACGGCCCATCGCGTCGGACAGCGTAAAGGGCAGCTTGTCTGGCTGGGGATGGCCCAGGCTGATGGTCAGGCTGCCCTGCGGGTCTCCGTCGATCAACAGAACTTTCTTCCCCGCCTGTGCCAGTCCGATACCCAGATTTGCGCAGGTGGTTGTCTTGCCAACGCCGCCTTTCTGGTTGGCGATGGCGATAATTTGTGTGTTCATTTCAGTTTCCTCCTGTGTCTTGAACAGAAGATGGAATGTAAAGAGGGTAAACTACCCCCTTGGGTTTTCTTAAAATCAAGAACATTTCGGCATCCTTTTGATTTAGGATTCATTTATCACGGTTCTGTACCGGACACTCCCATTGCCTGCGACGCTTTTAACGCTCGGACTGTGGCTGAGTGTAAGTTTTCCCCCTGTCCCTGGATCGTGGCCTCAAGTTATCAAGCTCTTTACCGGCGATAGGGAAGTCGCTCGACCCGTAGGTGTCATGGCGTATCACCGGAGTGGCTCTCCGAGGGACGGTTGTACCTGATGTTCTTCTGAATTTTCAAGGTCCATGAGATGTAGCTCTCACTTGTAGGCCACGGCAAAGGCCGTTTGTTGCGCAAAAAATAAAAAAAGGAGCAGAAAATTTTTCTGCTCCCTGTTGTGACAAGGTATAACAACCTTTTATTGTGTGTAGCCACGCTTTTTACTCCAATTTCTAATCAACAGTAAAATCGTGTTGTGCATCTGTTCACTATTGTAATGCGAGGGGAAATACTGCTTGATTTCTTCTTCAACAATCATCGGCTCTCTCTGGTTTGGTTTCTTTTCCGATAAGATACAAACCAAGTAATCTTCTGTAAAATCTGATTCACTGGCCTTTTCTCGGATGGCTTTTGCCTGAGAAATAGATGGGGTTGCTTTTAGTGCTACCATCACCTTATATAATAGCTTCTGTTGCTTCTTGTCCAAGTAGGAAATAGATACTGCTGGATTCAATGCGATTTTTCGATTATCAACCATTTCAAGAATTTCTGGTATCAATTCAGTAAGACGAATATAGCGAGAAATTTGGTTGCGGCTTTGACCGACTTGTTCAGCAATTAACTCTCTGGATTCTTTTCCGACACACTTCCGCCCAAGTTGGGCGGAAGTAAATCCTTTACGCCCTTGGTGGCTCATAGCTACCAACTTCATTTTGTATGCAAAGGCTCTTTCACTTGGGAGAATCGTCTCACGCTGAAGGTTTGCATCTACCATGTTTACAACTGCCTCATCATCCGTCATAGACCGGACTAAAACAGGCATCTCAGAGTAACCCAATACTTCACAAGCCGCTTTGCGTCGATGACCAGAAATTAGTTCATAACAATTCTCACCAATCTGGCGAGCCACCGCTGGATGAATTACACCGTAAATTCCAATGCTCTCAACAAGACGCCGAAATTCCTCATCGTCTCGTACCTGAAAGGGATGATTCTTAAATGGCTTCAGTTGTTCCAAAGGAATGTTTTTTACTGCTTGCCTTTGATCGTCTCGTCCCATAATGGCCTCCTTTACTGAAAGCTGAATTCGTCCAAAATTACGGAACTGGCTACTGTGAAAATAGCAGCGAGCATAGACAAAATGTATTTTTGAAATCAGAATACATTTTTGCGTTCCCGTTTAGATTTGTACAAACAGCCCAAAATAACAACAAAAAAACCCCGCACATTGCCCAATTGGGAATGTACGGGGGTTTTAGCGATTAGATATAAACCTCCACGGTCAAATCATGCCATTTTGACGGTTTTATGCCGTATCCATGGGATTTATAGAAGGTTTGCGCTTCATCAAATCCAATGGTGAATGACAGAACTCTTACTTGCGGGGGTTCTTGATAGCAGCCTGGGCGGCAGCCAGACGGGCGATGGGCACACGGAAGGGAGAGCAGGAGACGTAGTCCAGTCCCACATTGTGGCAGAACTCCACGGAGGAGGGGTCGCCGCCGTGCTCGCCGCAGATGCCCAGGTGCAGATCAGCGCGGGTCTCACGGCCCAGCTGGGCGGCCATCTTCACCAGCTTGCCCACGCCAGTCTGGTCCAGCTTGGCGAAGGGATCGCTCTCGTAGATCTTCTTGTCGTAGTAAGCGCCCAGGAACTTGCCGGCATCGTCGCGGGAGAAGCCGAAGGTCATCTGGGTCAGGTCGTTGGTGCCGAAGGAGAAGAACTCGGCCTCCTTGGCGATCTCGTCGGCGGTCAGAGCCGCGCGGGGGATCTCGATCATGGTGCCGACCTTGTACTTCATGTCGGAGTTGGCGGCCTTGATGATCTCATCCGCAGTGCTGACAACCACATTCTTGACGTACTTCAGCTCCTTGACCTCGCCCACCAGGGGGATCATGATCTCGGGGACCATGGTCCACTCGGGGTGACGGGCCTGGACAGCCAGAGCAGCCTTGATGACAGCCCGGGTCTGCATGGCGGCGATCTCAGGATAGGTGACGGCCAGACGGCAGCCACGGTGACCCATCATGGGGTTAAACTCATGCAGGCCGGCGATGATGGCCTTGATGTCGGCCACGCTCTTGCCCAGGTCCTCGGCCAGCAGCTTGATGTCGGCCTCCTCGGTGGGCACGAACTCGTGCAGGGGGGGATCCAGGAAGCGGATGGTGACAGGGCAGCCCTCCATAGCCTCGTAGATGCCCTCGAAGTCGCCCTGCTGCATGGGCTCCAGGACAGCCAGAGCGCTCTCACGCTGCTCCACGGTGTCAGAGCAGATCATGCGGCGGATGGCGCGGATGCGCTCGCCCTCGAAGAACATGTGCTCGGTGCGGCACAGGCCGATGCCCTGAGCGCCGAACTTGCGGGCCTGAGCGGCGTCGTGGGGGGTGTCGGCGTTGGTGCGGACCTGCAGGCTGCGGTACTGGTCACACCAGCCCATGACACGGCCGAACTCGCCGCCGATGGTGGCGTCGGTGGTGGGCACAGAGCCGTCATAGATGTCACCGGTGGAGCCGTTCAGGGAGATCCAATCGCCCTCCACATAGGTCTTGCCGGCCAGCTCAAACTTCTTGTTGGCCTCGTCCATCTTGATCTCACCACAGCCGGAGACGCAGCACTTGCCCATGCCGCGGGCCACGACGGCGGCGTGGGAGGTCATGCCGCCGCGAACGGTCAGGATACCCTGGGCGGCCTTCATGCCCTCGATGTCCTCGGGAGAGGTCTCCAGGCGGACCAGAACGACCTTCTCGCCGCGCTCGGCCCAGGCCTTGGCGTCCTCAGCGGTAAAGACAACCTTACCAGAGGCAGCACCGGGGGAAGCACCCAGAGCCTTGCCCATGACGGCGGCCTTCTTCAGAGCCACAGCGTCGAACTGGGGGTGCAACAGGGTGTCCAGGGAGCGGGGCTCAATCATAGCCACGGCCTTCTTCTCATCGATCATGCCCTCGTCCACCAGGTCGCAGGCAATCTTCAGAGCGGCGGCGGGGGTGCGCTTGCCGTTACGGGTCTGCAGCATAAAGAGCTTACCGTGCTCAACGGTGAACTCCATGTCCTGCATATCACGATAGTGGTCCTCCAGGGTCTTGCAGACGCCCTCGAACTGGGCAAAGGCCTCGGGGAACTTCTCAGCCATCTCAGCGATGGGCATGGGGGTACGCACGCCGGCCACCACGTCCTCGCCCTGAGCGTTAGTCAGGAACTCGCCGAACAGCTTCTTCTCGCCGGTGGCGGGGTTACGGGTGAAGGCAACACCGGTGCCGCAGTCATCGCCCATGTTGCCGAAGGCCATGGACTGCACGTTGACGGCGGTGCCCCAGGAGTAGGGAATGTCGTTGTCGCGGCGGTACACATTGGCGCGGGGGTTGTCCCAGGAGCGGAACACGGCCTTGATGGCGCCCATCAGCTGCTCCTTGGGGTCAGAGGGGAAGTCCTGACCGATCTTGGACTTGTACTCGGCCTTGAACTGGCCGGCCAGCTCCTTCAGGTCCTCGGCGGTGAGCTCCACATCCTGAGTGACGCCCTTCTTGGCCTTCATCTCGTCAATGAGCTGCTCGAAGTACTTCTTGCCCACCTCCATGACCACGTCGGAGTACATCTGGATGAAGCGGCGGTAGCAGTCCCAGGCCCAGCGGGGGTTGTTGGACTTCTTGGCCATAACCTCCACGACTTCCTCGTTCAGGCCCAGGTTCAGGATGGTGTCCATCATGCCGGGCATGGAGGCGCGGGCGCCGGAGCGGACGGAGACCAGCAGAGGGTTCTCCAGATCGCCGAACTTCTTGCCGGTGATCTCCTCCATCTTGACGATGTACTCCATAATCTGAGCCTGGATCTCGTCGTTGATCTTCTGTCCGTCCTCATAGTACTGAGTACAGGCCTCGGTGGTGATGGTGAAGCCCTGGGGAACGGGCAGGCCGATATTGGTCATCTCGGCCAGGTTGGCGCCCTTACCGCCCAGCAGCTCACGCATGTTGGCGTTGCCCTCGGAGAAGAGGTACACAAACTTCTTTGCCAATTTACTTCATTCCTTTCTGTATGCTTGCATAGCGGGTCCAGTAGAGGTACAGTGTTCCTCCTTACACAGGGGGACTCTGAACCCTTCCGGCCCGCTTTCATGCCAGTGGTGCGGCAGGCAGAATCTGCCGCGAAAATATTATACCTATTTGAAGGAAATATTGCAACTGCTTCTCCACTGTTTTTCCCTCTTTTTCTGAATCCCAAACTGCTTTTCCGCTTTCTTGTGGAAAATGCCCTTTGAGCCAAAGGGCCCGGCCTCGCTCGCCCGCCGCTTTTGAACGCAGCGGAGGCCGTGCGGACCTTCTTGATGTCCGCACGGCCTCTGAATACTCAGCCGAACAGCTCCACCTCTTCTTCCAGGGGGTGGAACTGGAGCGCGTCCTGGACCGTCAGAAATACTCCCGCCCGGTTCCATGCGCTGGTCATCCGCTTCTCCATGGCGGTCACCACAGGGTACTGGAGCCAGCTGCGCTGGTGGGTGTAATTCACCCAGCTGCTGATGAGATAGCCGTCCTGGAGCTCCGCCACGGGATAGGCGAGATAGCCCCGCTGCCGCCCTCCGTCCGCCGGGAAGGAGAATGCGGCAAAGATGTCCGTACTCTGCTGCTCCCCCCAGAAGACGCTGTCTGAGGTGAAGGTCTGCTCGCCCAGGGAGAAGTACGGCGCGGCATACTCCCTTCCATCCCGGCTGTACAGCACCCGGCCGGTCACCTCCCCGGCCTTGATCCAGCCCTCCGGGATGTCCCGGTACACCGGCCAGAGCTGGACGGATTCCGTCCCATAGAAGCCAGGGTCCTCCGTCCAGAGGAAATGGTGGATCAGGACCCACCGCTCCCGCTCACCCGCCAGCCTCACCCCGACGCCGGTGACCCGCAGCTCCTCCGGTCCCCTGCCGTCCTCAGAAAAGGTCTCGCCGGTGACATCCACCACCACCTCGACCCCATCCCGGCAGGCCTCAAGGTCCTCCGGAGCCAGATCGTTCAGCACCTCCTCCGGAAAGCCCAGCGTCAGTAGCTTGGCCCTTACATCCTCCAGGCCGGCCTGGGCTGTCTCCTCCACCGGACGCCAGTCCATGGGATAACGGTTCCCAAACAGGTAGCCGCAGGCTCCGCCGATCAGGACCAACAGGACCAGCCCCTTGACCACCCATCCATCCGGGATCCGGACCGGGGCGGACTGGATCCCATACCCCGCCTCATCCAGTTCCCGGGAGCAGCGGAACAGGCTGCGGAGGATCAAGAAGTACACAGCCAGCAGAGCGGCGACCAAAATCAGCCCGCCGTACTCCACCACACCCAGGACACACATCAGGAGGTACCAGATCACCAGACCCCCCGCGGCCCCGGCACGGGGCGGGAGCCCTGCCTTTTCCCGCACTGCCCGCAGCCCCTGCCAGAGGCACACATACACCGCCAAAAGGAGCAGTAAGCTGGCCCATTTCAGCGGGACCAAAAGGGCAGAGAGGACGCCGGCGCTGACCCAGATGGTGGTGTTCAGGAGCAAAAGCAGGAAAAAGTGGACTGCCCGGAGCAGCGTCAAGACAAAGCAGCTTCGGAACCATCGGTTTTCACGCCGCAGGCTGCGGAAGCCCAGCAGCATCAGCACCACCCCAACGGCGGGGAGGATCGTATCCAGAAGCCAGAAATTCAGCGTGACGGTGGACAGAGCCATTCCCACCAGCACCCGGTTCCAGGCCCTTTTCCAGGGGGTCACTTCCTCCACGATCCCCTCTGGCGGAAGGTCCGGCAGGCCGGCTCCCAGCATAGCTTCAAATTCCCCCTCGCTCAGTTCTTCCCATTTCCGGTCATCCATTCTGGTCACCCCCCAACATCTTCCTCAGCCGCCGTTTCAGCCTGTACAGCTTCCCCTCCACCGCCCGCTCCGTCATGCCCAGCTCCGCAGCGATCCGGGCGGTGGTTTGCAGGTAATAGTATTTCCGGTAAAACAGCAGCCGCTCCTCCGGCAGCAGGCGGCCCAGGGCCTCCAACAGCTCCTGCTCCCGTTCCCGCCGCACCACTTCCTCCTCCGGAGAGGGGCCCGCCGCCGTGTGTTCTGTCAGTTCCTCCGCTCCCGCATGACGTGCATTTTTTCTTGCATGATTCAGCGCGGTATTCCGGGCCACCGCCGTCAGCCACACGTTCCAGCTGCCACGCTGCCGACTGAACTGGCCGATATGCTCCCACACCTGCATGGCCGCCTCGGAGAGGCATTCCTCCCGGTCCCGGGGATCCTGTAAGATGCCGCTGATGACGTACCGCATCAGCGGCCCATAGTGCCGCAGCAGAGCATCCATGCCCTCTTCCCTGCGCTCCGCCAGCAGCGCTGTGATCTCCTGCTCCTGCACATCGCCGCCCCCTTTCCAAACGTTCTCTACTCTATCATACACGCCTCAGCCCAAAATCCCACGGATTTTTTGTGATTGCGCCGCAGCGGCGGCGGTAAAAAGAAGAAAACCCCCGCCGGATGGCGGGGGTTTTCCAGAGAGCAGAAATTACTCCTCGATGTCGATGACAACACCGGAACCAACGGTACGGCCGCCCTCGCGGATAGCGAAGCGCAGGCCCTTCTCGATGGCAATGGGGGTGATCAGCTCGACCTTCATGTCCACGTTGTCGCCGGGCATGCACATCTCAGTGCCCTCGGGCAGAGTGATGATGCCGGTCACGTCGGTGGTACGGAAGTAGAACTGAGGACGATAGTTGTTGAAGAAGGGGGTGTGACGGCCACCCTCGTCCTTGGACAGAACGTACACCTGGCCGGTGAACTTGGTGTGGGGGTGGATGGAGCCGGGCTTACACAGAACCTGGCCACGCTCGATGTCGGTCTTGGCAACACCGCGGAGCAGAGCGCCCACGTTATCGCCGGCCTCAGCGTAATCCAGAGTCTTGCGGAACATCTCCAGGCCGGTGACAACGGTGGACTTCTTCTCGTCGGACAGGCCAACGATCTCCACGGTCTCGCCGGTCTTGATCAGGCCACGCTCCACACGGCCGGTGGCCACGGTGCCACGGCCAGAGATGGTGAACACGTCCTCGACGGGCATCAGGAAGGGCAGGTCGTCGTTACGGGCGGGAGTGGGGATATAGCTGTCAACAGCGTCCATCAGCTCCTTGATGCAGGCATACTCGGGAGCGTTGGGATCGTTGGACTCGGAGGTCAGGGCGTTCAGAGCGGAGCCCTTGATGATGGGGATGTCGTCGCCGGGGAACTCGTAATTGGACAGGGTCTCACGGACCTCCATCTCGACCAGCTCCAGCAACTCCTCGTCATCGACCTGATCGCACTTGTTCAGGAACACGACGATGGCGGGCACGCCGACCTGACGGGCCAGCAGGATGTGCTCCTTGGTCTGAGCCATGGGGCCGTCGGTGGCGGCGATGACCAGGATGGCGCCGTCCATCTGGGCAGCACCGGTGATCATGTTCTTGATATAGTCGGCGTGGCCCGGGCAGTCAACGTGGGCATAGTGCCGGTTGGCAGTCTCATACTCCACGTGAGAGGTGTTGATGGTGATGCCGCGCTCGCGCTCCTCGGGAGCCTTGTCGATGGAGCTGTAATCGGTGTAGTCGGCGCCGCCCTGCATAGCCAGGTACTTGGTGATGGCGGCGGTCAGAGTGGTCTTGCCGTGGTCAACGTGGCCGATGGTGCCGATGTTGACATGGGGCTTGGTACGCTCGAATTTCTGCTTAGCCATTGAGAATTTCCTCCTTATATTACAGTTGATGTCGAGAAAAAGATAGGTATCGCATATCAGGGTTATTTTATCCTATTCCGCCCATAAATGCAAGCCTATTTTCTAACTCAGGTGCAGCCCGGATTTCCTTACTCCTGGCTGCGGCCGCGCTCGGCAATGATCTTGTCCGCGATGCTCTTGGGGATCTCCACATAGCTGTGGGGCTCCATGGAGTACTGGCCGCGGCCCTGAGTGGAAGAACGCAGGTCGGTGGCATAGCCAAACATATTGGCCAGCGGGACCAGCGCGTCGATCTGCATGGCGCCGGGACGGCTCTCCTGACCCTGGATCTGACCGCGGCGGCTGTTCAGGTCGCCGATGACATTGCCCAGGTACTCGTCGGGGACGATGACGGAGACCTTCATCATGGGCTCCAGCAGGCAGGGCGTCGCCTTGCGGCAGGCCTCCTTGAAGGCCATGGAGCCGGCGATCTTAAAGGCCATCTCAGAGGAGTCGACCTCATGGTAGGAGCCGAAGGTCAGGTGGACCTTCACGTCCACCACCGGGTAGCCAGCCAGCACACCGGCCTGCATGGCGCCCTGGATACCGGCGTCCACCGCGGGGATATACTCCTTGGGGATCACGCCGCCGGTGATCTCGTTGAGGAACTCGTAACCCTTGCCGGGCTCGTTGGGCTCAACGGTGATGCGGACATGGCCGTACTGGCCCTTACCGCCGGACTGACGGGCGTACTTGGTATCCTGCTCCACAGACTTCTTGATGGTCTCCTTATAGGCGACCTGGGGAGCGCCGACATTGGCCTCCACCTTGAACTCACGGAGCAGACGGTCCACGATGATCTCCAGGTGCAGCTCGCCCATGCCGGCGATGATGGTCTGACCGGTCTCCTCATCGGTGTAGGTCTTAAAGGTGGGGTCCTCCTCAGCCAGCTTCACCAGAGCCAGACCCATCTTCTCCTGACCGGCCTTGGTCTTGGGCTCGATGGCCACGCGGATAACAGGCTCGGGGAACTCCATGGACTCCAGAATGATGGGGTGCTTCTCATCGCAGAGGGTGTCACCAGTGGTGGAGTTCTTCAGGCCGACCACAGCGGCGATGTCGCCGGCGTAGCAGCACTCAATGTCCTCACGGTGATTGGCGTGCATCTGGAGGATGCGGCCAATGCGCTCCTTCTGCTTCTTGGTGGAGTTGAGCACGGTGGTACCGGTGTTCAGCACGCCGGAGTATACACGCACAAAGGACAGACGGCCCACGAAGGGATCGGTGGCGATCTTAAAGGCCAGGGCGGAGAAGGGGGCGTTGTCATCGGCATGACGCTCATCCTCTTCCTCGGTATCGGGATCAATACCCTTGATGGCAGGAATGTCCACGGGAGAGGGCATATAGTCCACGATGGCGTCCAGCAGCTTCTGAACACCCTTGTTGCGGTAAGAGGTACCGCAGACCACAGGAACCATGACGTTGTCAATGGTGCCCTTACGGATGGCCCGGCGGATCATGTCCTGAGGAACTTCCTGCTCCTCCAGAACCAGCATCATGATCTCCTCGTCGATGTCGGCACAGGCGTCCAGCAGCTTGGTGCGGTACTCCTGGGCCAGCTCCATCATATCCTCGGGGATGGGCTCCACGCGCATATCCTTGCCCAGCTCGTCGTAATAGACGTCGGCGTCCATCTCCACCAGATCAATGATGCCCTTGAAGGTGTCCTCAGCGCCGATGGGCAGCTGGATGGGCACCGCATTGCACTTCAGTCGGTCGTGGATCATGTTCAGCACGTTGAAGAAATCGGCGCCCATGATGTCCATCTTGTTGACGTAGATCATGCGGGGGACGCGGT
>ERZ1673703.2819-NODE-2819-length-10183-cov-3.184538_pt1 | contig 10183 bp, 7 predicted proteins | sample MGYA00580233_ERZ1673703 | MGnify/ENA primary metagenome ERZ1673703 (study PRJEB41218, sample SAMN15661748) | gut metagenome | host: Homo sapiens | place: Canada: London | collected 2015-08-20/2019-03-30 | study: EMG produced TPA metagenomics assembly of... | reverse complement strand
CGGCAATACTTACTCCTTCTGAATTAGATAAATACAACATATCTGCTGCAACCTCAGGATATTCAGAAAATTCTCCGTCATAGAAATTATACAACAAACGATAAGAGCCCGCCAATCCGGACCGTAATCCGTCAACATCCGAAAAAAAGGTTTCTATATCGCTTTTACCGAATTTTTCTACTTCCAGGAAACTGCATCCCTGAAAACCGGCAAGAGCAATCCAAAACAAAATTTTATATATTCTTCTCATCATATTCGTTATTTAGAAAGATACACCTAAGCTCACCGAATAGGTCGTTGTCATCGGGAATCCGTTCATTAAAGTTTTATAACTGTTTTTCCCTTTTTTCTGATCCGGAGTAAATATTGCCACATTATCTCCAATAAGAGAAAGAGTACATCCGCTCATATTCATCTTTTTACAAATCGACTTCGGAAGATTATATGTCAAAACGATATTCTTCAATTCAAAATATGTCGCCTTATACAGATACCGAGTCGAGTACATACTCGATTTACTCGGATTATTATTGACAAATTTCGGATTCACCGCCAAGTCTCCGGGATTTTGCCAACGATCAAGCGCCTCGATCGGCTGATTGTAAGATAGTACACTATACCCGTCATCTAATGATCCCGACATAAATGAACTCAACAAATATCCACCGATAGAATAGGTCATATTTACACGCAACGAAAGATCTTTCCATCTGAATGTATTATGGAATCCTCCATAAACAGTCGGAGAAGAAGTTTTATACGGGACTCTATTATCATAACTAAATGATCGGGTTATATTACCGTTCTTATCATACCACAGAGGGCTTCCGTCACGAGGATCTACCCCTGCCCAGCGGACCAAATAATAAACATTTTTATCTTCTCCTTTTCTCCAAACATTAGTTATACGACCGACTTCCGTGTCATTATACAGCTCTAATATCTTATTTTTATTATGAGCAATATTAAAATCGGTAGTCCATTCAAAATCTTTCATCCGTATATTGACCGTATTCATATTAAACTCTACCCCTTGATTTCGCATCGATCCGGCATTACGATAAATACGCGTGCTACCCACAGCACGGGATACCCCCAACTTACTCAGCATATTCTCCGTCACATTCCGATAATATTCCAATTCCATATCAAACCGTTCTAAAAAACGTGCACGAATACTGACATTAGTTTTGTAAGTAGTTTCCCACGTCAATCCCGGATTAGGCGGTTCTGACATGACAGCCCCTAATCGGTTATCATAAAAATAAGAGTCGCTATAATTATAAGCGCCTTTTGCAGAAACGCTCGAACGTGAATTATTCGTATTTCCATACGAACCTTTCAATTTCAATACATCCATAAAATCCCATGAATAAAACGGTTCGTTATGAATATTCCAAGAAGCTCCGATCGATGCCGAATTAGCCCAACGCGCAAACTTTCCAAAATCAGAACTTCCGTCTCTTCGACCCGAAACTGTCAGATAATAACGAGAAGCCCAATTATATCCTGCCGAAAAAAAGTAGGAAAGATTCCGAGTAATATCAGAACTACTAGAACCTAATCGGCTATCCTGCTCGGCATAACCGACTTCTTGAATAAAATCATTCATAAATCCGCTGCCCGAAGCGCTGTGAGAATCTCGAGAAACATTTTTCAACTCAATACCGACAACAGAATTTACTCCATGTTTCCCAAAACGGCGATCGAGATTTACCCGGTACACATTGACCCATGTAAGCACATTCGATTCTTCTCTACGAGAATAACCGATTCCCTCTCCATTAGAGTCCATTCCCGCCCAATTTGTCCGAGCATCATAAGAAGCTCCATGATTATTCAAATAATTTACACCGAATTGTACTGTGGCGCTAAGTCCTTGAATAATATCATATTTTAAAGAAAAGTTACCTTCAGCTTGTACCGCACGTTGCTTATCCGAATTCTCATCCCTATAAGCCAACGAATTAAAAAGTTTCTTCTTTTTCCAATTCGGGACTACATTTCCAAAGCTATCTGTTGTCGTTCCGTCGATTATATTATCATACAGCCTATAAGTCGTTCCGTCCATATCATAAGGAGAAAAAATAGGCAACAATTGATAATAGCTTTTCGATACGGCAAACAAATTATTCGGGTTATAGGAAACTCCTAATGTAACAGAAGAAGAAAACTTAGGGTGTATCTGTACATTCGTAACCGATCTTAACGTAATACGCTGCTGACGATTGCCTTTTTCAATTTGATCCTCTTGATAATAAGATGCAGACAAACGGTTAGACATTCGTTCACTTCCTCCGCTTGCAGAGACGTTAACTTGTAAGGTCTGTCCATTCCCGAAAAGAAGATCATGCCAATTGGTATTTGTCGTCGAATACGAATCATGAGGATTATCTGTATATGGGAAATAATCCAGATTTTTCTCACCGCCGTTCAGCCAAGCTTCCCGAGCCAACTCAAGGTATTGTGAGCCGTTTGTAGTTTTAAAACGTGTCGATTCATTTAAAAACGAAACTCCATACTGCACCGTAGCATTCAGCACGGTCTTTCCCGAATGGCCCTTTTTAGTAGTGATCAAAATAACACCATTCGAAGCATTAACACCGTAAATAGCAGTAGCAGAAGCATCTTTTAAAACCGTAATAGATTCGATATCGTCCGGATTCAAAAAAGAGAGCGGACTTATACTCGTGTTCATTCCTTCTATAATATTCGTTGCTGTACCTGTATATACAGGCACGCCATCGACAATCCACATCGGTTCGCTCGACGCATTCAAAGAACCGTCACCTCTAATACGGACATTATTACGAGTTCTGACTGAGGGAGAATCAGTATTAGGCTCTATACGCATACCCGGAATCAAACCGTCCAACATATCATCAACACGTCCGGCCGGAAGATACTTTAACTCTTTTGATCCTACCTGAAATGCACTCCCTACCATATCGGATCTTTTCTGAATAGTACCGTATGCCCCTTGAACCACGACTTCTCCGATCTGATGATCATTATTCTTCAAAACAACTTTTAAATCGGTCTGCTTGGTAACAATAATAGTTTCAGATTCCATTCCGATGAAAGAAAAAACCAAAGTAGCCTTATCTGCAGGAACAGAGATAGTAAACTTTCCATCCATATCCGTAACAGTTCCCTTCTTGGTTTCTTTCACAAGAATCGAAGCCCCGACAACCGGACTACGCTCAGTATCAATAACAACCCCTGTTACTTTCCTGTTTCCAGACTCTTGAGCTTCTACAATTAGATTCACCGACAATAACAGAATTATAATCAGTAAATGAAATAAAAAACTTCGCATATTTTTCAGATTAAATAAAGTCTATCAAAAAAGCCTTTCTATTCATTTTTTTAATAATTTTACAAATGTGAGAAACGAATTTGAGAAGTACAAAAGATTTGAAGAAAATTAATAATATGTTCTTTTTTTTAAATCTACACACAACAAATAAGTTATTTATTACTACACAAACTTAAAATACAAAAAATAAATTCATCCTTTTATCAGATTACAGAATGCACAAAAAAGAAAAACTATTAACAAAAAGCGGGTTGCAACAATACTTTTTAAATAAATATGCAGTATTAATAAATTATTTGATAGAAACAACAATACCCGACACCACTATGAGAGAATAAAAAGTCATCCAAACAAAAAAATTTCGCATTTTTTAATAACGACAAGAGATGCTGCTTAAATTTTATGAGAATATTTATTAATTTCTCCTTTCCTTTGAACCTATCCAAATTTTCCAATAATAAAAACATTATCAGAACATCTTTGCATTCTCTTCCGGGCCATACCGATGTCGGCGATATCGGTTCGGTTCTCTTCTCAAAAAAAACGGAAACTACCCCTTCTCAGAGGCTTCTCTCAAACTTTGCCCGAGTAAAACTTAGACAGGCTCTAAAAGAAATAGAGGCATTTATTTTGTAATCGGAAAGTGATTTTTTAACTTTGCGAGTTGTCAGTTATATAACAACTTTTTACATGGATAACGATATAAAAGAGGCATGCAAAATCATGCAAGAGGGTGGGGTCATATTATATCCGACCGACACGATATGGGGAATCGGATGTGATGCCACCAACGAACTTGCAGTAAAACGAGTATATGAAATAAAAAAACGAATCGACAGTAAAGCTTTAATCGTTTTAGTAGATAGTCCTGCAAAAATAGATTTTTATACTGATCATGTTCCGGATATAGCGTGGGACTTAGTAGAAGTAGCAGATAAGCCTCTCACCATAGTTTATCCTAATGCCCGTAATCTTGCCCATAATTTGTTGGCAGAAGACGGAAGTGTGGGTATTCGCATAACAAAAGAACCTTTCTCACACAAACTTTGCGAAAGATTCAGAAAAGCAATCGTCTCGACATCCGCCAATATCAGTGGAGCTCCCTCTCCCCGCAATTTTTCAGAAATTTCTCAAGAAATAAAAGATGCAGTAGATTATATTGTCGAATACCGTCAAAATGAAATGACCCACCCGTCACCATCAAGTGTCATAAAATTGGAAGAGGGAGGGATATTTAAGATATTACGGCCATAAATGAAACAAAAACTACAAATAGCAAAATATTTCGTAGGCGACATCATTTCGGTCAGCCTTGCTTGGTTTTTGTTCAATTCGTTCCGTTACCATTTGCTAAATATACAATATTCATTCGGATCTTTATCGGGTTATTTAAATTCGTCTAAAATAATAGAAGGACAGATAATCTTTCCCTGTATATTTCTTTTTATTTTTTATTTATCCGGATACTATAATCATCCTTTTCTCAAATCTCGGTTAGGCGAATTTTTCACGACATTTATTTCTACGCTGCTCTGTACTTTTATCGTTTTCTTTGTAGCTCTGCTTAACGACCAATCTCACGTCTATACCAGTTATAAATTAATTTTAGGACTATTCGGTATACTATTTACTTGTGTATATACTTGTCGAGCCATTATCACACAACGAGCGACATTCCGAATACATAATCGGATATGGGGTTTCAATACTTTGATTATCGGGGCAGGTAAGAAAGCTCAAAATTTGGTCTATGAACTGAATCACATGCAAAAATCTATGGGATACAAAATTATCGGGTATGTAAGAACCGATGACCAACAAGAATGTATTTCCTCTGATTTACCGATATTTACATTCTCTGAACTTCCTGAAAAGATCAAAGAATTTTCTATAGAAGAACTTATCATCGCTCAAGAACATCATAATCGCAAAAATATGCATAAACTGATCAACAGTTTATACCCTCTCGAACTGCCGATACAGATAGAGGCCAGCGAATACGAAATGTTGACATCCCGTATAAAATTATCAAATATATACGGAACACCATTTATCGATATAAGTATATGTTCTCTTTCTGACTGCCAGAAAAACATTAAAAGATTATTAGACGTAATTTTATCGGCACTCGCTCTAATCATACTTTCCCCTCTATTTTTATTTTTGGCGATAAAAATAAAAACCGGATCGAAAGGGCCTGTTATCTTCAAGCAACAGCGCATCGGTTACAGAAGAAAAGAATTTACTCTTTACAAATTTCGGACAATGGTAAACAATGCCGAAAAAAACGGTCCGGCACTATCGAATGAGAATGACTCCCGCATAACCCCTTTCGGTCACGTCATGCGCAAATACAGACTGGATGAATTACCCCAATTCTGGAACGTCATAAAAGGAGACATGTCTATTGTGGGTCCACGCCCCGAAAGAAAATATTTTATAGACCAACTGATACGCCGTGCCCCCTATTACAGTCTATTGCATCAAGTTCGTCCGGGAATAACATCATGGGGAATGGTTAAATTCGGCTATGCGCGTAATATAGATGAAATGATAAAACGACTCAAATATGAGATTCTTTACCTTGAAAACATGTCTTTATTAGTTGATTTGAAAATTATTATTTACACAGTAAAAACAGTACTTACAGGGAAAGGTATTTAATATGGGAAAAGATTGGTTCTTAAAGCTTCTTGTCTGGCGGGAAAAAAATATAAAGGAAAAAAACTTTATCTTAATTCTCAGCTTCATTATCGGTATTTTAGCTGCAGGAGCTGCTCTTATACTAAAATATCTGATACATTTTATACAAAATTTGCTCACCGAACATTTTTCTATCAGTGATGCCAACTACTTATACCTGGTATATCCGATTATAGGTATTCTGCTTTCAGGCCTATACGTACGATATATTGTTAAAGATGATATCAGTCATGGTATAACTCGCATATTATATGCTATCTCACAACGTAAAAGTCGATTAAAACCGCATAATATGTACACCTCGGTAGTAGCAAGTTCTATTACGATAGGATTTGGAGGATCTGTTGGAGCTGAAGCGCCTATCGTATATACGGGGGCAGCTATAGGGTCGAACATTGGTAGTGCCTTCAGACTGGATACCCGTGTGCTTATGCTTCTTGTCGGATGCGGAGCATCTGCCAGTATAGCCGGAATTTTCAAAGCACCTATTGCAGGTCTGCTATTTACTTTGGAAATACTTATGATGGACTTGACCACAACATCGGTTATGCCATTACTTATCTCCTCTGCAACAGCGGCTACCGTTGCTTATATTTTTACCGGACCAACGGCTCAGTTTAGTTTCGTCCAGACCGAGCCTTTCATTGCTGAGAGAATTCCGTATGTTATTATTTTGGGAATTTTCTGCGGTTTCGTTTCTCTCTACTTTACCAGAGTCATGAACTGGCTCGAAGGGAAATTCCGTAAACTCGGAAATCCTTGGAAAAAGTTCGGATTAGGTTCTATAATCTTAAGTTTATCTATTTTCTTACTTCCTCCCCTTTACGGTGAAGGCTATGAATCTATCACTCGATTGCTCAGCGGACATCCTGATGTTATCACAGACGGTAGTATTTTTTATCCGTGGAGAGATAATTTTTGGGTCGTTTTTATGACTTTAGCTTTAATCGTACTGCTTAAAGTATTCGCAACGAGTGCGACAAACGGAGGAGGTGGCGTCGGAGGAACATTTGCCCCAAGCCTTTATCTCGGTTGTATGGGAGGCTTTCTGTTTGCCTATACGATCAATCACTTCGAAATGGTAATTCCTCTCTCTGAAAAAAACTTCGCTCTTATGGGAATGGCAGGAGTCATGTCGGCAGTAATGCATGCTCCGTTAATGGCTCTCTTCCTCACGGCCGAACTGACCGGGGGATATGACCTTTTCCTTCCGCTAATGATCACCTCTACCGTAGCATTCGGCACAATCAGAATTTTCGAACCGCACAGTATATACACTATGCGTCTGGCCAAAAAAGGAGAGCTTCTTACTCATCATAAAGATAAAGCCGTATTGACATTATTAAAAATGGACAGCGTTATAGAAAAAGATTTTCTCATAGTGCACCCCGAAATGAGTTTAGGGGATATGGTAAAAGTTATATCTCAATCGCATCGAAACATATTCCCGGTTACGAATCATCGCAATCAATTACTCGGTATCGTACTATTGGATGATATAAGAAACATCATGTTCCGTCCGGAACTATACAATCGCATGTTTGTCCGAAAATTCATGATCGCGCCTCCGGGAAAAATCGAAGTGGGTATGACAATGGAAAAAGTGATGAAAATATTCGATGAAACAAACGCTTGGAATCTTCCGGTCGTAGAAAACGATCAATACGTCGGATTTGTTTCAAAATCGAAGATATTCAATTCATACCGGCGTGTATTAGTACATTATTCTCAAGATTAACAGATATACATGGAAAAGAAAAATATAAGAATCGTTTTTATGGGGACTCCCGAATTTGCCGTAGAGAGTTTAAAACATCTCGTGGAGGGAGGATATAATGTCGTAGGAGTAATTACGATGCCCGACAAACCGGCAGGGCGAGGACACAAAATACAATTTTCTCCGGTAAAGGAATATGCTATTTCTCAAGGTCTTCCTCTTTTACAACCTGAGAAATTAAAAGACGAAACCTTCCTGACCGAATTAAAAGCGTGGAATGCCGATCTTCAAATTGTCGTAGCATTCCGTATGCTCCCTGAAGTTGTATGGAACATGCCCCAATTAGGGACATTCAATCTGCATGCTTCCCTCCTGCCCCAATATCGTGGGGCAGCGCCTATCAACTGGGCGATAATCAACGGTGACAAAGAGACCGGAGCTACTACTTTTTTTCTTACTCATGAGATAGATACCGGTAAAATAATCATGCAAAAGCGTATCCCTATTGCAGATAATGATAATGCAGGAACGGTACATGATCGATTGATGGTTATGGGTGCTTCGATGGTAACAGAAACGGTAGATGCAATTCTATACGGCAAAATTTCACCCATCGATCAAGAGTCTGTCAATGTAAACGAACCGTTAAGGCCTGCTCCCAAAATCTTTAAAGAAACCTGCCGGATCGACTGGAATAAAAGTGCAAAAGATATATTTAACTTTATAAGGGGATTATCTCCTTATCCGGCAGCATGGTGCGAATGGGAAGCCCCCGACCAGACAGTCTATACTGTAAAAATATTTGAAACCGAAGTTATAAATACGACAAACGGAAAACCCGGAACTTTATATACAGACGGCAAAAAATATATTGAAATATCTTGCGGAAACGGAGGCTTACGATTAAAAGTGCTGCAACTTCCCGGAAAGAAAAGACTATCGGCAGAAGAACTATTACGAGGATTCTCACTCACCGAAGATTTTATTTGCCGATAATGCTAAAAATCGACCCGTACAAAAAAATATTATATATCGTATCTGGGACTTTGTGTCTTATTTTAGGGAGTATCGGTCTATTCGTGCCGATACTCCCGACAACTCCGTTTTGGCTACTGACCGCATGGCTCTATACTCGTAGTTCTTCATATCTTTACAGTAAAGTCATGAACATTCCTCTTTTCGGAAACTGCATTCGTAATTTTCATGAATATAAAGCAATCCCTTTACGAGGAAAGATCATAACCATAACAACTTTATGGATTACGATAGGAATATCTATATGGATCATAGCTAAAGTATGGATAGCCATACTTTTGATAGCAATAGCCATCGGTATAACCATACATATTTTATCATACAAGACCTTACCTCCGGATATACATAAGAAAAAAGATATACACTAAAACTCAGTCTTCTACGAACAGAGTATAAAACAAAAATGTTATACTATGAAAATATGTATTCTTCTTGTTTATAATGAAATTTTCTCATGTAAAATTATATCTGCTCTGTATTGTAGTCGGAGGAATGACCGGACTTATTACTGTTCCTTTCCGTTATTTACTCGTGAAGTCTTCTGATTTACGGGACATTCTTTTTTCATCGTCTTACTCTTGGTGGTTTCATCCGGTAATCATAACAATCATGTGGATTATCGGAATAGCAATATTGTATCTTGTAAAAAAATATCCTATTATCTCAGGGAGCGGAATACCTCAAATCGAAGGTGCAATATTCGGAAGATTTCAATTTATCCACCCGCTAAAAGCATTAATAGCTAAATTTATAGGAGGTGTTGCCGGAATAGGTATGGGATTTTCTTTAGGAAGAGAAGGTCCATCTGTCCAGATGGGAGGGTTCATTGCAAAATTAATCGGAAAGTGGGGAAAGGCTAACATCTCCGAACAGCGTTATTTATACACAGGCGGGGCAAGTGCAGGCCTCTCTTCTGCTTTTACCGCGCCATTGGCTTCTACGATATTTATCATCGAAGAAGTGGAAAAGTTCGATTCCGTAAAAATCGCCATATCATCACTTTTAGCTGCAATCATATCCGGCTGGATAGCATCTCAGATATTCACGGTCAACTCATATACTTTGATCAATACGGCCTACCCTGATGAAATGAATATCGGCGAAATAGCTATTGCATTTATCCTTTTCTCAACGCTATTGACTATTATAGGAAAAACCTTCAACTATTTATTACTCCGATTTCAAAAGCAATATAGAGGCAGCCGGATACCTGTCTCCATACGTATTCTCGGAATAATCATTGTTACTTATATTTTAGGATATTTCTTTTCAGGATTAGTTGCAGGAGGAGAGAAATTCTTACTAAAAGAGGCAAATGCTATTCATACCGAAATGGGGATATTGGTAATTCTTATTATCATAAAACTTTTATTTACAACGCTTTGTTACGCAACTGGCTTTCCGGGAGG
>ERZ1673703.2815-NODE-2815-length-10186-cov-5.093081_pt1 | contig 10186 bp, 7 predicted proteins | sample MGYA00580233_ERZ1673703 | MGnify/ENA primary metagenome ERZ1673703 (study PRJEB41218, sample SAMN15661748) | gut metagenome | host: Homo sapiens | place: Canada: London | collected 2015-08-20/2019-03-30 | study: EMG produced TPA metagenomics assembly of... | reverse complement strand
CCAGGACCCGGAGGCGGCTCTGGAGCGGGCAGACCGGCTGGTCCTGTACCGCTGGGGACGGCACTATCCAGCGGACCGGAGGCTGGATCTGCCGCCGGCGGGCTGGCGGCTGGAGGGACAGACGGAGTTCCCCGGCCGCTCCCACGACATGATTACAAAGGAGATCTACGTCAAATGAAACGAATCAAGCAAGCCGCCTTATCTCTGCTTCTGCTGCTGTGCCTGCTGCTGTCCGCCTGCGGGACGGCCGCTCCCGCCCCGTCCTTCGACCTGGAGGACATCCCGGAATTTTCCGGCGAGCCCTATGTGGTGCTGGAGGACAACCGGCCAAATTTTCCGGAGGAGGAGTGGGCGGCGGAGCCCTTTGAGGAGTACAGCCCCCTGGACAGCCTGGGCCGGTGCGGGCCGGCCTATGCCTGTGTGGGTCTGGAGACCATGCCCACCGAGGAGCGGGGCTCCATCGGACAGGTGAAGCCCTCTGGCTGGAAAACCGCCAAGTACGACAATGTGGACGGGAAGTACCTGTATAACCGCTGCCACCTGCTGGGCTTTCAGCTCACTGGGGAGAACGCCAACGAGGAGAACCTGATCACCGGCACCCGCTACCTCAATGTGGAGGGGATGCTCCCCTTTGAAAACCTGGTGGCCGACTATGTGAAGGAGACGGAGAACCATGTCCTCTACCGGGTGACTCCGGTGTTTCAGGGGGAGGAACTGGTGGCCCGGGGAGTAGAGATGGAGGCCTTCTCTGTGGAGGACCAGGGGGAGGGCGTATATTTCCACGTCTACTGCTATAACAACCAGCCGGGGGTCTCCATCGACTATGCCACTGGGGAGAGCCGCCTGGCCTCGGAGCCGGCGGGAGAGGACGGGTCCGGGACCGCGGAGACCTACATCCTGAACACCAAGTCCAAAAAGTTCCATCTGCCCGGCTGCTCCGGCGCGTCGGATATGAGCCCGTCCAACCGGGAGGAGTTTGCCGGAGACAGGCAGGCGCTGCTGGATCAGGGCTATACACCCTGCGGCATCTGCAAGCCATAAAACCGCGTAACCTGGCGGCCCCATAGCGGGGCCGCCAAATTTCTTTCCGAAACCTTTCAAAGGTGAAAGATTTCAGAAAGGGTCTAGAAAGATTCCTGTGGTATCATAGCGTCAGACGGGGCAGCCCGGGCTGTCCCGCCGCCAGACCCAGAGAAAGGAACGATCGATATGACGGTGTTGGAGACACGGGATCTGAAAAAATATTACGGAGCGGGGGACACCCTGGTCAAGGCCCTGGATGGGGTGGATCTCCAGGTGGAAAACGGGGAGTTCGTGGCCATTGTCGGCACTTCAGGGAGCGGGAAATCCACCCTGCTCCACATGCTGGGCGGGCTGGACCGCCCCACCGGTGGCTCTGTGCTGGTGGATGGGAAGGACATTTTCTCTCTGAAGGACGAGGAACTGACCATCTTCCGGCGGAGGAAGATCGGGTTTGTGTTCCAGGCCTATAACCTGGTGCCAGTGCTCAGCGCCTATGAAAATATCATCCTGCCCATCCAGCTGGACGGGGGCCGGGTGGACAAGGACTATGTGGGCCGGGTCATCGAGGCCCTGGGGCTGGAGCAGCGGCTGAACAGCCTGCCCAGCCAGCTCTCCGGCGGCCAGCAGCAGCGGGTGGCCATCGCCCGGGCCCTGGCGGCCAAGCCGGCCATTATCCTGGCCGACGAGCCCACGGGAAACCTGGACTCCAAGACCAGCCAGGATGTGCTCTCCCTGATGAAGATCACCAGCCAGAAATTTGCCCAGACCATGGTGATGATCACCCACAACGAGGAGATCGCCCAGACGGCCGACCGCATCGTCCGGATCGAGGACGGGCGGATCGTGGAGCGGTAAGGGGGCCCCGGCATGAATGTGGCAAACAGAAAGTGGATCCGCCGCCTCAGCTGGAAGAGTCTTCGGGCGGCCAGGACCCGGAACCTCGTTGCCGTGCTGGCCATCGCCCTGACCACGGTGCTCTTCACCGCCCTGTTCACCATCGCCCTGTCCATCAACGATGGATTCCAGCAGGCCAACTTCCGCCAGGTGGGAGGCTGGTCCCACGGCGGCTTCAAATACCTGACGGAGGAGCAGTTCCTCCAGCTGCGGGACGATCCCCTCATCCAGGAGTGGGGGCTGCGGCGCTTTGTGGGGATGCCTGTGGAGGTCCCCTTCAACAAGTCCCATGTAGAGGTGGGCTACTCCGACCCTAACCAGGCCCACTGGATGTACTGCGACCCGGTGGTGGGCCGCCTGCCGGAGGAGGGGACGGACGAGGCCGCCACCGACACCCGGGTGCTGGAGCTGCTGGGGATCACGCCGCAGCTGGGGGCGGAGTTCACTCTCACCTTTGAGGTGGACGGCCATGAGACGACCCAGGCCTTCACCCTGTGCGGCTGGTGGGAGTATGACGAGGCCGTCACCGCCAGCCACGTCCTCATTCCCCAGAGCCGTGTGGAGGCTGTCCTGTCGGAGACAGGGGTCACCCCGCCGGGGGCGGACGGCATGACCGCGACCTGGAACATGGATGTGATGCTGAAGAGCGGCTCCCGCCAGATCGCCCAGGACCTGGAACAGATTTTGGAGCATCACGGCTATCAAAACGAGAGCCGGACAGCGGGGGATAACTACATCGACACCGGCGTCAACTGGGGCTATACCGGGGCTCAGCTCTCTGAAAACCTGGATCTGCCCACCTTGCTGGCGGTGGCTGCCCTGGCTCTGCTCATCGGCTTTACCGGCTACCTCATCATCTACAATGTGTTTCAGATCTCGGTCACCAATGACATCCGCTTTTATGGGCTGCTCAAGACCATCGGCACCACCCCGCGCCAGCTGCGGCGCATCATCCGCCATCAGGCCCTGGCCCTGTCCCTGGCGGGGATCCCCCTGGGGCTGGCGGCTGGCTGGCTGGTGGGTGGACAGCTGACTCCGGTGGTCATCGCCCAGCTGGACGGTGTGGTGAGCGTGGTGTCCGTGGATCCGGTCATCTTCCTGCTGGCCGCCCTGTTCTCTCTGGTGACGGTGTTCTTCTCCTGCCGGAAGCCGGGCCGCGTGGCCGGACGGGTGTCTCCGGTGGAGGCGGTGCGCTACACAGAGGGGGGAACAGGAAGGAAAACGCGGGCCCGCCGGACCTCCGGCGGGGTGTCCCTGCTCTCTATGGCCCGGGCCAATCTGGGCCGCAGCCGGGGCAAGACTGCCGTCACCATCACCTCCCTGGCTCTGGCGGTGGTGCTGCTGAATGTGACCGCCACCTTTGCCAACAGCTTTGATATGGATAAGTATATCGCCACCTTTGCCAACAGCTTTGATATGGATAAGTATATCGCCAGCTTTACCGCCAGCGATTTCATCGTGGCGGACGCGGGCCAGTTCCAGACCGGAGGCGACTTCTTCAACGGTGAAATGGCCCTGCCCCAGACGCTTGTCGATGAGATCAACGCCCAGGGCGGCATCATGGAGGGCGGAAAGATCTACGGCAAGACCAGCCCGGTGGAGGAGTTCGTCACCGAGGAGTATTACCGCGCCAGCAAGGGCTGGTGGTACGACGCGGAGCAGTTGGACGGCATGGTCCACTTCAAGGACCGGAATGAGGCGGGGCTGCTGGCGGATACCGCACAGATCTACGGCATGGAGTCCTTTGCCCTGAACCACCTGAAGGTACTGGAGGGGGACCTCTCCAAGCTGTATGAACCGGGCGGAAACTATGTGGCCGCCGTGTACAGCGACAATGACTACGGGGAGGCGGAGATGAACAGCCACTGGGCCAAGCTGGGGAGCACGGTCACCCTGCGCTATGTGGAGGAGTATGAGTACTATGATCCTGACACCGGCGAGGTCTACCCGGAGGACCTGGACCTGAGCCAGGTGAATTGGGTGGCCCGAGCCGTGAAGTACCGGGATGTAGAGTATGAGGTGGCCGCCCTGGTGACGGTGCCCTCCGCCCTGAGCTACCGCTACTACGGCGCGGACGAGTTCGTGATGAACGACCAGACCTTTATCCGGGACACGGGGACGGACAGCGTCATGTACTATGCCTTCGATACCACAAGCGAGGCCAACGCCGCCATGGAGGCATTTCTGGCCGATTACACGGAAAATGCAAATCCCCAGTTCGACTATGAGAGCAAGGCCACCTACGCTGCGGAATTTGAGAGCTTCCGCTCCATGTTCCTGCTGCTGGGCGGGGTGCTGAGCCTGATCGTGGGGCTGGTGGGGGTGCTGAATTTCTTCAACGCCATCCTCACCGGGATCATTACCCGGAAGCGGGAGTTCGCCGTCCTCCAGTCTATCGGCATGACAGGGCGGCAGCTCAAGACTACACTGGTGTATGAGGGTCTGCTCTACGCCCTGGGGGCGGTGGCCGCGGCGCTGGTCCTGACTGTGGGGCTCTCCCCCTTGCTTGGGAAGGCGCTGGGCAGTATGTTCTGGTTTCTCACCTACCGCTTTACCGCGGTCCCTATCCTGCTGGTGGCCCCGGCCTTTGCCCTGCTGGGTGTGCTGGTGCCTCTGGGCGTGTACCGCTCCGCAGCGCGGCGGACCGTTGTAGAGCGTCTGCGGGAGGCGGAACAGGGAGGGTGACGTCTTTCACACGCGCTGTTGGCCCGCAGCCCGTAAACGGGCGGCCGCTGTTCTGCTGAGGGCTTTTGAGCGCTGATTTCTTGCGGCTTGCGTTACGCCACTCAAAACATAACCAATGCGAATAGCCCCCTCTGAAATCGAGTCTTTCAGAGGGGGCGTGTGTTGTAAAGGCGGTTAAAACTGATATTGGACGCTATTCTATAGGGATGGAAAACCGGCCTTCTGGCCAGCGGCGCTGACGCGCCGTACAAGCATTTTCACCCACAGAGAAAGCCTTAGCAGAGGGGCAATTCACTTGCCCTGAGCATTTAAAATGCCGAAACCCCAAAAGAAAGACACGACTTATGCCGTGTCTTTCTTTTTGGTCCGAGTGTCATCAAAGGATTGTGAAGACCCGGTAATATCAACGATTTCAAGCAGCCAGCAGGATGCTTTATACACTCAAACCATATAGTCGGAAACATCCCCCACCTTTTTCTATTTTCCAATGCATCAAACTGTGCCTTAATCTCCTCATTCACAACAGCATGCATTCCATCTGGAAGCAGATGCAGGTCTTCTTCTTGAATTGCTATTGTTGCAATATCATCCTTTTCACCGTATTGAGGAAAATTGACAAGCCAACCGTTCTCAATATTGCGTTCATCGCAAATCCACCCCTGCATACCTTTATGAACACCCTTACTGGCATACTTGTTCTTTCCGTACTTATAGTAATTTCTGGGATCAAATAAGTATGGATCGAATTTACTGTAATCGCTATATGATGTTGTATCCATCAAAACCACTGCATAGGAAATTGGCTCTAAAGTGCAGTGGCGGTATGGATGGTGCGGACAAGGCGGAGCTTTTTCTTTTTGAAACCAACAACCATCCGACCTCAAGCATTCCACACAGTGAGTTTTGCCTTCTGAATGATGCGTCTATTTGACCCAGCTTGGTAGTCCTGCACCCTTTTGTATTGTACTGAAACATCGCTTATAGTACAATAGTTATTCCCCTTTAAAAGAACAAGAAAATCATTCTTCATAAATAGGGAAAAATAGGCCAAAAGTTGCACGTTTTTGTAAAACTATTACAGAACAATTTCATAATAAAAAATCGGAGTATCCCAAAGGATACTCCGATGGTGCGCGAGGCGGGAGTCGAACCCGCACGCCCTTGCGAGCACTGGCACCTGAAGCCAGCGAGTCTACCAATTCCACCACTCGCGCAAGCGGTTGAACTGCGCTGTTTCTCAGCGACTTGGTTATATTACCACACTGCCGCCCGGATGTCAACCTTTTTTTGCTGGTTTTTTCGCACAATGCTTCCGCCGGATGGTTCCAGGCCTTCCGCCGGATCGTTCCAAGCCGCCCTTGACAAGCGGATAAATTATGATAGAATATCTCTGTTAAACGCGCAGATGGAGCAAATTGCCGCAAGCGGCCCGCAGCGAGGGGGGAGGGTGAGAGCCCCCGGCAGGCGAACGGCACAGGCCACTCCGGAGCGGCCCGGGACGACCGGGACGGCCCATCCCCGTTACCTGGGATGACAACGAGGGATCCCCCATGGGGATCATCAGGGTGGTACCGTGGAAGAAATTCTTTCGCCCCTGAGCCGGCTTCCTGCATCGGGAACCGGCTCAGGGGCGCTTTTTTCAGCAAGGAGGTCTGTGCAGCGATGAAACAATATGTGGTGGACGCCTTTGCCGACCGGGTCTTTGAGGGAAACCCGGCCGCGGTGTGTCTGCCGGAGACCTGGCCCGGCGGCCAGCAGATGCTGTCCATTGCCCGGGAAAACCGCCTGCCGGAGACGGCCTTCGCCGTCCGGAAGGGGGCGGACTGGCATCTGCGGTGGTTCGCCCCCAGCGGTGAGGTATCCCTGTGCGGACACGCCACCCTGGCGGCCACCTATGCCATCTGCCGGTTTGTGGAGCCGGAGGCGGAGGCGCTCCACTTCCAGACGCTCAGCGGCCCCCTCACCGTCCGGAGGCGGGGCGAGCTGTTTGAACTGGATCTTCCCGCCTACCCCCTCAAGCAGCTGGAGGTCACCGACCAGATCGTTGACGCCCTGGGGGCCCGCCCCCGGGAGGTCTGGCGGGCACGGGACCTGGTGTGCGTCTTTGACGACCCGCGCACGGTGATGGAGCTGAAGCCCGACCTGGACAAGGTGAAGGCACTGAAGGGCGCCCTGATGCAGGTCACCGCCCCCGGCACCGGGACGGCGTACGACTGTGTCTCCCGCACCTTTGCCCCCAAGATGGGTCTTCCCGAGGACCCGGTGTGCGGCTCCGGCCACTGCCACATCGTCCCCTACTGGGCGCAGCGGCTGGGAAAGCGGGAGCTGACCGCCCGGCAGGCCTCTCCCCGGGGCGGCACGCTGTACTGCCGCCTGGAGGGGGACCGGGTCCTGCTGGCTGGGCGGGCCGCCCTGTTTTCCACGGCAGAGCTGATGCTGGAAGGAGGAGAACCATGAGAAAAAAGCGTTGGGCCGCAGCCTTGGCTGCCGCCCTGTGTGTGCTGATGCTGGCTGGCTGTAAGGGGAAACCGCTCCCGGATGGAATGGAGGAGGATGCCGTCCTCGCCGCCGGCGAGGCAGTCGTGCAGCAGCTGACCGACGGGGATTACTCCGCCGTGCTGGCGCAGTTCCGGTCAGATATTCGGGAGGGGTTGACGGCCGAACAGATCCAGACCCAGGTGGAGACCGCCACAGAGAAGGCGGGCCAGTACCGCAAGCTGGACGACACCCTGGTCACCGGCAGCCAGGAGCCTGAGCCCCACGGCATCGCCGTCATCTACTGCAAATACACCAAGGACAGCGTCATGTTCCGGGTGGCCTTTGACCCGGAGATGGAGCTGATCGGCCTGGAGGTCTCCAAGCGCTGATCCCCGGCATATCCACGCGAAGCAAATCCAAGTTCAATTCACACTTTACTTGATATGGAGGTAATACCCATGCGCGATCCCAAACCCTTTGGACTGAACGAGTTACGGGAGATGTTCCTGGCTTTCTTTGAGAGCAAGGAGCACCTCCGCCTGCCCAGCTTCTCCCTGGTGCCCCAGGACGACGCCTCTCTGCTGCTCATCAACAGCGGCATGGCCCCCATGAAGCCCTACTTCACCGGCGAGAAGGAGCCCCCCCGCCACCGGGTCTGCACCTGCCAGAAGTGCATCCGCACCGGCGACATCGAGAACATCGGCAAGACCGCCCGCCACGGCACTTATTTTGAGATGCTGGGCAACTTCTCCTTCGGCGACTACTTCAAAAGGGACGCCATCCACTGGGCCTGGGAATTTTTGACCAGCCCGGAGTGGGTGGGCCTGGACCCGGAGCGGCTCTACCCCTCCGTCTTTGCCGGCAATGAGACCACCCCCGCCGATGACGAGGCCTTCCGGGTCTGGAACGAGGAGATCGGCATCCCCGCCCAGCGCATCTTCAAGTTCGGCAAGGAGGACAACTTCTGGGAGCACGGCTCCGGTCCCTGCGGCCCATGCTCCGAGATCTACTATGACCGCGGTCCCCAGTATGGCTGCGGCAAGCCCGGCTGCACCGTGGGCTGCGACTGCGACCGCTATATGGAGGTCTGGAACGTGGTGTTCTCCCAGTTCGACAACGACGGGGAAAACCACTACACTGAGCTGAAGCAGAAAAACATCGACACCGGCATGGGCCTGGAGCGCCTGGCCGCCGTGTGCCAGGGCGTCCCCTCCCTGTTCGATGTGGACACCGTGATGAACATCACTGCAAAAGTCACTGAGATCACCGGGGCCAGCTACGGCCAGAGCCATGCCACCGACGTCTCCCTCCGGGTCATCACCGACCACATCCGCTCCGCCACCTTTATGATCTGCGACGGAGTCCTCCCCTCCAACGAGGGTCGGGGCTACGTCCTGCGCCGCCTGCTCCGCCGGGCCGCCCGCCATGGCAAGCTGCTGGGGGTCAACGAGCCCTTCCTGTACAAGGTGTGTGACACCGTCGTCCACGAGAACGAGGGCCACTACCCCGAGCTGCGGGAGCGCCAGGACTATATCACCAAGGTCATCCGGGTGGAGGAGGAGAACTTCGCCAAGACCATCGACGGCGGTCTGAAGATCTTCCACGATATGCTGGAGGAGCACAAGTCCAAAGGGGAAAAGACCTTCTCCGGTGCGGACGCCTTCAAGCTGTACGACACTTACGGCTTCCCCATGGACCTGACCCTGGAGATGGTGGAGGAACAGGGCATGGCGCTGGACGAGGCTGAGTTCCACAAGCAGATGGACGAGCAGCGCCAGCGGGCCCGGAAGGCCCGTGAGGCCCTGGGCGATCTGGGCTGGGCCGGCGTGGAGTTCGGTAAGGAGGTCCCCGAGACCCAGTTTATGGGCTATGACACGCTGACCGTCTCCGACGCCAAGGTCGTGGCCATCGTGGTGAAAAATGAGCAGGCCGAGGAGCTGATGCCCGGCGTGGAGGCCATCGTCGTGCTGGACAAGACCCCCTTCTATGCCGAGATGGGCGGCCAGACCGCCGACCACGGCACGCTGTGCATGGGCGGCGTAACCTTCCAGGTCACTGACGTGCAGAAGAACAAGGGCGGCAAGTATATGCACTCCGGCAAGCTGGCCGGAGGCGTGCTCAAGCTGGGAGACACCGTCCAGGCTCAGGTGGACGCCGACCGCCGTCAGGCCATCATGCGTGCCCACTCCGCCACCCACCTGCTGGACGCCGCCCTGCGCAAGGTCCTGGGCGACCATGTCCACCAGGCCGGCTCCCTGGTGGAGCCCGACCGGCTCCGCTTCGACTTCACCCACTTCTCCGCCCTGACCGCTGAGGAGCTCTCCCAGGTCAGCGCCATGGTCAATGAGGCTGTCCTGTCCGGCTATGACGTGGTCACCGAGGAGATGCCCATTGAGCAGGCCAAGCAGCGGGGCGCCATCGCCCTGTTCGGCGAGAAGTACGGAGACACGGTCCGGGTGGTGGACATGGGTAAGGGCTACTCTGTGGAGTTCTGCGGCGGCACCCACCTGGACAACACCGCCAAGGTGGGCGTGTTCCACATCAGCAGCGAGTTCTCCGTAGCCTCTGGCGTGCGCCGCATCGAGGCGACCACCGGCCGGGCCTCTCTGGCTGTGATGAACCGGAATCAGGAGATGCTGTTCCAGGCCGCCGCCGTCTTGAAGGCCAAGCCCGGCGAGCTGCGGGAGAAGGCGGAGCAGGTCATGTCCGAAATGAAGAACCTGAACCACACTCTGGAGAAATTCCGGGCCCGCGAGGCCGCCAACGAAGCTGAGCGCTTCCTCTTTGCCGCCCATGAGGTGGGCGGTCTGAAGGTGCTCACCGCCACCGTTCCTGACGCCGACGCCGGGAAACTGCGCAAGATGGGCGACCTGCTCCGGGATAAGGAGCCCAGCGTGGTGGGCGTGCTGGCCGCCGTCAGCGGGGATAAGATTACCTTCCTGGCCGTCTGCGGCAAGGAGGCCGTCAAGGCCGGCGTAAAGGCGGGGGACATCGTCAAGCAGGTGTCCGCCATCGCCGGCGGCTCCGGCGGCGGCAAGCCCGACTCCGCCATGGGCGGCGGCAAGGATCCCCTGATGCTGGACAACGCTCTGGCCATGGTGGACAA
>ERZ1673703.2804-NODE-2804-length-10222-cov-4.082030_pt1 | contig 10222 bp, 9 predicted proteins | sample MGYA00580233_ERZ1673703 | MGnify/ENA primary metagenome ERZ1673703 (study PRJEB41218, sample SAMN15661748) | gut metagenome | host: Homo sapiens | place: Canada: London | collected 2015-08-20/2019-03-30 | study: EMG produced TPA metagenomics assembly of... | reverse complement strand
TTACGTCATCGAGGCGCATTTTGAAATGACCGACAAGGCCAGCGCGTCGGATAATCCGGGCAAGTTTCAGGATATCATCAAGCGCAGACTGCGCCGGGGCCAGGCATACGCTCAGCCGTATTTTGGCACACGAGAATGCACGGCGCATTTCGGCCTGTGGGAAGGCGGCAAAATTGAAACCATTCCGGAAACGCGGGATTTGGGTCTTATGCTGTATGACATCGATTTTTCAGATCCGAACGATATGCAGCCGATGTTTTTCCGCGCCAAACTGGAAAACGGCGTGCTTGACCTGACGAATTGCGAGGTGATCAAATGATCCTGCAAGCGTTGGTTCACTGTTATGAAGCGCTGGCCGAGCGGGGCGAGTTGGAAAAGCCGGGCTGGTCGCCGGTGAAGGTCAGCTGGGGCTTGGAACTGGATGCGGACGGGCAGGTGAAAAGTCTGCTGGCGATGGGCGGTACGGATGCAAAGGGCAAGCAGATTCCGCGGACGATGCAATTACCAACACCTGTTAAAAGAGCTAGTGGTATAGCAACCAATTTTTTGTGTGACAATTCCACGTATATATTGGGCGTTGACGCGAAAGGGAAGCCGGAACGAACGCGCGAATGCTTTGCGGCGTGCGCGCGGAAGCATCAGGCCATCTTGAAGGATGTGCGTCACCCAACGGCTAAGGCGATTTTGAATTTTTTTGAGATTTGGAAGCCCGAAAACGCGGCGCAACACCCGGCAATTCAGCCCAATCTGGATATGCTGCTCAAGGGTGGTAATATCGTCTTTGTGACGCAGGATGCGGATGGAGAACCTCAGCTTGCGCAGGATGTGCCGGAAATCCGCCGCGCGTGGGACGAAGCCTACGCCAAGTCGGATGATGCGGTGATGGGGCGCTGTCTGGTCACGGGTGAAGAAGGGCCGATTGCGATTCTGCATCCAAGCATCAAGGGCGTGATGGGGGCGCAGCCCTCCGGCGCGTCGCTGGTTTCCTTCAATGCGCCCGCGTTTGAATCCTATGGCAAGGAAAGCGCGCGCGACAATCAGGGACAGGGCCGCAATGCGCCGGTCGGTAGATATGCCGCGTTCGCCTATGGCGCGGCGCTGAACTACATGGTTGGTCAAGCGGATTTCCACGGAAGGCTGGGAGACACGACGCTCGTTTACTGGGCGGAAGGCGCCGAACCGGCCTACGGCAGCGCGTTCATGGCGATGATGGGTATGGGCGGCGAGGAGAAAAACGAAATCACGCAGAAGGAACTGAACGGCGTGCTGACTGCGCTCTGTCAGGGACGCACCGTGAATTGGGCCAACGTGCCGCTGAACCCGAAAAACCGATTCTATATTCTGGGACTTGCGCCGAATGCGTCCAGATTATCCGTGCGATTTTTCCTGCGGGATTCCTTCGGCGCATTTGTAGAGCATTATCAGAAGCATCAGGAGCGGCTGAACATCGTCCGTCCCGCGTTTGACGAGCGGGAGACGCTTTCCATGTGGGCGCTGCTGCGGGAGACTGTTAATCCGAATAGTCGAGATAAATCGGCACAGCCCCAGCTGGTCGGCGAATTGCTGCGCGCGGTGCTGACGGGTTCGCTCTATCCGTCGGCCATGTTTACGCAGACAGAAATCCGTCTACGCGCGGAAAAAGACATTACACGCGGAAAAGCCGCGATAATCAAAGCCTTTTTGCTGCGCAACGTCGTTGAACAGCAGAAAGAACAGATACATGTTTATAAGGAGGTTTTGGACGTGGAGCTGAATGAACAATCGACCTATCTGCCCTATCGGCTGGGCAGGCTTTTCGCGGTGCTGGAGGCTGTGCAGCAAAGAGCTAATCCGAATATCAATACGACCATCAAGGATCGTTATTTCAATTCTGCCTGTGCAACGCCTGCGCTCGTGTTCCCGACGCTGCTGCGTCTGGCACAGAGTCACCTTGGCAAAATCGGCGGCGGCGCGGAGGTCTATTATGATAAGATGATAACCGAATTGCTCGGCGATGTGACGCAGAGCTATCCGGCGCGTTTGAGCTTGCAGGATCAGGGCATTTTCCAGCTGGGCTACTATCATCAGAAACAAAAGCTGTTCACTAAGAAGGAGGAGAAGGACAATGGCTGATGTGATTCGGAATCGATATGACTTCGTGATTCTTTTCGACGTGGAAAACGGCAACCCGAACGGCGATCCCGATGCGGGCAACATGCCGCGCGTTGATCCGGAAACGGGCTGCGGACTGGTGACGGATGTCTGCCTGAAGCGCAAAATCCGCAACTATGTGGAAACTGTCAAAGAGGATGATCCGCGCTTCGGCATTTACATCAAGGATGGTGTGCCGCTCAATGCCAGCGACAAAGCCGCTCTCGAATCGGCGGGACATAAGGAAACGGATTTGAAAGCATTGAAAAAAACCGATCCGGATATTGACAAGAAGCTGATGCAGTATATGTGCGGCCATTACTTCGATATTCGCACGTTCGGCGCGGTGATGACGACGTTCGTCAAGGCTTCGCTCAACTGCGGCCAGGTGCGCGGCCCGGTTCAGCTCGGCTTCGCCCAAAGTGTTGATCCCATCATGCCGCAGGAAGTGACGATCACCCGTGTGGCTATCACCACGGAAGAGGATGCAGCCAAAAAAGGCACAGAGATGGGCCGCAAATTCATCGTCCCCTACGGCCTTTACCGCGCGGAGGGCTTCATATCCGCCAATCTGGCACGCAAAACGACCGGATTTGACGAGGACGATTTGGCACTCCTTTGGAAAGCAATTTTGAATATGTTTGAAAACGACCGCTCTGCCGCGCGCGGTATGATGGCCGTTCGCAAACTGATTATCTTCAAGCATGACAGTGAATTGGGCGAAGCCCCCGCGTGGAAGCTGTTCAAACTCGTGGATGTTCAGCGTAAATCTGAGGTTGCCGCTCCTCGTAGTTTTGAGGATTATCAGTTTAACGTTGATACGGATCATCTGCCGCAGGGCGTGACCTGTCAAATCATGGAGTGATGAGATGCATCCTCTGAAAAGCCGTGCGAAGGTGAAGCTGTCATGACTTTTCGGGAGGCTTCGCACCCAAAGCAGCCAGTTTTTAGGCCGTAAAAAAGGCTTTAAAGTCTTAGAAAAATGAGCTGTGATGTTTTTGTTGTATAAACTGCCTTGAATCCAAACGGATTTTTAGAGGTTTATGCTGTCTCCCCTCGCATGAGGGGAGTGGATTGAAATCGAAAGCAGTAATGTGATCTGGATAAATCCGCAAGTCTCCCTTCGCATGAGGGGAGTGGATTGAAATATGCTAACTCCTTTTGCGTCGTAGCTTTCGTCGTGTCTCCCCTCGTACGAGGGGAGCAGACTGAAATCGGTATTGTTATTTTGTCTATGAGACGTTCGACGAGCGCGACGAGTTCCTCGCCGGCGAATCGGCATTCATGACCAGCTTCACCAGCGCGGTCACGGGCGCGGGCCGCAAGCTCAACAACTATGACTTTGATCTGCGCGTGAGGGCTTCCCGACGGCCAACGGTCAGGGGTGCTCATCAATGCGACGAGCATGTTTATCCTGAAGACGGATAAGCGCATGGAGACGGGCAAGCGTGCGCTGGCGGCGGTCTGCTCGGCGGAAGCCAACGAAGCGGCGGCGAAGTAAGCGAAAGAATGCGCGGCGTTCAAAAGGAATGGAGCAAATTGTGAGCAATTTGACGAATATACCGAACGATGCAAAAACAAGAATTGACGAATCCCCCCAAAAGGTGATATAATCGCAGAGATAAGAAAATAAGCCTTTAATTCGATCCCGTGAGGTCGGCAAGGCGGCAAATGTGTGGTAAAAGGGAAAGTCTATCCCTTTGTTTGCCCTGTTCCGAACTCCGGAACGGGGCATTTTTTATGTCACTCCTTCAGCGTGCCAGATCCCTCTGAGAGGGAGCCTTGAGGCGTAAGAAACCTGTTCAGCAGAAACATTTTTTAAAATGTGTTGAATCTGAAAGAAAAAACACCGAAGGGTGGCACAACGAAGTTGCGGCGGAAGAAGTTAAAAAAGAACGTTCGACAACAGGAGAGGAAGGCGAATCATGGATACTTCAAAGCTCAAGTTCAAGGCCGACATCATGGATGAGAATGCCATGAAGCGCGCGCTTCGGCGCATTGCGCATGAAATCATCGAAAACAACGACGGCGTGGAAAACCTCCGACTGGTGGGCATTCAGCGCCGGGGCGTGACGCTGGCGAAGATGCTGCGGGAGATGATCGAACAGGTGGAGGGCGTGAAACTACCGCTGGGCGTGCTGGATATCACGTTCTACCGCGACGATCTCTCCATCCTCTCCGAGCATCCGGTCGTCAACGCGACAGACCTTCCCTTACAGGTGCAGGACGCGCGCATTGTGATGGTGGACGACGTGCTCTTTTCCGGGCGCACGGCGCGCGCGGCGATGGACGCGATCTGCGACATGGGGCGGCCGAGCTGCATTCAGCTGGCGGTAATGGTGGATCGCGGTCACAGGGAACTGCCAATCCGTGCGGATTACGTCGGCAAAAATCTGCCGACGAGCAAAAACGAGCTGGTCGGCGTGCGTGTGCCGGAATTTGACGGCGACATGAGCGTTGTTCTGTATGACAAAAGGAGCGAGTGAGCATGAAGCGCAAAGATTTGCTGGGTCTTGACGGCGTGAGCCGCGAGGAGATCACCTCTATTCTCGATACGGCGCTGATGATGCGCCAGGTTGTTCGATCCAACAACAAAAAGACGGCGCATTTGCAGGGAAAATCCATCGTGACGCTGTTCTATGAAAATTCCACGCGCACGCGCATGTCCTTCGAGCTGGCGAGCAAATACATGTCCGCCGCGGCGGCGAATATCTCCGCCAGCGCGTCGAGCGTGGCCAAGGGCGAAACGCTCATCGATACCGGCGTGACGCTTGACCAGATGGGCACGGACGTCATCATCATCCGCCATCCGATGAGCGGCGCGCCGACGCTGCTGGCCAAACATGTGAAGGCGAGCGTCATCAACGCAGGAGACGGCATGAACGAGCATCCGACGCAGGCGTTGCTGGACATGCTGACGATGCGGGAGCACCTCGGCGGGCTGGAGGGCGCGAAGGTCGCCATTTGCGGCGATGTGATGCATTCCCGCGTGGCGCGCAGCAACATCTACGGCCTGACGACGATGGGCGCGAAGGTCGTGCTCTGCGCGCCGCCGACGCTGATTCCGCCGCGCATGGACGAGCTGGGCTGCGCCATCGCCCCGACGATTGAGGACGCGTGCGAAAACGCGGACGTCGTGATGGGTCTGCGCATTCAGCGCGAGCGCCAGCAGAAGGGGCTGTTCCCCTCCGTGGCGGAATACTGCGACCATTGGGAGATCACGCCGGAAAGGCTGGCGCTGGCGAAAAAGGATGCGCTGGTCATGCACCCCGGTCCGATGAACCGCGGCGTGGAAATCGCTTCGAGCGTCGCGGACTGCGGTCAGTCGGTCATCACTCAACAGGTTGAAAGCGGCGTGGCTGTGCGCATGGCGCTGCTCTACATGCTCACCAGAAGGGAGAATGCGTGATGGAAAAGCTTTTGATTCGGGGCGGCCGTGTGATCGACCCGGCCAACGGTTTGGATCGGGTTGCAGACGTGTTGGTTGAAGATGGAAAAATTGCGGCCGTCGGCGAGGGGCTTTCTGCCGAGGGCGCGGCGGTTTACGACGCGGCGGGCAAGGTCGTCGCGCCGGGCTTTATCGACATGCACTGCCATCTGCGCGATCCCGGTCAGGAATACAAGGAAGATATCGTTTCCGGCACGCGCGCGGCGGCGCACGGCGGTTTTACGGCGGTCTGCTGCATGCCCAACACCAAGCCGGTCAATGACAATGCGGCGGTGACGCGCTATATCATTGAAAAAGCGGAGACGCAGGGAAGCGGCGTACACGTCTACCCGGTCGGCGCGGTTTCCAAGAGCCTAAACGGTGTGGAAATGGCGGAAATCGGCCGGATGAAGGAAGCAGGCATCATCGCGATTTCCGATGACGGCCAGCCGGTAGCGAATTCAAACCTGTTCCGTCTGGCGATGCAGTATGCCGATCACTTCGGCCTGTTCATCATGAGCCACAGCGAGGATAAGAACCTCGTCGGCGACGGCGTGATGAACGAGGGCTTTATCTCCACGAAGCTGGGCCTGCCGGGCATCACGCGCGCGGCGGAAGAGGTGATGATTGCCCGCGACATTTTGGTTGCGGAGGCGGAGGGCAAGCGGATTCACCTGTGCCACGTCTCCACGCGGGGCGGCGTACAGCTGGTGCGCGAGGCGAAAGCGCGCGGTGTTCGCGTGACGGCGGAGACCACGCCGCACTACATCGGAGCGACGGACGAGTGGGTCATCGGCTACGACAGTCGGTGCCGCGTGAATCCGCCGCTGCGCGAGGAAACGGACAGGCTGGCCTGCATCGAGGGCCTGTGCGACGGCACGATTGACGTGATTGCGACCGACCATGCGCCGCACCACGAGGATGAGAAGCGCTGCGAGTTCCATCTGGCGGCAAGCGGCATCAGCGGGTTTGAGACGGCGTTCTGCATCAGCAACACCATGCTGGTGAAATCCGGCAGAATGACGCTCTCCGATTTGATCGAGCGGATGAGCGTGCGCCCGGCGAAGCTGCTGGTCGTTCCGGGCGGCAGTCTTTCCATCGGCAGCGCGGCGGACGTGGCGGTCTTCGACCCGGACAAAGAAGTGGTTGTGAACGCAGGCAAGTTCCTTTCCCGCGGCAAAAACACGCCGTTTGACGGCAAGCGCTACTTTGGCGAAATCGCTTTGACGCTGGTTGGCGGCAGGACCGCCTATCAGGGAAACGATTGAGAAACGATTGAGGCTCCGCCTCAAACTCCGGTCGGAACCTGAGGTTCCGACACCTCCCGCTTCATGAACCGCAATGCGGTTCATGGGAGGAAAGGGTAAGGCGGCGGCAGAACGCCGCGAAGCGAAGAAAGGGTGCAGGGAACGCGTTCTCTGCTGGGGTTTGGGGCAAAGCCCCAAGAAAGGGTTATAAATATGAATATCATGGAAAAACTCGCAAAGCGAATTTCTGAACTTAAAAACCCGACTGTCGCGGGCCTCGATACCCGCATTGAATATCTGCCGGAAAACTTTGTCAGGGAAGTTCTGCCAAACGGCATTCATTCCTTCGAGGATGCAGCGAAAGCTGTTTACGCCTACAACGTGCGCCTGATTGACGCGCTGTGCGACATTGTGCCGGCGGTCAAGGTGCAGGTGGCGTATTATGAGATGTATGGCCCGGCAGGCATGGAAGTCTACGAAAAGACGATCCGCTATGCGCATGAAAAGGGGCTTATCGTGATGGCGGACGTGAAGCGCAACGACATTGGCGCGACGGCCGCGTGTTACGCAAACGCTTATGTCGGCAAGACGGATATGCCGGATGGCGCGCAGGCCGCGTTCGGCGCGGACATCGCGACGATCAACCCGTATCTCGGTGTGGACGGCATCAAGCCCTTTACCGACGCCTGCCGCGACAACGGAACGGGCGTGTTCGTGCTGGTGAAGACGAGCAATCCGTCCTCCGGCCAGCTTCAGGACATGCGTTTTGAAGACGGGCGCACGCTGTATCAGGCGGTGGCCGATCTGGTTGAGACATGGGGGGAGGAGACACGCGGCGAAAGCGGGTATTCCGCCGTCGGCGCGGTCGTCGGCGCGACCTATCCCCAGCAGGGCATTGAACTGCGCGCGCGCATGCCGCATGCGTTCTTCCTCGTGCCGGGTTATGGCGCTCAGGGCGCGAAGGGAACGGACATCGCGGGCTGCTTCGACGCGAACGGCAACGGCGCGATTGTCAACGCCTCCCGGTCGATCCTCTGCGCGTGGAAAAAGCGCGAGAGCATGGCCTTCGACGCGGCGGCGCGCGAGGAAGCGCTGCGCATGAAGGAAGACCTTGCGAGCAGCCTCGCGGCCGTCGGCAAGGCCATCCAGTGAGGAGGGACGGACATGCAGGATACGACCGCGCGCGTGCTCAGCTGTGAGCCGCTGGCGCAGGAGCTGGTGCGTCTCATCCTTTCCGCGCCGGAAATTGCGGCACAGGCCAAGGCGGGGCAGTTCATCCACATGCTTGTGCCGGACAGCGGGCACGTGCTGCGCCGCCCCATCAGCCTGATGGCGGTGGACGCGGCGGCGGGCACGCTGACGCTGGCGATTCAGCCCAAGGGCGCGGGCACGCAGATGCTCTGCGCCTGCAAGCCGGGGGAGACGATCCGCGTGCTTGGCCCGCTGGGCACAGGCTTCGACGGCAGGGGCGCGGCGTGCGTTTACTTTGTCGGCGGCGGCGTGGGCGTCGCGCCGATATGCTGCGCGATGGATGCGTTCGCGACGGCGGAGAGCCGCGCATTCTTCGGCTTCCGCACGGCGGCGCATGCCTACGGCATGACGCAGTCGCCCTGTGCGGTGACGGCGGTCAGCGACGACGGCTCTCTGGGCGAGCGCGCGCTGGTGACCCGGCCGCTGGAAGCGGCGATTTTGGCGCGCAGGCCGGATCTCGTGATGGCGTGCGGGCCGACGCCGATGCTGGCGGCGGTGCAGGCGCTCTGCGAAAAATATGACGTGCCGTGCCAGCTCTCGCTGGAAGAGCGGATGGGCTGCGGCATCGGCGCCTGTCTGGGCTGCAATGTGAAGATCATGCAGCCGGACGGCGGCTGGCACTATGCGCGCGTCTGTAAGGATGGCCCGGTGTTCGACGCGAAGGAGGTGTGTCTGCGTGGCTGATCTTTCCCTCGACTTGTGCGGCGTGAAACTGAAAAACCCGATTATTGCGGCGAGCGGCACGTTCGGTTTTGGCCGCGAATACGACGAACTGTATGATATCGGCCAGCTGGGCGGCATTTCCGTCAAGGGATTGAGCCTGCTGCCGCGCACGGGCAACCCGCCTTCGCGCATTGCGGAAACGCCAAGCGGCATGCTCAACAGCGTCGGCCTGCAAAACCCCGGCGTGGAGAGCTTCATCGAGAACGACCTGCCGTGGCTGCTGACCAAAAACGTCGCCGTGATCGCCAACATCACGGGCACGAGCGTGGAACAGTATGTGCAGATGGCCGAACGGTTGGCGGGCACGGGCGTGCATCTGCTGGAAATGAATATCTCCTGCCCAAACGTGCATGAGGGCGGCGTGGCCTTCGGCGTGAAGCCGGAGAGCGTGTACGCCATCACGAAGGCGGTGAAGGCGGCGGCCAAACAGCCGTTGATCGTCAAGCTGACCCCGAATGTATCCGACATCACGGAAAACGCGCTGGCTGCCGAAGAGGCGGGCGCGAACGCGATTTCCATGATCAACACGCTGACGGGCATTGCGGTGGACACGAACAAACGCAAAATGGTGCTGGCCAACAACACGGGCGGCCTGTCCGGCCCGGCGGTGCGGCCGGTTGCGCTGCGCATGGTCTGGCAGAGCGCCAAAAAGGTGCATATTCCGATTATCGGCATGGGCGGCATCGAAACCGGTGAGGACGCGGCGGCGTTCATGCTCTGCGGCGCGAAGGCCGTCATGGTCGGCACGGCGAATTTCACCGATCCGTTCGCCTGCCCGCGTATCATTCGGGAACTGGACGCGTACTGTGACAGGCAGAAAGTGAGAAGCGCGCAGGAACTGGTTGGGACGCTGGAAGAGAATGGATAACGAACTCTTCCAGTCTCGTTTTGAGCGATAGCTCCTTCTGTAAGATGGAGATTGATATGAGATCTATTGTTTGGCGACTGGTTCAGATGCGATAGAGCAGAATCATGAGCCCAAAAGGGTGAACTATGGAATTTAAGCAACTGCAATATTTTTTGTCGGCAGCTGAATACCTGAATTTTACGGAAGCAGCACAAGCATGCTTTATCGTGCAGTCTGCGATGAGCCAGCAGATTTCTTCATTGGAGAAGGAACTTGGTGTGACGTTGTTTGTTCGGGAGAAACGCGTACTTCGTCTGACAGCGGAAGGGGAGACGCTGGTTTTGGAGGCGCGTAAGATTTTAAATCAGGTAAATAATTCAAGATTGCTTGTGCAGAGCATAGCAAAAGGATATCAGCATGTATTTCGCATTGGCTGTAACGGTGATCTGTGTCGGGAAAATTTGCCGAGAGCGTTGGAACGCTTTCGAGAAACATATCCATATGTCAAGGTTCTGGTGATGCATGGACAGCACACGGAGCTGGTTACCCAGATGGAGAACGGACAGATTGACTGCATGATTTCTCTGTTTTGGCCGG
>ERZ1673703.2786-NODE-2786-length-10293-cov-6.042293_pt1 | contig 10293 bp, 3 predicted proteins | sample MGYA00580233_ERZ1673703 | MGnify/ENA primary metagenome ERZ1673703 (study PRJEB41218, sample SAMN15661748) | gut metagenome | host: Homo sapiens | place: Canada: London | collected 2015-08-20/2019-03-30 | study: EMG produced TPA metagenomics assembly of... | reverse complement strand
ATTAAGTGCTTTCCTTTGCGTGCGGAACTCGCGACAAACTTAAACAGCGGGCCGCCCGGACCGGGAATCCGACGTGCTTGTCGGGGCAACGTTCCCTTCCAAATAGGGACAGGTTTATTTTGGTCGGTTTTATCTGGGGAAACGTCGCACTCCAGCGCTTGTCCGCACTCACCTATTACCTGTAGATCGGCGACGTTTTCGGAAGTATGCGGCAAATTTTGGACTTGCTGAGCGCACAGGGGTTTTGCGATAACAAACCCGCAGGTAGAGCGCTTGAGCATATGCGGTGTGGTCAACCCATCAGGATTTTGCCGCATACTTCCGAATCACACCTCAAAATGACCCGTTTTCCTCCGTCCCCAAGGGATCAACGGAACGCAACAGGTTGAGTATACGCAAGCGAGCGGCCCCCAGAGCGTACAAGGTGCCATAAAAAAGGCAGGGCATTGACCTTCTGGTCATGCCCTGCCTTTTGAATGACAGATTGTAGCTCTGGGGGCCGCGCAGCGACGGAGATCGCCGCCGTTCGTTAGAACGGCGGAACTAGTTACTCCTCGTCGTTGTCCTTGGCCTCTTCGGCGTCGTCGGTGTCCACGAGCTGGTTGAGCAGCTCATCGAGAGAAGCCATGTCCTCGTTGATGGCACCGTTGGCGGGAGCCTTCTTGTCGTCGATCGGGGCGCCCAGGAGCTCCTCGTCGGCGTCGGCGTGATGCGTCGGAGCGGAGGTACCCAACAGGATATCGTCCGGACCGTCGGGGCTAAAGACCATCTGCAGCAGCTGCGAGAGGTCTTCCTCGTCGGCAACGTCGTCGTTGTTCTCGAGGATGTAGAGCAAGTCGTGGGCCTCCAGGCCGTCACGGAGCTCCTCGATCGCCTTGGCACCGATGCCGTCGATGCGCAGCAGATCCTCCTCGGACTTGCCGACCAGGTCGCCGACCGTCTCGATGCCGACTTCGCTGAACTTGTTGGTCCAGCGCTGCGACACGCCCAGGTCGTCGAACAGGTACAGACGAGCCTTCTCGGCGGAGATGGTGTGGCCGTTGCGGGTGAACGAGCCGTCAGCACCACCGAACTCGTCGTAGCCGGCCCAGTCGAGCTGCTGCGGGAGCTGCTCGTCCAGGTCCTTGAGCTCCACAGGAGCCCACTCGGGCAGCGACTTGGCGTTGGGCGAAGCCGGGCCGTCGATGTCCACGTAGCCGTCGGCCGTGCGATACGTCAGCTTGGCGTTGGCGTACGGCTTGAGGCCGGTACCGGCAGGAATCTTCTTACCGACGATGACGTTGGACTTAAGGTCGAGCAGGTGGTCGACCTTGCCCTCAATGGCAGCCTCGGTAAGGACGCCGGCGGTACGGATGAACGAAGCGCTCGACAGCCAGGAGTCGATGTTGGACGCGACCTTGAGCGTACCCAGGATGACGGGCTCGGCCACGGGAGCCTGACCGCCCAGACGGGCAACGCGTTCGACCTCGTCGGCGAACTCGTAGCGGTCGACGTACTGACCAAGCAGGTACTTGGAGTCACCGGGGTTGGTGATCTGAACGCGACGCAGCATCTGACGTGCGAGCACCTCGATGTGCTTGTCGTTCAGGTCGACGCCCTGACTGGTGTAGACGTCCTTGACGCTCTCGACGAAGGTGTGCATCGTCGACTCGATGTCGGTCAGCTTGCGCAGGTTGCGGAAGTTGACGAAGCCCTTGGTGATCTGGTCGCCGGCGCGAACCTCGCAGCCGTCCTCGATCTCGGGCATAAAGCGCACCGAAGCGGGGACGCGACGCTCGTCGAGGACACGGGTGTGATCCTCGGAGTCGGTGAGCGTCAGCACGTACTCGGACTTCTCGGGCTTAATCGAGAGGTGGCCGGAGTACGGAGCCAACTCGGCCTCGCGACCCAGAATCTTCTCGTTGACGTTACCGACGATATCGAACATACGACTGACCGTAGGCAGACCCTGCGTAATATCGTCGACGCCAGCGACGCCGCCGGAGTGAATGGTACGCATCGTAAGCTGCGTACCGGGCTCGCCGATGGACTGGGCGGCAATAATGCCGACCGCGGTACCGATGGCGACCGGACGACGGGTGGAAAGATCCCAGCCGTAGCACTTCTGGCACACGCCGTACTTGGAGCGGCAGGTGAGCAGCGCGCGAAGCTTGACCTTCTTGAGGCCCGCATCGACCATCTTCTGGATGTCGGCGACCTTCTCGATGTAGCCGTCCTGCTCAAAGAGCACGGTGCCATCGGGAGCCACGACGTCCTCGATGAAGCAACGGCCGACGAGGTCGGTGTTGAGGTCGGTGGTACCGGGGATGATGAGGTTGTAGGTGACGCCCTCGTGCGTACCGCAGTCCTCCTCGCGGACGATGACGTCCTGGGCCACGTCGACCAGACGACGGGTCAGGTAACCAGAGTCCGAGGTGTGGGATGCGGTATCGACCAGGCCCTTACGGGCGCCGTAGGTCGAAATGAAGTACTCGAGCGGCAGCAGGCCCTCGCGGAAGTTCGCCTTAATGGGAAGGTCGATCGTCTCGCCGGACATGTCTGCCATCAGGCCACGCATGCCGCCGAGCTGACGCAGCTGGGTCTTAGAACCACGGGCGCCGGAGTCGGCCATCATGTACAGCGGGTTCTCCTCGTCGAACATGTCGAGCATGAGCGCTGCGACCTTATCGGTACAAGCGGTCCACTCGTTAACGACTTCGATGTGGCGCTCCGTCTCGTTGATGAAGCCCTCCTCGAAGTACTCGTTGATCTGGTCGACGTTGGCCTGAGCGCGGTCGAGCAGCTCCTGCTTCTCGGCAGGGATGAGAGCGTCCCACACCGAGATGGTGAGGCCGGCGCGGGTAGCGTAGTGGAAGCCGGAGTACTTGATGGCGTCGAGGATCGGGCCGACCTTGGCCTCGGGGTAACGATCGCAGCAGTCCGCAACCAGCTTGGCCACGTCGCCCTTGACCATCTTGTAGTTCATGAACTCATAGTCTTCGGGCAGGCACTGGCGGTTGAAGATGATGCGGCCGATAGAGGTCTCGAAGCGCGCAGTCTTGTTGCCGGTGACGTCGTAGTCGACGAACTCGTTCTTGCCGTTCTTGACGCGGAAGATACGGGTGCCATCCTCGTTGATGACGTTGGCATCGGCAGCGGACACGCGGACCTGGATCTTGGCCTGCATGTCGACCTCGGAGCGGCAGTCATAGGCGTGCAGTGCGTCATCGAAGCTCGAGAACACGTGGTTCTCGCCCGGCAGACCCTCGCGAACCTGGGTGAGGTAGTACACACCGATGATCATGTCCTGCGAGGGGATGTTGACCGGCTTGCCGGATGCCGGCGAGCGCAGGTTGTTCGCGGAGAGCATGAGCACGCGGGCCTCGGCCTGAGCCTGGCTGGACAGCGGCACGTGGACAGACATCTGGTCGCCGTCGAAGTCGGCGTTGAAGGGCGAGCAGACCAGCGGGTGCAGGTGGATAGCCTTGCCCTCGACCAGAACCGGCTCAAAGGCCTGGATGGACAGACGGTGCAGGGTCGGTGCACGGTTGAGCAGCACGACGCGGCCGTCGATGACCTCTTCGAGGATATCCCACACAAAGGTGGCACCGCGGTCGATAGCGCGCTTGGCGCCCTTGATGTTCTCGACCTTGCCAAGCTCGACCAGGCGCTTCATGACGAAGGGCTTGAAGAGCTCCAGCGCCATGGTCTTGGGCAGACCGCACTGGTGCAGCAGCAGCTTGGGGTCGGTAACGATTACCGAACGGCCGGAGTAGTCGACACGCTTGCCCAGCAGGTTCTGACGGAAACGACCCTGCTTGCCCTTGAGGGCCTCGGCGAGCGACTTGAGCGGGCGACCGCCACGGCCAGAGACCGGACGACCACGACGGCCGTTGTCGAACAGGGCGTCCACGGACTCCTGGAGCATGCGCTTCTCGTTGTTCACGATGATCGCAGGGGCGTCCAGGTCGAGCAGGCGCTTGAGTCGGTTGTTACGGTTGATCACGCGACGATACAGGTCGTTGAGGTCGGACGCGGCGAAGCGGCCGCCGTCGAGCTGGACCATCGGGCGCAGATCGGGCGGAATGACCGGGATGACATCCAGAATCATGTTCGCGGGGCTGTTGCCGCCCTTCAGGAAGGCGTCAACGACCTCGAGGCGCTTGACGGCCTTCTCGCGCTTCTGCTTCTGGGAGTCCTCGTCGGCGATGATGGCCTTGAGCTTCTCGGCCTCGGAAGGAAGGTCGATGGCAGCGAGCAGGTCGCGGACGGCCTCGGCACCCATGCCACCCTTGAAGTACATGGAGTAGTAGCGAGTCATCTCGCGGAACAGCGGCTCATCGGAGATGAGGTCGCGCTCGGTGAGCTTCATGAAGGCGTTGAAGGCGTCCGTGCGGAGCTGCTTCTCGTCCTTGCACTCTTCCTCAATGTCGACGATGCCAGAGGCGATCTCCTCGGGGGTCAGCGGCTCCTCGTCGGAGAACTCGTCAAAGTTCTCGGGGTTGCCCTGCTCCTTGAGGGACTCGATCTGGCGGGCGCACTCGGCATCGATCTCTTCCAGATCGGCGGCGAGCTCCTCGCGCAGGTCGTCAGCGTCGGCCTCGCGAGCCTCGTAGTCGACCTCGGTAATGATGTAGCTGGCAAAGTACAGAACCTTCTCGAGGTCCTTGGACTTGATGTCGAGCATACGGCTCATCGGGAAGCTCGTGGGGCTCTTGAAGTACCAGATGTGGGACACGGGAGCGGCGAGCTCGATGTGGCCCATGCGGTCGCGACGCACCTTGGCCGAGGTGACCTCGACGCCGCAGCGCTCGCAGACGATGCCCTTAAAGCGGATGCCCTTGTACTTGCCGCAGGAGCACTCCCAGTCCTTGGCGGGACCGAAGATCTTCTCGCAGAACAGGCCGTCCTTCTCGGGCTTGAGGGTACGGTAATTGATGGTCTCCGGCTTCTTGACCTCACCGTGCGACCAGGAACGGATCTGGTCGGCGGAGGCAAGGGAGATTTTTACCGAGTCAAAATCAGTAGCTTCGAAATCTGCCACAGTCAACTACTCCTTATCAGTGGTCGTGGCGGCGACAGCCTCGGGGGCCTCGGCGGTCTCGGCATCCTGGGCCTCGACGTCGGCGTCAACGCCGGCGAGCTCAGCCAGGTCATCGAGGGCAGAGGTCTCCTCGGCGGTCACAGGGGCGGAGGCGTCCTCGTCGGCATCGTGCATGGGCTCGATGTCCAGCGCAAGGGAGCGAATCTCCTTGACGAGAACCTTGAAGGACTCGGGGATACCCGGGACAGGAACGTTCTCGCCCTTGACGATGGACTCGTAGGTCTTGACGCGGCCCACGGTATCGTCGGACTTGACGGTCAGGATCTCCTGCAGGACGTTGGAAGCACCGTATGCGTACAGTGCCCAAACTTCCATCTCGCCGAAGCGCTGGCCGCCGAACTGTGCCTTGCCGCCCAGCGGCTGCTGGGTAACCAGGCTGTAAGGGCCAGTCGAACGAGCGTGGATCTTGTCGTCGACCATGTGGCCGAGCTTGAGGATGTAGGACGTACCCACGGTAATGGGCTCGCGGAACTCCTCGCCGGTGCGGCCGTCGAACAGACGGGTCTTACCGCGCTCGTCAAGCTGGGTGACAAACTCGGGGCGCATGTGATCGCCAAAGGCAGCGGTGGCCTTGTTGAGCATGTTCTTGTTGGCGCGACGGATGACCTCGGCGATCTCGTCTTCCTTGGCGCCGTCGAAGACGGGCGTCGCGGTGAAGAACGGACCGGGGACGTACTTGTCGGAGTCGGCCTGCTCGGTATCCCAACCGCAGGCAGCAGCCCAGCCAAGGTGGCACTCGAGCAGCTGGCCGACGTTCATACGCGAAGGAACGCCCAGCGGGTTGAGGATAACGTCGATCGGGGTACCGTCAGCCATGTAGGGCATGTCCTCGACCGGCAGAACGTTACAGATAACACCCTTGTTGCCGTGGCGGCCGGCGATCTTATCGCCCTGCTGGATCTTACGACGCTGGGCGACGTAGACGCGCACCTGCTCGTTGACGCCGGGGGCCAGGTCGTCGCCGTTCTCGCGGCTAAAGCGGACGACGTCGATGACGCGGCCGTAAGCGCCGTGAGGCATCTTAAGGGAGGTGTCGCGGACGTCGTGGGCCTTGGCACCGAAGATGGCGCGCAGCAGGCGCTCCTCGGCGGTCAGAGCGCTCTCGCCCTTAGGCGTGACCTTGCCGACCAAGATGTCGCCAGGGCCGACCTCGGCGCCGATGCGGATGATGCCGTCCTCGTCGAGGTTGGCAAGCATGTCCTCGGAGAGGTTCGGGATCTCGCGGGTGATCTCCTCGGGGCCGAGCTTGGTGTCGCGGGCGTCGATCTCGTGACGGGTGATGTTGATGGTCGTCAGCAGGTCCTCGGCCACCAGGCGCTCGGACACGACGATACCGTCCTCGTAGTTAAAGCCTTCCCACGGCATGTAGGCCACGGTGAGGTTCTGGCCCAGTGCGAGCTCGCCGTGATCGGTCGAAGGACCGTCGGCCAGAGGCTCGCCCTGCTCAACGGTATCACCGACGCGCACGAGCGGACGGTGGTTGATGCAGGTGGACTGGTTGGAGCGCTGGTACTTGGCCAGGTGATACTCGTCCATGCCGCCGGCATGCTTGACGATGATCTTGGAGGCGTCGGCAAAGATGACCTCGCCGGCGTTCTTGGCCAGGGTGACCTCGCCGGAGTCCAGAGCGGCGCGACGCTCCATGCCGGTACCGACATAGGGAGCGGCGGGGTGAACCAGCGGCACGGCCTGACGCTGCATGTTAGCGCCCATCAGCGTACGCTTGGCGTCGTCGTGCTCGAGGAACGGAATCAGCGTGGCTGCGACGGAGAGCATCTGACGCGGCGAGACGTCCATGTAGTCGACGTCCTCGACAGGCACGTCGGCGGGAGCGCCGAAGGAGCCGTCGAAGTCTCGGGTACGGGCGATCACGCTGTGCGGGCGGACAAGCTTGCCCTCGGCATCGGTCGTGATGAACTCGTTGGTCTTGGGATCGAGCGGCGTGTTGGCCGGCGCAATGACGTGCTTCTCTTCCTCGTCAGCGGTCATCCAGTCGATCTGGTCGGTGGCAACGCCGTTCTCGACGCGGCGGAACGGAGCCTCGATGAAGCCGTACTCGTTGACGCGGGCGTAGAGGGCGAGCGAGCCGATCAGGCCGATGTTGGGGCCTTCGGGGGTCTCGATCGGGCACATGCGGCTGTAGTGCGAGTTGTGAACGTCGCGGACGGCCGTCGGCACGTTGGTGCGGCGGCTGGAGCCGGACTTGTGGCCGGCAAGACCGCCAGGGCCGAGTGCGGACAGACGGCGCTTGTGGGTCAGACCGGTCAGGGGGTTCGCCTGGTCCATGAACTGCGAGAGCTGCGAGGAACCGAAGAACTCCTTGATGGAGGCCACGATCGGGCGGATGTTGATGAGCGACTGCGGGGTGATCTCGTCGATGTCCTGGGAGCTCATGCGCTCACGGACAACGCGCTCCATACGGCTCATGCCGATACGGAACTGGTTGGCGACGAGCTCGCCGACGGTGCGGATGCGGCGGTTGCCAAAGTGGTCGATGTCGTCGACCTTGAAGCCCTGCTCGCCGGCGGCGAGGGACAGCAGGTAGCGCAGCGTAGCGACGATATCCTCGTCGGTGAGCACCGTGACCTCTTCCTCGGTGGTGAGGTTGAGCTTCTTGTTGACCTTGTAACGACCGACGCGGGCCAGATCGTAGCGCTGCGGGTTAAAGAGCAGGCCATCGAGCAGGCTGCGGGAAGCGTCCACGGTGGGAGGCTCGCCCGGGCGCAGACGACGGTAGATCTCGATGAGGGCGTCCTCGCGAGTGAGGGCGGTGTCGCGCTCCAGGGTGTGCTTGATCACATCGGAGTTGCCGAGCAGCTCGATGATGTCGTCGTTGGTGACGGCAATGCCAAGGGCGCGCAGGAACATCGTGGCGCTCTGCTTGCGCTTACGGTCGATGGAGACCATGAGCTGGTCGCGCTTGTCGACCTCAAACTCAAGCCAGGCACCGCGGGACGGGATGATCTGGGCCTTGTAGATCTGCTTGCCCGAATCCATCTCGGAGCTGTAGTACACACCCGGGGAACGGACGAGCTGTGAGACGACGATACGCTCGGTACCGTTGATGATGAAGGTGCCCTGATCGGTCATCATGGGGAAGTCGCCCATAAAGACGAGCTGCTCCTTGATCTCGCCGGTCTCCTTGTTGGTGAGACGGACGTCGGTCAGAAGCGGGGCCTGATAGGTCATGTCCTTCTCGCGGCACTCCTCGACGGTGTGCGCGGGGTCGCCGAACTGATGCTCGCCGAAGGTAACCTCGAGAACATGGTTCTGGCTCTGGATGGGGCTGGATTCCTTGAACGCCTCACGAAGGCCCTCGTCCTTAAAACGCTCAAAGGATTCCCTTTGAACAGAGATAAGGTTGGGGAGCTCCATGGCCTCCGGGATTTTCCCGAAGCTGACGCGCTTGCGCTCAGTGGCAGTGTATGCGTAGGTCACCAGGTTTTTCCTCCTTCACGGAAATGCTCGGTGGGTTGGCGAGGCATAGCTTCGCCAGTTATCGCAACCTAATAGTTTATCAGGTACCGACCGTTGGGCAAGAAAAGCCTTGACGCGATTGAGTTTTTGGAGTAGCAAAGTTTTTCGACAGAAAACACGCAGGTAGATGTATATGTATCGAACATCTGTTCATATATTTTCTGTGAACGAGTCTGCTGGTGCGGACCGCTGAATGGCGGAATGGCGGCGAGGGTTGGCCGGGCGGAAACTGCATCCCGTTTTGAGGCCTCAAACTGGGTCGCAGTTTCCGGTTGAACCCGGTTTGGGAAACTGTATCCCATTCTGAGCCGATATTCTGGGTCGCACTTTCCGCTAGGGGCCTCAGCCGGAAAGCGCATCCCAGAATTCAGCCAAATTGTGGGTCGCACTTTCCGGCAGGTTATGGCAAAGTATCCGCCGCCTTGTTGCACCCGTTTGGCAATGTTGCGCAACAGATTCTTCGAATCCGGCATGAAGATACTGGATAGTTACGTATAACCCGACGAAAGGATCGCCATGTTCAAGAGCATCCGAAAAGGCGGGAGGATCGCCGCAGCCACAATCGGCATCGTAGCGGCGCTGACCCCGCTGGCTGCCCCCCCCGCGGCATTAGCTGACGGCCTGCCGACACCAGAGCTAGAAAAGTCGTACACCTTTAAGAACACGACCATCGAGGCTCTTACGGACGATGAAGGCAATGCGATCTTGAGGACCTATCAACGCAGCGACGATGAGGATGATGACTATTCTACCGTCGGCTATTCCGTCCTCGATCTCTCGAATGGATCGACCAAGGACATCAAGATACCGAAAGCCAGTCTTGAATCCGTACAGGCGCAAGCGGGATGTGTCACTTGGCTTGACGGCAACAACCTCGCCATCTATTCGGTTGATGACCAGAAGACAAGCACCCACCCCATCGAACTTAAAAAATATGCAGAAACATATGTTGAGCTTTCAACGAACGGCAAAGTTGCCGCCATTGCATACAAAAACGAGGATTTTGATTTAAAGCGGATTGACGTTTACGATCTTGAAGCCAACAAGATGATCGAATCATATAAATGCGGCAAAAAAGACGAGCGTTACCTGTTGTCGAACGACGGGAAGCGGCTTTATGTAGCCTCTTTAGGCGATAACGGATCGTCCAAGCTGACGACTAAAGATACGTCGAGTGGCTCGACGAAGACTCAAACAATTCCCTTTACGGGCGGCAATTTCATGGCAAGAAAACCAGGGTCAGACACTGTATATGTCGGCGGTAGCACTTGCGATACTCTGGCGAAATTCGACTACGATGGAAATGTTGAATTCCTCGCTGATGGCCAGTTGTTTAACTTCGTGATCCCTTATGACAACTTCCTGTTTGCCGCCAAGATTAGCCGGAAAAATAATGAGGCAGATTGGGATTCCATTCAATATGCAATGTTGAATGACCGTGGCGAGGAAATCGGAACGGTCAGTCCCTCATTTAAGGATACAGACGACTCTCATTACGGTTTCCGGGACTTTTCCGAGCATGGTGACATGACGCTTGTCAGTCTCGAAAAAAGAGTCGCCTCAAATTCAAAATCTAATTCCGACTCCGGTGCAGATGCCGAGGATAGCAAAACATCCATTTCTACATTCCTCGCAGAGACAAGCACCGGGCAGAAAACTAAGCTGCCAATTAAAACCGGGTAGTGTCGAGAAAGTTGGTGTAGAGCCCCATCCGAAGCGAGTCGGCCCGGCGT
>ERZ1673703.2785-NODE-2785-length-10296-cov-20.116395_pt1 | contig 10296 bp, 8 predicted proteins | sample MGYA00580233_ERZ1673703 | MGnify/ENA primary metagenome ERZ1673703 (study PRJEB41218, sample SAMN15661748) | gut metagenome | host: Homo sapiens | place: Canada: London | collected 2015-08-20/2019-03-30 | study: EMG produced TPA metagenomics assembly of... | reverse complement strand
TGGCACCCATCTTGCGCAGCTCGTCCACATAGCGGAAGCGGTTGTCCCACACGCTCTCGGTGACGGTGCTGGTGCCCTTGGCCACGCTCAGCAGCACACCCATCAGGGGCTGCATGTCGGTGGGAAAACCGGGATGCGGCATGGTGTTGATCTTCAGGGGCAGGATGTCGCCGGTACGGCGTACCCGCACGGCATCGTCGAACTCTTCCACCTCGGCACCGGCACGGCGCAGCTTGGCGGTAATGGGCTCCAGATGCTTGGGGGTCACGTTCTTGATCAGCACATCGCCGCCGGTGGCAGCGGCCGCCACCATGTAGCTGCCGGCCTCGATCTGGTCCGGGATGATGCTGTAGGTGCAGCCGTGCAGCTTTTCCACACCGCGCACCTTGATCACATCGGTGCCGGCACCGCGCACGTCGGCACCGCACATGTTCAGGAAGTTGGCCAGGTCCACTACATGGGGCTCCTTGGCGCAGTTTTCCAGAATGGTCTGGCCCTTTGCCATCACAGCGGAGAGCATGCCGTTCATGGTAGCGCCCACACTGACCTTATCAAAGAAGATGTGTGCGCCGTTGAGCTCCTTGGCACGCACCGTGATCATGCCGTAGTCCACGCTGTCCTCGGCACCCAGGGCACTGAACACCTTGAGGTGCTGGTCGATGGGGCGGGGGCCCAGGTTGCAGCCGCCGGGCATTGCCACCTGCGCCCGGCCAAAGCGGGACAGCAGAGCGCCCAGGAAGTAGTAGCTGGCACGCATCTGACGGGACAGATCGTCCGGCACGTTGGTGCCGGTCAGATGGGTGGTGTCGATCTCGTAGGTGTTGCGGTTGAGCATCTTGACCTGCGCGCCCAAGGTGCTCAGGATCTTCAGGCTCACCGCCACATCACTGATATCCGGCAGATTTTCGATCACACAGACATCCGCCGCCAGAATGGTAGCAGGCAGAATGCCGACCGCCGCATTCTTTGCACCGGAAATGGTGACCTCACCGTGCAGGGGCTTGCCGCCCGTAATAACAAATTTCTCCACTTTTATGATCTCCTTGTCAAAGGCCTGTGCCACAGGCCTGTTAAGGTTCCTGAAAGCATTCATATCCGCTGCCTGTGCCCGTCCTGTGTACAAAGCCAACAAAGCCCGCGCACAATTACAGCTATCTTATTATACACAAATTACACAAAAAAGCAAAGCCCCGATTGTACGAGTTCCATTATTTTCTGTTTTGCCCAGAATCCGTTCCGATATTCTGAAAATTTGTCTCTTTTTTTCAAGATTCCGACACATTCCGGCGGTCAGACGCCGGTTTGTCACATTTTACCACACCTGATCCTCACTGCGGGTCTCCTTGATCCAGCCCAGCTGATAGGCCGTTACCAGCTGTTTGAGATCGTGCACCCGCTCCCGCAGCACCTCGCCCTCATCGGTGTCCTCCACGAGGATGCGGTGGTTCTCGGTCTCCAGAATGTTTTTCTGGGAAATGATATCCAGGTTTTCACTCACCGCCTTTTCGGCACTCTCAAAGGGTTGGTGGGTGCGCAGCGACATGGAGCGGCTGGAATACACCAGCGTGTAGCCCGCAATGCCGGTTTTTTCGTGGTAGGCACGACAGAACCCACCGTCGATCACCACCAGACGGCCGCCGCCCTTGATGGGGCTCTCGCCGTTCTTTTCCCGCACGGGGACGTGGCCGTTGACGATGTGGCTGGTACCCGGCAGGCCGAACTCCGCCAGAATGCGGCGGCAGGCGGCCTCGTCGTTGTACCAGGTATAGTAGGGATCCTTGACCTCCTCATGGGTGGCGGGGTCTGCCACATACAGCCGCTCGAAGGTGGTCATAGCGCTGCGGCCGAACAGCGGTGACAACCGCCCGCACCACAGATACCACAAAAAATCCTGTCCGTTCTGGCGTTCGGCGCTGCCTTCGGGTGCGTAGTAGCCCCGCCGGGCCCGGGCATCGCAGTAATCCATCAAGGCACGGCCGGAATAGCGGCGGCCCTCAAAGCGTTCCACCGCAAAACTGCCCTTTGCGGTCATGGGCACCACACCGTGGTACAGCAGGTTACCATTTTCAATGTGGTACACACTGCCCTTTGCATAGAGGAATTCCACATGCTGCTGCAGCTTTTCGCTCTGGCGGAAGGACTGCACCAGCTTGCGCAGCACCAGTTTTTCGTCGTCGTTCAGGGCCGCCGGGTCGGCAGGGTCCACCGTGGGGAAGGCCGTGTCCCGCAGCGGGCAATCCTGTTCGCCAATACGGACCGTGTGGTGTGCCCAGTCGATGCGGCGCAAAAAGTCCCGCCCCTGCATTTGGAAGTCCGGGTTGCGGTCGATGACCTGACATTCCAGCTTGAACATCAGGATGCTGATGGCCTTGTGCATCACCGCGCAGCGGTGCAGCATGCCCTTGGTATAGGGACCGCGGGCCGCGTCGGTGTGGGGCATCCAGATGGACAGATCGTCCTCCCCATAGAACTGCTCGGCCATGCGCTGCAGATGCCGCAGGTTGATGCCGTAGCAATCCTCGAGCATGCCGTGGTTGTGATAGGCCAGCGTGGTCTTGAGCACCGTGCAGATGCAGATGGGGCTTCCGGCGGCGGCACCCATCCACACCACGTCGTGGTTGCCCCACTGGATGTCCACGTTGTGGTGGCGCATGAGCAGGTCCAGAATGATGTCCGGACGCGGGCCACGGTCAAACAGGTCGCCCACGATGTGCAGCTTGTCCACCGCCAGATGCTTGATCAGCTCGCACAGCCGCACGATGAAACGGTCTGCCCTGCCGTTCTCGATGATGCTGCCCACGATCTGCCCATAATACAGGTCTTTGTCGTGGTCCTCAAAATGGGCGTGGAGCAGCTCGTCCAGGATATAGCCGCAGCTGGCCGGCAGGCACTGCCGCACATGGTCGCGGGTGTGTTTGGACGATACCAGCCGACAGATGTCAATGAGCCGCAGCAGGGTGTCGGTGTACCACTGGTCCAGCGCTTCCTCGCTGGTGCAGCGGTTCTTGAGCTGCGGCAGCTTTTCGTTGGGGTAGTAGATCAGGGTGGCCAGCTCAGCACGGGTCTGTTCCAGGATGGCCTCCCCCAGCACCAGGTCCACTTTTTCACGGATGACACCGGAAGCGGAGTTCAGGATGTGAACAAAGGCTTCGTTTTCGCCGTGCAGGTCGCTCATGAAATGTTCGGTGCCTTTGGGCAGCTTGAGCAGAGCCTGTGTGCTGATGATCTCGCTGGCCGCCGCAGCCTGCGAAGGGTAATCCCGCGAGAGCAGGGTCAGATATTTGAGGTTATCGCGGATCTCATCGTTCTCGGTGCGCATGAGGGTTCCTCCTGAAAGCAGTTATTCTCTTTTTATAGTATAGCACGACCCGTGTAAAATGTGGTATACTGGGGGCAACAAACTTTACACAAAGGACTTTGGATATTATGCCGAAAACCGATCTTGTCTCTCCGCCCTCCCACTGCGCCCTGTGCCCCCGCCGCTGCGGGGTGAACCGGGCTGCCGGAGCCGTGGGTTTCTGCGGCGCGGGCCGCACCCTGAAAGCCGCCCGCGCTGCCCTGCATTTCTGGGAGGAGCCCTGCATCAGCGGCACCCGTGGCAGCGGCACCGTGTTCTTTTCCGGCTGCACCCTCAAGTGCTGCTTCTGCCAGAACTACCCCATCAGCGCCGAAGGGCTGGGCAAGGAGATCAGCGTGGAGCATCTGGCCGAAATCTTTCTCAGCCTGCAGGCACAGGGAGCCCACAACATCAATCTGGTCACGCCGGGCCAGTGGCGGCCCTGGATCACTGCCGCACTGGACCTTGCCCGGGCACAGGGCCTGCATCTGCCCATTGTGTGCAACACCGGCGGCTATGAGACCGTGGAGAATGTGGAGGCCTGGCGCGGGTACATCGACATCTGGCTGGCCGATCTGAAATACGTCTCCCCCGCCCTGTCGGCGGAACTTTCCGCCGCACCGGACTACTTTGCTCAGGCAAAACCCGCCATTGAAGCCATGATGGCCCAGGCCGGGCACCCGGTATTCGACGCCGACGGCATCCTGCAGCGGGGCGTCATCCTGCGGCATCTGGCGCTGCCGGGCCATGTGGACGACAGCTTTGCCGTGCTGGACCAGATGGCCGCCTGGAACGATGCCGACCCGGGGTGCTTCCTGCCCAGCGTCATGAGCCAGTATACGCCGTTCTACAAGGCTGCGGAGCACGGCATCGGGCGGCGCATCACCACCTATGAGTACCACCGGGTGGTGAACTATGCCATGGACAAGGGCCTTGTGCAGGGCTATATGCAGCAGAAGAGCAGTGCCAAGGAGGAATACACCCCCAGCTTTGACCTGACGGGGGTGTAACGCGAATTCTCTCTTTTCGTCAAACTACCCAAATTTCGGTTCTTATTTTCTCTTGCATTCCCGCGCAAATGCTTGCATTCCGGCGGTGCGCGCACTATAATGGTTACATGGATACAACGATGTGTCAAAAGGATCCACGGTGAGTTTTTTACAATATCAGGAGGACCGTTATGGAACATTTCAATCCCATCCTTGGCAACGAGACCACCGGCCAGAAATTCATCACCTGCGGCGAGATCATGCTGCGCCTGACCCCGCCGAACTACGAAAAGATCCGCATGGCGTCTGCCTTTGAGGCCAGCTACGGCGGCAGTGAGGCCAACATTGCGCTGGCTCTGGCAAACCTGGGTGTGGACAGCACCTTCTTCAGCGTGGTGCCCAACAACAGCCTGGGCAAAAGCGCCGTGCGCTGGCTGCGCTCCAACGACGTGCACTGCACCCCCATGATCCTCACCGAGCCGGACGAGACCCCCTCGAACCGTCTGGGTACTTACTATCTGGAGACCGGCTACGGCATCCGGCCGTCCAAGGTCATCTACGACCGCAAGCACAGTGCCATCACTGAGTATGACTTCTCGCAGGTGGATCTGGACGCCCTGCTGGACGGCTTTAACTGGCTGCATCTCAGCGGCATTACCCCGGCACTGGCTCCCAACTGCCGCAGCCTGATCCTGGACATGCTCAAGGTGGCCAAAAAGAAGGGCCTGACCGTGAGCTTTGACGGCAACTTCCGCTCCACCCTATGGACCTGGGAAGAGGCCCGCGACTTCTGCACCGAGTGCCTGCCCTATGTGGATGTGCTGCTGGGCATTGAGCCCTATCACCTGTGGAAGGACGAGAACGACCACAGCAAGGGTGACTGGAAGGACGGCGTGCCCCTGCAGCCCAGCTACGAGCAGCAGGACGAGATCTTCCAGCACTTCATTGAGCGCTACCCCAACCTGAAGTGCATCGGCCGCCATGTGCGTTATGCTCACAGCGGCAGCGAAAACAGCCTGAAGGCCTTTATGTGGTACGACGGCCACACCTTCGAGAGCAAGCTGTTCACCTTCAACATTCTGGACCGTGTGGGCGGCGGCGACGCCTTCGCCAGCGGCCTGATCTATGCCATGCTGCACAACTACAAAGCCATGGATATGATCAACTTTGCCGTGGCCAGCAGCGCCATCAAGCACACCATCCACGGCGATGCCAACATCACCGACGATGTGAGCAGCATCCGCAATCTGATGAATATGAACTACGACATCAAGCGGTAATTCACCGCACGATGCAGCAGGGCCTGCCGGAAAACCGGCAGGCCCTGTTTGTTTCCGGTGCGCAAAAAAGCACCCACCCCGGAGGGCAGGTGCCTGTGCAGCTGTGCTCAGTTGGAAAGGATCATGCGGTCGTTGGCAAACTCACCGCCGCTGGCGATCTGGAACTTGGCCAACAGGTCGCTGACGTGCAGGTTCTTTTTCTCTTCCCCGGACACGTCGTAGATGATGTGGCCCTCATACATCATGATCAGGCGGTTGCCATACTTGATGGCATCCTTCATGTTGTGGGTGATCATCATGGTGGTCAGATGGTTTTCCTCTACGATCTTAGCGGAGAGGGTCAGCACCTTGAGCGCGGTCTTGGGGTCCAGTGCTGCCGTGTGCTCGTCCAGCAGTAGGAGCTTCGGCTTATTCATGGTAGCCATGAGCAGGGTCAGCGCCTGTCGCTGACCGCCGGAAAGCAGGCCCACACGGGCGGTCAGCCGGTCCTCCAGGCCCAGGTCCAGCGTCTTGAGCAGCTCACGGTACTGTTCCCGCTCGGCCTTGGTGATGCCGATGCGCAGGGTGCGCCGCTTGCCGCGCCGGGCAGCCAGCGCCAGGTTCTCTTCGATCTGCATCGTGGCGGCGGTGCCGGTCATGGGGTCCTGGAACACGCGTCCGATGTAGGCAGCGCGCTGATGCTCGCTCAGGCGGGTGACGTCCACGCCGTCGATGAGGATCTTGCCCTCGTCCACCGGCCACACACCGGCCACAGCGTTCAGCATCGTGGACTTGCCCGCGCCGTTGCCGCCGATAACCGTGACAAAGTCACCTTCGTTCAGCTTCAGGTTCAGGCCATTCAGCGCCGTTTTCTGGTTGACCGTGCCTGCGTTAAAGGTTTTGGAAACATTCTGGATCTCAAGCATTTTTTGCATCCTCCTTCTGTGCCTTTTTGACCGGCTTCGAGAAGTATTTGCTCTTCCAGTACGGCACGGCCAGGAACACGGCCACCACAGAAGCGCTGAGCAGCTTGAGCAGGTTTGCGTCAAAGCCAAGGGTCAGCACCAACTGGATGACAACATAGTAGATGATGGCACCGATGGAGACCGACACCAGCTTGAGGGCAAAGTTGTGGAAAATGCGGCCAAATACAGCTTCGCCAATGATGACGGCGGCCAGACCGATGACGATGGCACCGCGGCCCATGCCCACATCCGCAAAGCCCTGATACTGGCTCAGCAGAGCACCGGACAGGGCCACCAGTGCGTTGGACACGGCCAGACCCAGCACGATGTTGAAGTTGGTGTTGATGCCCTGTGCACGGGACATGGCGGGGTTGGAACCGGTGGCACGGATGGCACAGCCCAGCTCGGTGCCGAAGAACCAGTACAGCACGCCGATGGCCACCGCCGTGACCAGAATGATCATGATGATGGGGTTGTGCAGGGCAAATTCCTTGACCCAGCGCAGGGAGATGAGCAGGCCGTACTTGTCCACGTTGATGGACTGGTTGGCCTTGCCCATGATCTTCAGGTTGATGGAGTACAGAGCCAGCTGAGTCAGGATGCCGGCCAGAATGGCGGGGATGCCCATAAAGGTGTGCAGCAGGCCGGTGACAAGGCCGGTGGCCAGACCGGCCAGCACCGCCACCAGCAGTGCCAGCCAGACGTTCATGCCGGAAAGCAGGCACATGACGCACACGGCGCCGCCGGTGCCGAAAGAGCCGTCCACGGTCAGGTCGGCCACGTCCAGAATGCGGTAGGTCAGGTATACGCCAATGGCCATGATGCCCCAGATCAGGCCCTGCGCACAGGCACCCGGCAGAGCACCCGGCAGGTTGGCAAGTCTTGCAATGATCTCCAAAACAATTTCCTCCTAAACGTTACACTTTTTTATCTCCCGTTTTGATACGGGAAAGCGGAGAAGAGTAAAAATATGCTCTCCTCCGCTATTTTCGTTTTGGTTCCCGCTGTTGTCAGGCCTCGATCTCCTCGTAGCCTTCCGGCACGGTCAGGCCCAGATCATCGCAGATGGCCTTGTTGTACTTCTTGGTCACGTCGGTGTACTCGATGGGCATGGTGGAGATATCGCTCTCGCCGTTCAGGATTTTGACGGCCATCTCACCGGTGGTGTAGCCCAGATCGTAGTAGCTGATGGACAGGGTGGCCACGCCGCAGCCGGAGCAGATGCCCTCCTCACCGGCGAACACGGGCTTCTTGGCCGGGCGGCAGATGCCGTCCACGATGCCGGTGTTGGCCGCCACGGTGTTGTCAGTGGGCACATACAGGGCATCGTTCTCATCGGCCGCTTTCTGGCACACAGAGGACAGATCGTTGGAGTCGGAGAATGCGTACTGGGTAGCGGTCACACCCTTGGCCTCCAGGTACTTCTGGACCTCGTCCACCTGATACTGGCTGTTTGCCTCGGCAGAGCAGTACAGCAGGCCAACCTTCTTGGCGTCCGGCATCCACTCCACGATCATATCCGCCTGCTGATCCAGCGGGGCCAGATCGGAGGTGCCGGAGACATTGCCGCCCACGGTGCCGGAGAAGTTATCCAGACCCAGCGCCACGCCGTACTCGGTGACCGAGGTGCCCAGCACCGGGATGGTGTTGGTGGCAGCCTGAGCCGCCTGCAGAGCGGGGGTCGCGTTGGCCATGATCAAATCCACACTGGAAGAAACAAAGCCGTTGGCGATGGTAGCGCAGGTTGCGGAGTCGCCCTGTGCATTCTGGAAGTCGAAGGTAACGTTGTCGCCAAAGGCAGCCGTCAGGGCATCCTCAAAGCCCTGGGTGGCCGCATCCAGAGCGGCGTGCTGCACCAGCTGGCAGATGCCAACGGTGAACTTCTGGCCGTCAGCCGCTGCAGAAACAGAAGCTGCGGTGGAGGAAGCCACGGAAGAAGCAGCTGCGGAGGAAGCGGAAGAACCGCCACAGGCAGACAGAGCGGCGGCAGCACCGCAGGCAGCGGCGGCAGCCAGGAACGAACGACGAGTGATCTTACGCATTTTGATTTCTCTCCTCTATACATTGCAGTTCGTGCGGCCACAGGCTGCCGCACGCAAACTGCTGAATTGTAAGCGAGCCAGAAACAGGTTTGCTTTACACTCGTGAAGTATAGCACACATTTCCCGGTAAAACAATCCGCTTTTGCGCAAAAACGGCCCTTATTATCTATTATTTAAAACAATTCCATCAATTATTTTGATCGCACGTTTTGCTTTTGCTGGTAAGCCGTCAGTTTTGCCCAATCGGCTTTCAGACCGTGCAGGTTGGCTTCCAGCTGGGGCAGCCAGGGCTGTGCGTAGTCGTAGTGGTAATACAGTGCCTGCCACAGCTTTGCCTGTGCACGCCGCAGCAGCACCGGACTGAGCACCGCTTCCAGACGTTCCACCTCATCCTCCAGCTCCATGCAGGTCAGTGCCCAGCGCACGTCCAGCGCCTCGCGGGCGGGCACGTCGTAGCGGGACAGGTAGTCCTGTACCCGGGCTTCGATCACCTGCCCCCCGCAGCCGGTAGGCTGCAAGAAGTAGCTTACCTGCCCTTCCCGGCTGATCTCCTGGGCCAGCGGGTAGAGCGCGCACACCAGCGGTTCCGCATCGTGGATGGCACAGTGGTTCTCGGTCAGGAACGGGCAGTTGCTGCGGTTCTCTTTGACCGGGGCCAGCCGCAGCACCGGCAGATGGCTCACCTGCCCGATGCTGGCCCGGCAATAGCCCCTGGCCACAATCTGCGGCGGCAGGCGCAGCCGGGCTGCAATGCGCCACAGGTCAAAGCCAGATAATACGATATCTTCCCTGCCCCGGCAGCAGTCGCCGCATCCGGCGCAGGCAAAACAGAACTGCGCCTCCCGCTCCAGAAGCGGCATGGCCTCGGTGCGGGTAAAATCCACCTGCCCGCACAGGTCGATGTGGTCATCACGCATGGATATCTTCCTTCTTCCTGAATGATATTGATTTTTATTGTATCACATTGCCGTCAAAAGCAAAAGGGAGCGTTTCCGCTCCCCTTGCGCTATCCTGTCATTGATACTTCTTTGCCGGGATGACGATTGCGCCAAACAACGATGCAATGTATCCGATAAGCACTGCACCCCACACCTGCCATCCGGTGGCCTGTTCAAACACGACCGCCGCTGCCGTGCAGAGCGGTGTCAGGAGCATACTTACCACGCACCACACCCGCATTGCTTTGATCACATGGAGCCAGTTGCGGTTGTTGTAGTACACACCCGGAATATGTATGTGGAACGCTCCCTGGGCAAAATTGCAGACATGGTTTTCGTCATAATAGCGCGGCAATGTTTCCGGCATCCAGAACAGGGTGTAGGCCCCATATACGATGCCGAAGATCACGTTTATAATCAGCAGCGTCATTGCGCCCTCGGTCCCGGCCAGCCCCACGGCCCAGACAGCTGCGGTCTCTACAAGGCCAAGCACCACGCTGACCCCATACAGCGGCAGAAACTTCTGCGTGCGGGCCTGGCGGCGCTCCGGCGGTTCTGCCGAAAAAATCAGTGCCTTGCGGATCAGTTCCTCTGTTTCCTCGCGGGTAAAGCGCTGCTCCTCCTCCACGCGGCAGCCCTGTAACAGCTCGGCCACGGTCACATTCAGCTGTTCGGCCAGCGGCACCAGCAGGGAGATATCCGGCACGCTCAAGCCCGTCTCCCTTAATTAAAGATATTGTTGGGTAAAAAAGAAAGGTCAGTCGAT
>ERZ1673703.2784-NODE-2784-length-10298-cov-4.441863_pt1 | contig 10298 bp, 7 predicted proteins | sample MGYA00580233_ERZ1673703 | MGnify/ENA primary metagenome ERZ1673703 (study PRJEB41218, sample SAMN15661748) | gut metagenome | host: Homo sapiens | place: Canada: London | collected 2015-08-20/2019-03-30 | study: EMG produced TPA metagenomics assembly of... | reverse complement strand
TCGCCGCCGTGGTGGCATCTTCTTCCCGATAATTGGTCAGACAGCAGGAACAATTCCCGCAGCTGTCCGGTGAATGGTCGCCGAAATATTGCAGCATGCGGTGCCGCAGACAGGTGGTAGAGGTGGCATAGAACGTCATCTGTTTCAGCCGTTCCTTTCCCTGCTCCAGCAGGAACTGCCGTGTTTCCTCGTCATCCACCTCTGTGGTTTCCCGACTGCGTTGCAGCAGGAAATCGTTGGTACGGACATCTTTTCCACTGTACAGCAGAATGCACTGTGCCGGCGAGCCGTCCCGTCCGGCACGACCTGCCTCCTGATAGTAGCTCTCCAGATCCATGGGCATGTTATAGTGAATGACAAACGACACGTTGGACTTGTCAATACCCATGCCGAACGCGTTAGTCGCCACCATGATCGGCTGGCGGTCGTACAGGAAATCGTCCTGATTCTGTGCCCGTTCCGTGTCGGACAGACCTGCGTGATACCGCGTGGCTGGAAAGCCGTTTTCCCGCAGAGCATCACAGACTTCCTCCACCGCTTTTCGGGTGGAGCAGTACACAATGCCGCTTTTGCCGTCGTTTTCCCGCAGCAGCTGAAACAGTTCCCGCGTCTTATTATTGGGACGGCGTACCCCGAAAAACAGGTTTTTCCGGTCGAATCCGGTATGTATGATTTCCGGCTCCTGCAATTTCAGAATCCGTGCAATATCCGCCTCTACCTGCTTTGTTGCCGTAGCGGTAAAGGCGGTACAGATCGGACGTGCCGGCAGCTGTTCCATAAACACCGGAATATCCAGATAACTCTGCCGGAAATCCTGTCCCCACTGGGACACGCAGTGTGCCTCATCAACGGCGATCATGCTCACCGGCACCTGCTGTGTCAGACGGAAAAAGCTGTCCGTCATCAGCCGTTCCGGTGCAACGTACAGAATCCGGCACTGCCCCTGCTGTACCATTTGCACCGTGTGATAGAATTCTTCCTGCGTAATGCTGCTGTTCACATACGCCGCAGGGATACCCACCTGCCGGAGAGCCTCCACCTGATCTTTCATCAGCGAGATCAGCGGAGAAATGACAATGGTCACCCCGCGGAGCAGCAGGGCAGAGATCTGATAGCAGACCGACTTGCCGGCTCCGGTAGGCATGACCGCCAGCACGTCCCGTCCGGACAAGATCGCATCGATTGCCTGCTTCTGTCCGGTGCGGAATGACGCATGCCCAAAATATTGCTGTAACAGCTTTTCCGGCTGGTTCATGTTTCCTGACCGTCCTCTCCCTCTGCCAGCAGATCTTTCTGCCAGCGTTTCAATTCTTCCCGTGCAGTTTCCAGCAGCAGCACGCTGGGATTTTCACCGCCCATGATGCGGGCGATCTCATGGACACGTCCCTCCGGTTCCAGTACCATGACATGGGTTTCCGTCCGCGTGCCCTCGGTCTGCTTCTCGATCATGAGGTGCTGATCTGCCATTACGGCGATCTGGGACAGATGCGTCACACAGAGCACCTGCCGCAGCTGTCCCACTTCCCGCAGCTTCATGCCGATTTTCTGGGCAGCCTTGCCGCTGACACCGGTGTCGATCTCGTCGAAGATCAGCGTGGGAATGCTGTCCCGATCGGCAATGACACACTTCAGAGCCAGCATGATGCGGGACAGTTCACCGCCGGAAGCGATTCTCGCCAGCGGACGGGGTTCTTCCCCGCGGTTGGCAGAAATCAGAAATTCCAGACTGTCCATGCCGTGAATGGTCAGCTTGCCGGTGGTATGTTTCCCCACCAGGATCACGTTGGGCATATTCAGAAATGCCAGCTGTTCCGTCACGGCAGTGATAAAGCGTTCCAGCGTCTGTGCACGGTATTCCGACAGAGCCTTCGCCTGTGCGGAAACCGTTTCCAGCAGTTGTGCCTTCTGCTCCCGCAGGGCAGCGATCTCTGCTGTGTCGCCCTGCATCTGTGCCAGTTCTTCCTCTGCACGGTCACGGCGTTCCACCAGTTCGTCACCGGTACACTGGTACTCCCGACTTAGCCGCCGGATCTCCAGCATACGCTTCTGCACCATCGCATACCGCTGGGGGTCTAAGTCCATGCCGTCCCGCAGACTGCGGCACTCCGAAGCAATGTCTGCCAGTTCAATGCCTGCCGCCGCCAGCCGTTCTCCCAGCACGGCAAACTCCGCCCGCATGTCGGAAAACGGCGACAGTTCTTCTGCCGCCGCCTCTGTCAGCAGTACTGCGGAACCGTCGGCATCTTCGCCGTCGATTGCCTCCGCTGCCGCCTGCAACGCCGCGGCAATGCTCTCGGCGTGCTGCAGCAGGTTCAGTTCTTCTTCCAGTGCCTCTTCTTCGCCCTGTTCCAGTCCCAGTTCGTCCACTTCTGCCACCAGTGCTTTCAGCTGCTGCCGGCGGTGTGCCTTGTCCTGTTCCTGTTTTGCCAGATGATTCAGCCGCTTCGCCGTCTGCTGTAACTGCCGGAATGTGTCCTGATACTGGTGCAGCAATGTGTCATCTCCGCCGAAAGCGTCCAGAATCTGCAAGTGGCACTCCGGTGCCAGCAGCACCTGATTGTCGTGCTGCCCGTGAATGTTGATGAGAGCGTCCCCGATCTCCCGCAGCACCGAAACTGTTGTGGTATGTCCGTTCACCCGTGCTGCACTGCCGCCGTCTGCGGCGATCTCTCTGGTGAGCAGCAATTCATCGTCGGTGTGGGAAATGGAAAGTGCGTCCAGTCTGGCACAGACCAGCGGATCCAGATGCGTGAAAAGTGCCGTCACCACTGCCTTTTTGCAGCCTGTCCGCACAATGTCCCGCGTGACACGCTGTCCCAGAACCGCATGGATCCCGTGCAGCAGAATCGATTTTCCGGCACCGGTTTCACCGGTAAACACATTCAGATGCGGTGAAAAGGGAATCCGTGCATGGGCGATCACCGCCAGATTCTCGATCTCCAGTTCAGCTAGCATTAAAACCCTCCTGTTTCCATCAGCTTTGCGAAGCTGCCGGCAAATTCTTTTGCCTGTATTTCTGTCCGCAGCAATACAAAAATGGTATCATCTCCGGCAATGGTTCCCACCACATCTTCCCGATGCATGGCATCTAACGCCGCCGCCACTGCCTGTGCCGTGCCGGTACGGCAGTGGATCACTGCCACATTTCCGGCAAAGTCGGTACGCAGGGCAGCGTTCTGCAAAATGCCGCCGTTGACTTCCTGCCGCACCGGTGCCGTATAGCATGCCCTGCCGCTGCCACGCCGTTCCTTGGTCAGCTTCAGTTCCCGAATATCTCTGGAAAGCGTTGCCTGCGTCACCGCAAACCCGTGTTCCTCCATGCGTTCCCGCAGCACTTCCTGCGTGGGAATCTCCTCTGCTGCAATGAGCGAAAGAATGGTATCCTGCCGCTTTTTCTTCATGTGTTCCTCACGTCCTTCCCGCTTTCAAAGACTGCATCAGCTTCCGGCTCAGCGAATCAAAAAAGGTATTGCCGCTAAGGTCCAGAATTTCCAGCGTCTGGTCAGAACCGGAAATTTCCATGACTCGTCCCTCCGGAAACGGCTCCGGTTTTTCGCCGTCTGCACAGAAATAGGCATCATATTCCTCCCGCACCCGCAGGCTCACCTGCAAATCGTTGTGGGGAGAAAACAGGATCGGTCTGGCAGAAAGCGAATGGGGACAGATCAGGTTCATCTCAATGCAGGAAAATTCCGGTTCGATAATGGGACCTCCGGCGGAGAGGGCGTAGGCAGTCGAACCGGTAGGCGTGCTGAAGATCACGCCGTCTGCCCGATATTCGCCCAACACCACGTTGTTGCGGGAAACGGTAAACTCAATGACACGGGAAAAGTTGCGGGAGATCACGATGTCATTCAACGCCGTCAGTTCCCGCAGGCAGGTGCCGGTCTTGTCCAGCACCTTGCCATGCAGCAGCATGCGTTTGGAAACCCGATAGTCCCCCGTTTGCAGCCGTGCAATTTCACCGATCTGATCCGGCTCCATAGATGCCAGAAAGCCCAGCCGTCCGGTGTTGATGCCCAGAAGCTTTGCCTTTGTGCCCACCACGTGACGGGCACAGTGCAGAATGGTACCGTCCCCGCCGATCGCCACTGCCACGTCTGCGTCCTGCACTGCTTCCAGAAACGGAGCGTAACAGATAAAGGACATATCCCCCAGCAGTCCCAGACAGCGGGGATCTGCCCAGACTTCCATGCCGTTCCGGTGCAGTGCCAGACAGACCTTTCGGGCAACTTCCGGTGCGTTGCCTTTTTGCAGATGATGAAATAACACGACTTTCATTTCGTCTTCTCCTTCTTTGCCTGTGCGAATGCCTGCTGTACCACTGCGGCAATTTCCGGCAGATACGCCGCTTCGCCGCCTTTTTGTACAACGGCGAGATACTCAATATTGCCGGAGCCGCCCTGAATGGGCGAAGGGCACAGCAGCTGTACAGTCAGCCCCTGTGCGGGAAACAGCTGCAAGATGTTGTTCAGCACCTGCATGTGCACGCGGGAGGACTGCACCAGTCCGTTTTTCCCGATGTTCTCCCGTCCCGCTTCAAACTGGGGCTTGATGAGCACCACGCCCTGTGCCCCTGTCCGCAGCAGCGGCAGCACGTAGGGCAGTACATGGTGCAGCGAGATGAAAGACACGTCCGCCGAGAAGAAATCCGCCGGCTGTTTCAGCTGTTCCGGTGCAATGCTGCGAACGTCTGTTCCCTCCCAGTTTACCACGCGGGGATCCTCCCGCAGGGACTGCACCAGCTGTCCGTGTCCCACGTCAATGGCGTACACCTTTGCAGCTCCGTGCTGGAGCATGCAGTCGGTAAAGCCGCCGGTAGATGCTCCGATGTCCAGACAGACCATTCCCTCCAGAGAGAGCTGCATCTGCTGTACCGCATGTTCCAGTTTCAGACCGCCCCGCCCCACAAAGGGAATGTCACTGCCCTCCATGGCGATCTGGTCGGTTTCCGAAACGGCAAACGCCGGCTTGGTACAGACCTTGCCGTTCACAGAGATCTGCCCGTTCTGAATCAGCGTTTTGGCACGCTGGCGGCTGGGCACCATACCCTGCTGTACCATTACCGCATCAAGCCTTGCCATGTTTTGCCTCCTGCTGCATATCCTGATAAATGGCATGCTCCGACAGCCCCATAGTTTCCATTTGAGAATCCGTAGAAGCCTGCGGCAGATATGCCTTGGGTGCTACCCGCCGGTAAGTGCCGCGGAAGCCGCGTTCCAGCAGCAGATCTCCCAGCAGCTGGGAAATCCCGCCGTAATAGTATGCCTCCTCCAGAAATACCACATGGGCATAGGACATGGCAATTTCCACCACGCCCTCTGCCAGCGGGAAAATGCGTGTCAGCTTCAGCAGGTCACAGAACACGCCTTCCTCCGCCATGCGGCGGCTGGCACGGTACAGGTGATCGTACACCCTGCCGTAGGAAATATACAGGGTATCTGTTTTTCTGCCGGAAATGTGGGTGTATTCGGTGTTCAGGGCAGTCTTGTCAAAGGAAACCTTTTCGCTGCCTCTGGGATACCGGATACATGCCAGCCCCTTATCCCGATAGAGTGCCCGCCGCAGACAGAGCCGCATCTCCTCGTAGCATGCCGGTGCATAAATTACCGTATTGGGCACCGTGCAGAGGAACGACACATCGTACAGTCCGTGGTGGGTTTCGCCGTCCTCGCCGACAACGCCGGCACGGTCGATCCCCAGCACCACATGCATGCCGCCAATGGCAACATCGTGCATCAGCTGGTCATAGGCTCTCTGCAAAAAGGAAGAATACACCGCAAATACCGGCAGTTCTCCCATAGAAGCCAGTGCCGCGGAAAATGTTACGGCGTGCTGTTCGGCAATGCCCACATCATAGTACCGGTTCGGGAACTCCCGTGCAAAATGGTGCAGTCCTGTGCCCCCGCCCATTGCTGCCGTTACGGCACAAATGCGGGGGTCGTGTTTCGCCAGCTGCACCAGTTCTTTGCCAAACATCTCCGAATAGGAATCCGCAGCGGAAACCTCCGGATTGCCGGTTTCAATGTCAAACTTGGAGATTCCGTGATACTCCGACGGCTTTGCCTCTGCCGGTGCGTAGCCCTTGCCCTTGACGGTATGTACATGGATAAACACCGGACGGTGATATTCCTTTGCCGCCAGCAGCACTTCTTCCAGTTCCACCAGATTGTGGCCGTCCACCGGTCCCAGATAGACGAAGCCAAAATCCTCGAAGATCGTTGCCGACTGCAACAATACATCCCGTACAACGCTCTTGGAATTCTTGATGACTTTCGCCACAGACGGACCGATCACCGCGGTGCGGTTCAGGCGGCGTTCCACCGCCTTTTTGGTGCGGACGTATCCTTCACTGCTCCGCATGGAGGACAGGTAGCGTGCCAGTGCCCCCACGTTTTTGGAAATGGACATCTCATTGTCATTGAGGATCACAATGAGATTATTCCTCGATTTTCCGGCATTGTTCAATCCTTCATAGGACAGCCCGCCGGTCATGGCTCCGTCCCCTACAACGGCAACGGCAAAATGCTCCTTGTCCCCGTGCAGCCGCATGCCTTCTGCAATGCCGCATGCCACGGAGATCGCAGTGCTGCTGTGCCCGCTGATGAAGCTGTCGTGTTCTGATTCGTTTGGCTTCGGGAAACCGGAGATGCCGTTTTCCTGCCGCAGGGTCGAAAATCGTTCCAGCCGTCCGGTCAAAATTTTATGGGTATAGCACTGATGCCCCACGTCCCAGACGAATTTATCTTCCGGCGAATCAAACACACGGTGCATCGCCACCGTCAGTTCCACCGACCCCAGATTGGAAGCGAGATGCCCGCCGGTTTTGGAAACAGTTTCTATGAGAAGACTTCGAATCTCCGCACAGAGTGCGGTACACTGTTCCGGCGAAAGTGCCTTCAGATCGTCCGGCGAGTGCAGACGCTCCAACAGGTGCTCCTCTGTTTCCGAAATTTTCATATATTCCATGGTTTTGTTTTCTGCGGCTCCTTTGCCGGCGGCACATTCCGCGGCAGTTCCGCAGGATTCACTCCTTCGATTATTTTTCACGGCACAGCAGTTCCCGTGTCAGATCCAGCAGGAATTCATGCTGCGGGAACTGGGACAGGATCTGTTCTGCCTCTGCCGTCAGTGCTGCTGCACGTGTCTTGGCAGCTTCCAGCCCCAACAGAGTGACAAACGTGGTCTTGCCCTCTGCGGCATCGCTGCCCACCGGCTTGCCCAGCACTTCAGAGGTACTGGTCACGTCCAGAATATCGTCCACGATCTGGAATGCCAGCCCCAGCTTTGCCCCATACTGATCTGCCAGTGCGACCTGTTCTTTCGGAGCAAATCCCGCTGTACAGCCCAGCCGGCATGCTCCGCGAATCAGGGCACCGGTCTTGGCGGCACACATGGCTTCCTGTTCTTCCAGTGTGACATCGCTGCGTTTCTCGTTTGCCATATCCATGATCTGACCGCCGACCATACCGGCTGCACCGGTTGCCGAAGTGAGGATTTGCAGCAGTTCCACTTTCATTTCCGGTTCCAGTATCGGATCACGCAGAATTACGGCAAATGCTTCTGTCAGCAGGGCATCACCTGCCTGCAACGCCACAGCATGTCCGAATGCCTTATGACAGGACGGCTTGCCGCGGCGGTAGTCGTCGTTGTCCATTTCCGGCAAGTCATCATGGATCAGGGAAAAGGTGTGCACCATTTCAATGGCACACGCCGCCGCCATTGCCTGCTCCTCCGAGCCGCCAAAAATCCGGCAGAATTCCAGCACCAGCACCGGACGGATCCGCTTGCCGCCGGCTTCCAGAGAATACCGCATGGCTTCCACCACCTGTGCCTGCCGCCGGGTTTCCGGTGTCACCTGCACATATTCCAACAGTTTTGCATCTACCTTTGCCGCCAGTTCTTCCAGATACGCCTTATGCTTCGCTTCCATCATGAACCTCCTGTTCCTGTGCCGGCACCGTCTGTTTGGAAATTTGCAGCTTGGCTGTCTGCAATTCTTCCTGACAGGATACCGCCAGTTCCATGCCCTTGTGATACAGCTGCACCGCTTCTTCCAGCGGCAGGTTGCCCTGTTCCAGCTTCTGTGTCAGTTCCCGCAATTCCTTCATGTGTGTTTCAAATGCCATACGTCTGCTCTCCTTTCCCAAAAACACGTAGTGTTATCTTATCTTTCTGTTATTGTACCTTTGCCGTGATCTCACCCTCTGCCAGCTGCACCCGCAGCACATCGCCGGACTGCACCTGTGCGGCACTGCGTACCAGTTCTTCGCCGTGGTACGCCAGTGCATAGCCACGCCCCAGAATCTTCATGGGGCTGAGCATGTCCAGACGGTTGGTCTGCTGCACCAGCTGTTCCTGACATTGCTGCCAGATCTGCCGGATACCCGCTTCCAGCCGCTTCTGCAAATGGCAGAGTTCCTGCTGTGCCAGTTCCTGCCGGTGTGCCGGTGACTGTAATTTCAGCCGGTCTTGCAGCCGTTCCAGTTCCTGTGCTTTCTGCCGGAACTGCTGCTGCATGGCGTTTTCCAGCCGGCGGGAGCAGTCCTGTACCTGCTGTAGCATCTGCCGCACATCAGGGACTGCCAGTTCTGCCGCTGCCGACGGAGTCGGTGCCCGCAGGTCTGCCGCCGCATCTGCCAGTGTCCAGTCGGTTTCATGCCCCACGGCAGAAACCACCGGCACGGTACAGTTGTAAATCGCCATGACCACCTGCTCCGTATTGAACGCCTCCAGCGTTTCCGAAGCACCGCCGCCCCGTCCGACGATGAGGACATCGCAGCTGTCCCGTTCCGCCGCCGCAATGGCACGGCAGACAGAAGCCGCCGCCGCATCGCCCTGCACCTGTGCCGGATAGACCAGCAGGTGTCCGATCGGATACCGCCTGCCGATAACATTTTTCACGTCCTGTAGGGCGGCTCCGGTATCGGAGGTAATGACACCGATTTTTTGGGGCATTGCCGGCAGCGGTCGCTTTGATGCCGCATCGAACACGCCCATTGCCGTCAGCTTTTTCTTGAGTTGTTCCAGTGCCAGAGCCTTTCCGCCGGTGCCGTCCGGCTGGAGATCTGTCACATAGATCTGAAAGGCACCGTCCCGTTCATAGAGGGCAGCGGAAGCGGCGGCAATGACGTTCATGCCTTCCTGCGGCAGAAATTTCAGCCGCTGGGCATGGCTCCGGAACATCACTGCCTTCACGCAGCTTTCCGCGTCACGCAGCGTGAAATACAGGTGTCCGGAACGATAGTGATTGGTGAAATTGGTGATCTCTCCCCGCACCAGAACGCTTTGCAGGGCACGATCCTCTTTCAGCTTGAACCCCACATAGCGGTTCAGCTGTGTCACGCTTAAAATTGCCACAATTTTCCCCCTTGCTTCCGCCATGCACCATAGACTGCCACACCTGCGGCATTGTCACAGGCGAACTCCGGTGCAGCAAACCAGCATTCCGCATTCGCCGCCAGCAGCGGACGAATCAGCTGGTTCGACATCACGCCGCCGGCATAGAGCACCGGCAGCTTGCCGTGCCGTTCCTGTGCCGCCTTCGTCATAGCGATCACAGTTTCTGCCACAGTCATCAGACAGAAACGGGCAATATCTGCCGGCGGTTCACCCTGCTCCAGCTTTTTCCGGCACTGGTTTTCCAGTCCGGACAGGCAGCAGTCTACGCCCCGTATCACCGGTTTGATCCGGAACGGTTTCCGGCTTTGCCGGGCAAGCTGTTCCAGTGCCTTGCCGCAGGGAAACTGCAATCCCAGCATCAGCCCCACCCGATCGATCGCCTGTCCGGCTTTCAGGTCCAGAGAGGTGCCGCAGGGGGTGATCTTCAAGGCAGCCTGCTCGTCCGGTTCGCAGTACAGGGAATCTGTCGTGCCGCCGCTGACGTGGAACGCCAGAAACGGTTTTTCACAGGCTCCCAGCCTGCCGGCAGAGTACAGTGCCGCCAGCACATGCCCCACCTGATGTGAGGTTTCATACAGGGGTACGCCGGTAACTGCGGCAACGGCACGGGCTGTGCCTACGCCGGTGAGAAAACAGGGCATATAAGAGCCGTCCACATTGCGAGGACGGGTGGAAACGCTGACACCGCAGACCGGATTTTCCGCCAGAAACGGACGAAGCCGTTCCAGCAGTTCCGGCAGCTGGCGGGTGTGATGAAATACCGCATCACTCTGCCGCAGTCCGGCTTCTCCGGCTTTCACCGGCAGCAGCTGTTTTTCTTGATGTACCTCGCCGGTTTCCAAGTCCAGCAGTGCCGCGGACGTGGTATAGTTGCTGGTATCAATCCCCAGAATTTT
>ERZ1673703.2780-NODE-2780-length-10308-cov-4.387594_pt1 | contig 10308 bp, 9 predicted proteins | sample MGYA00580233_ERZ1673703 | MGnify/ENA primary metagenome ERZ1673703 (study PRJEB41218, sample SAMN15661748) | gut metagenome | host: Homo sapiens | place: Canada: London | collected 2015-08-20/2019-03-30 | study: EMG produced TPA metagenomics assembly of... | reverse complement strand
ACTCGCGACCCCCTCCTTGGCAAGGAGGTGCTCTACCACTGAGCTATTTCCGCATAAATGGTGCCTCAGCACAGAATCGAACTGTGGACACAAGGATTTTCAGTCCTTTGCTCTACCAACTGAGCTACCGAGGCAAAATGGCGACCCGGATGGGACTCGAACCCACGACCTCCGCCGTGACAGGGCGGCATTCTAACCAACTGAACCACCGGGCCATTCAAACCATGTAGGCATATTATATGGCATTTACATCAAGATGTCAAGAGTTTCAGACAATAAATTTATTACATTCGTTACGCTTTGCCAAGTTTTTGCAATGCCTGTTCCAGATTATTATCCAGCAGATTTTCCAGATCTTTTAAATTTCGGCAATCAAATTCATGTGTTATTCCTGTCATAAACCGTTTTTTCGTTTCAGCAAAAAACTCATCGCGGAAGCTATTATAGAAAAACACCAGCTGATTACCATGTTCAAAGTCACTGTAATCAATAAAAAGCGTTGAACCATTGATATAATCGATGGGATTGTCAGGAGTTATATACAATTCAAAAGCACCTATTTTCTGCGGCAGCTTGCCGGTATACGCCCAGTTCAGAAGCCCGGCTTCCTCTATCAAGGTTCCCATCTGATGCTTCTTTTCCCTGTTCACGTCCGCTAAAAGCTCCGGCAGCTTCTCATGCATCATTTTAGCAAATTTATCCCTGTCGCGGCAAAAATAGCGAATATCTCTGAACGTATGCATGCCAATCGTTTTTACAGGTACATAATCAAAGGTTTCCGAAGTATAAATCAAATCAAGCTTGCTGTGCATTGCTTCATTACTATATGAAGCAATCGTTAAGATCTGTCCGTCTATTCCCTGTCCCATTGTTAACTTAAAGCCATCTATTTCCTGCGGCAGTTCTTTTAAAAATTCCCACTCGCCAAGCTGCGCCTCTATCTCTGTGATTTTAGGCTGTCCCATGCTAACACCTCTCTATCCTTTTATGCTCAATTACTAATCTATAATTTATTATTGTAGCACAAATGCACTGCTGATAGCAAAGAAAGCTGCTGCCCAAAGGCAGCAGCTTTTTCAAATCCTGCATAAAATTTTTAGAAGGTCATTTCCGCACCAACACGCCACAACCTTCCCGAATAACGCATACTGGTAATCTTTTTATCAAAAAGATTATCGATTCCGGCATAAGCACGATATTTATCGCCCCAGCGTTTATTAACGACAAAATTAAACGTATTGGTACTGTGATCTTCACTGTCTGCCCTATAATCAGAATACCACTTATTCCAGGCAGTAATATTCCATTCCTGTTTTACAGGCTCTGTCCACATCAATTTTGCTGTATAAGTATTACGGGCGCTGTAATTCAAACGTGTATTAGTCTTATCGTTCATAGCATCCAGATAATCATAATTACCGATTACTGTAAAACCATTTCCCAAGTCATGCTTGATTTCAAATTCAACACCCTCTGAAGAAGACTTTTCTATATTCATATATTGATAATTAGGCGCTAAACTGTAATCCATAGCAATGGCATCAGTCTTTTTGTTTTTGAAATATGTTAATTTAATTGCAGTATCATCGCCAAATTCCTGTTCATATGATAACTCATAGCCCTTTGATTTTTCAGGACGCAGATTCGGATTGGAATAAGTACCATATAATTCTGAAATAGACGGTGCTCTGTAACCTTCTCCATAATTAGCCTTAAGCCTTGAGCCCTCTGTAAAGGAATATGTCGCGCCAATATTCGGAGAAGTCTCGCTGCCAAAGCTGTCATGGTGATCATAGCGAACAGCCGGAATCAGCAATAGTTTCTCACCCAGTTTCAATTCGTCATGTATAAATAAAGAATATTGATCAGAACTTTCGTCAATACTGCTGTCTTTGCGACCGTCAGTTCTGAACTCGCCGCCGAAAGTCAAACGATTATTATTGTCTAGCTTGATCGTATCACGTGCTTCAATATTCCAAAAATTAAATTTGGAGCTTCCCACACTATTTGCGCTCATAGCACTGGTAACATCTTTTTTTAATTCACCGTAAGTTGCGCTTAGCATATAATTACTGTTATCATTCTGTCCGTTATAAGTAAGGCTGGCACTTTTCCTATCTACATTATATATACCTAAATAAGAAAAAGGACCGCTGGCACTGGTAAATTTTTTGAACTGCTGATTGGTATTCTCATAGTTCAGATATAAATTTAAACTGTTGTTTTGGTCCATTTCATAATCTACATCCAAGCTATAATTTTGAGTCGGTCCAAAATATTTACTCATATGGGCATCATCCCATTTAAAATAGCGGACTTTAGTAAAGTTAGCATCAAAAGCAGCACTTAACTTACCGTCTTTGCCGCTGTCAAAATGGTAATAATTACTCATTTCACGGCTATTTGTAGCTACACCTACAGTCATTGATTTTTTTTCAGATTTTTTCGTAATAATATTAATAACACCAGCTGAGGCCTCTGATCCATATAATGCACCTGATGGCCCGCGAAGCACTTCGATTCGTTCTATATTGTTCACATTCAGCCGTGACAGCACATAGGTATTAGTAGAAACCTGGCCATACCCTTCGCCGGGAATACGACGCCCGTTAAGCAAAACCAAAACATCATTTTTCCCGCTGCCTCTGATTCCCAAAGTGTGCCCTACACCCGCAGCTTCCGGTATTTCTATGTTAGTCGCCGTACGTAAGGCATCTATAACATTGGTTGCCCCAATATTCTGGATATCCTCTTTTGTTATAACTTCCACACTCTGAGGAACTTCTTTTCTGCTCAATTCTGTACGGGTAGCAGTTACCACATATTCATCTAAAGTAAATTTCTGTGGTTCTTCAGCATATACCGCTGTGCCCCCCAAAATGACATTTGTGCCAACAACTAATGTCATCAATATTTTCCTGTTGAAAAATTGTTTGTTTTTTATTTTCATCATAATATCCTTCCTCTGATCATTATTCTTTTTCTACTCTTGGAAAATAAATAATATATTCGCCGTCTTTTTTATCATCAGCATAGGTTTCCATATAGTTTTTAGATTCCGGCATGTCTTTAGGCGTAATTACACCTACTTTTAACGCCGGATTCAATGCTTCCAATTTTTCGACAGTTCCCAAATGTCCGTCGGAATGAAAGCAGCCGTTGATATGAAAAATTACCTTATCCTGATTATCCTGCCAATAATAAAAAATACTTTCCGCCATCTTATCATCTTTTATGCACTGTGCGGCAAATACCTGATCTATCCGTTCCTGCGGAATTCGCATCGGTGTTTGCCCCTTAGTCATATAAGCAGCAAACTTCTCTTTATACTTTCCTGCAGGCGCATAGGTCCTGACCGGTAAATATTGCTTATCCAGCTCTGCTACTGCAGCTAAAGTTCCCTCTTTCGCCAATTTTGCTGCTAAAAAACGTGGTATATTGCTGGCTAAGACTGGCAGCTTATGTGCTTTTGCAAATTCTACCAGCTGACGGTAATCTGTTTTATATCTTGGCCAGGGACGCGATTTTGCCAGAAATTCCTCCTCCGTAATTCTACCGGCTAAATACTCATTTAAAACGAACTGGTTATCTGCCTCAAACATTTCCAGTGACAAAACAAGCTTGTCACCATGAATGGCATACAGTTGCTGCAGCATTTCATATTCCAGCTCATGCAGTACATCCTGATCATGAAATTCACCAAAAAAACTACATCATAATCAACAAAGTTTTCAGCCATTTCAGCAAGAGTAACGGCTTTTCTGTCTGCCGCAGAAATAATCACCGTATCTTTTACTGTTGGCAATGCGGCATGTGCTGATTCCGCCATACTCATAATGAGGCACATGCATAAAAATTTTAAAAACCGTTTCATTCGAACTCCCCCTAAAATTTCCTTATAATGAATACTAAAACAACAACAGCGTCAGCCTCCTTTTTATTATAAAAATATAGTATGGAATCTTTCAGGCCCATAACTTACCGGCATTTAGCCTGTCCAGAAAAATTTTTCTTACGCGCCAAGTTAGCCTTAGCTAACCTTTTGTTTTTAAGTATCCCCTCACGTATTATATCTAGAGGGGATACTTAAAGTTTCTATTATTAAGCTAAAGTCTGATAATATGCTTCGATAGTTTCCAGTAAGAAATCTGCCCCCTTTTCGCCAAGCAACGGCAAATGTGTCGCTATCTGGGCTCCGTCAATAAAAGGAGCACTTACTCTCAATACGGCATTACTGCTATCACAAAGCCTGTGTGAAACATCGTCTGCCAGAACAAGTGTCTTCTGCATTTTTTTTAATATATCAATTTTTTCTTTTTCCACAGATATATACTGAATATCCAACTCAGGCTCAACGATACTTTTTAAAGAATGGCTGCAAAGTTTATACTTAACATCGATCCCTACAGACCGAAGAAAAGCACTCAACCCTTTAACCAGGTCATACTCGCCGATCACAGCTGCCTGAGGTGTTTTTTTTCTGCCCATCATCATAGCATACATTTTTAAAGACGCTGTATTCTGTGCTTTAAGACGTAATCTGGCGCACATTTTAACGTCAGGTAGCTGTCCCAGAATTTTACCGACTTCTTCCAACCATGCTAAAGTTGCTGCATAACCGTAAGGAGCACTGACAACAAATGGCATATCAAATTTATTTTTCAGCACTTCTGCTGCTGGTAAACCTTCCTGACGCATTACCAAATTTATTTCAGCTGTGCCGATATCACCGATTTCATCAACAGATGTTTCATAGCACAGGCAGGTATGCATTTCATAACCAAAGGCTTCACGCATCAAGTTCTGCAGTTCCCATACATCCGACGCGGCACGATAACTGCCCATTGACGCGCCAATGATATTAAATATTTTCTTTCTCTTTCTCTGTTCTTTACAAGGAAGATTATTGACCAGCAATTTATAAACTTCAGTCAGACCTATGCTGTAGTCGCCCCTAAATCCTCCCTGCTCAAATGCAACCAGCTTAGCCTGAACTTCTTTCTGCATATAATTGCAAACGCCTTTTATATCAGTACCAATAACTGCGGAAATAGAAGATGCCACGACAAAAATAACTTTTGGTTCATAGCTTTTATCCAATTCGACAATAGCTTCTTCCAAACGGGTAACATCGCCCATGACTACATCGTCTTCGTTCATATGTGTTGTAAACAGCCTCTGCTGCCAGTCTACTCCTAAAGCTCCATAAAAGCCCATACTAAAATGAGTTGTCCCGGCCGGGCCATATTCAAGAATGATGCTGTCTTTTACGCTGAGCAAACTCCAAATGATACCCATTCTATCTGACGGAACAGGCAAATATCTGCATAAACTCATAAGCCCAGCTCCTTTCTATATTCTTTGGCTTCCCTAACAGACTTGACTAACTGCTGCAGTAAATATCCTGTAACTTCAAAACCCAGCATGCCACTCGCTCTGTCGCTGTGAACAATGGCAATACCTTTTTGACGCAGTCTGTTGCCAAACTCATGTCCCAAATATAAATAAGGAGACAATACATCATACACATATTGCAGCGGCGCGATATTAGCCGCTTTGCAAACATAAGGGTCTGTATACTGCAATATTTCTTTTGCATAAGGTTCATCTGCTTCTGTATATCTGTTGGTTTGGATCACCTGAGGCACCATTCCCAGGGAACTGAGGAAACAGTTCATTTCAAAAACTGCATACGGCGTATTCCCGTAAATATAAGTAATACCCTCCAATTCACCCTTGTTTTTTTCGATTTCCTCTCTTGCATTTTGATAAAGTCCTTCCAATTCTTCCGGCAGTTCCAGCTCCAAGTACCCAAAAAGATTTTTATAGGCTTCATAGATTTTTTCGGGAATAACAAATTTATTGAAGTAAACGTAAGGGATACCAAATTTTTCCTGCATCTTTTGGGCCAGCGGCAGCGCAATATCATTAACGACAATATTCACTTTCGCTGCAGCAGCATTTTTTATATCGTCTACCGAGCAGCCGCAGGGCAGCTGCAAACCGATTTTTACGCCGGCTTTCTGCAACATGGCATAAAGCTCTGTCGTAGCAAAATCACCCATTCTCTGCCCCAGCAAATTGACACTGTTGTCACAATCACACGATTTCATCATTTCAGCACAAACAGTAATCGTTCGTTCCAGACCAGGCAAATGGTCCTCACATTTAAAATGCTCAGTATGAACCGGCAGCACCGGAATACCATAAAGCTTACTGAGACCTTCTGAAATAGCGTCAAAGTCATCACCAATTATTTCAATGACACAGGTAGTTACCAAAAATACACATTGGGGGCGATATTCTTCAATTATTTCTTTAAAAGCTTCCTGTACCTTTTCCGCACTGCCAAAGGTTACATCATGGTCATCCAAAACGACTGAAACACAACGGCCGTCAATGCCCCCAAATTTTTCAGAATGTATGGTCATACTTTTAGTGTAATAAGTGCATTCATCCGTACCAACCACAACGATCAGGCTGTCCTTGATGCCACCAACAGCCATAGCCGCACCCATCAGAGGACAGTGTGTCCCCGGGAACAAAGCATGAGTAAGATGTGGTATATCTTTAATGCTTTGTACCTGACTCAATTTAGCAAGTTTTTCAACCAGCTCTTTTCCATCCATCGCCATAAAAAACTCCTTTTATCAACTTATTTCTTTAAACATAATTAAAGGCTTCTTACGCCCAGGAATCTGCACTACATCACAATCTACGTCGTAAACCTCACGCATCATTTTAGGTGTGATAATATCCTGCGGACGACCTTCACCATACTTACAGCCATTTTTCAAAACTATGATCCGGTCACTGATCTCCAGCGCATGACTTAAATCGTGCAGGACCATCACTACGCCGATCCCCGCCTCATGGTTCAGCCTTTTTACAAGTTTCATCGTTTCCTGCTGATGCGCAATGTCCAAATATGTAGTCGGCTCATCCAAAAACAAAATTTCCGGCTGCTGCGCCAATACGGTAGCTATCCATACCCGCTGCGATTCCCCGCCCGAGCATTCCTGAATAGATTTATCCCGCAGAGCCCAGGTACCTGTTGCTTTCAAGGCCCACTCTATTATCTTTTCATCTTCTTCCGTATTCTGTTCGTACCACTTCTGATAGGGTACGCGCCCATAACCTACTAAATCTCTGACTTTAAAATCAGGAGGTGCGCAATGGCGCTGCGGCAAAACACCAATACATTTGGCAAGTTTTTTACTGTCGATATTGTACAGATCCTCCTGATTCAGATAGACGCAGCCCATACTACAGCGCAGCAATCGTGTCAGCGCTTTCAGCAGAGTAGATTTACCTGAACCGTTAGGGCCGATGATAGTCGTGATCTCACCTTTTTTTACAGTAATATCCATTTCCCTGACTACAATACGCCCATCGTAACCGATCTCTAATTTTTCACCCTTAACTTCCACTTACTTTGCCCTTCTTTCTTAACATATACAAGAAAAACGGTCCGCCGGTAACTGCCATAACAATACCTACAGGTATCTCCATCCCAGGTATAAGTGTCCTCCCCAAAGTATCTGCCGCCAGAAGAATCACCGCACCCAAAAGCATACTCACCGACAGCAGTGCTTTATAGTCGGAGCCAACCATCATTCTCGCAATATGCGGGACAACCAGCCCTACAAAACCGATCATACCGACCTCTGCTACCGTCGCAGCTGCCAAAAAAGCAGCTACCGCAGATAAAAAGATACGTACAAAAGTTACATTTACTCCCAGGCTTTGAGCCATTTCGTCACCCAGCTGCAAAATGTTGGCATTTTTTATACAGCATACGCCTAAAACAAGACCAATAAAAGCATACACCGTAATGATATAAACATGATCCCAGGAACGTCCCGAAAGACTGCCGTTCATAAAAGATAAAACACTAGAAAGATTATCAGAATTCAATAATTGCAAAAAGGAGTTATACGCTCCCAAAACCGTATTTATCGCAACACCGGACAAAATTATTCTGACAGTATCGATCCCATCGCGCCAGGCCAGCAAATAAATAAGTACACAGGCCAAAGCCGCACCGCCAAAAGCAAAAAGCGGCACTGATGAAACCAAAGTCGGAAACAACAGTAGAATCGTCGTTGCCGCAGTAGCCGCACCTGCAGAGACGCCTATAATCCCAGGATCAGCCAGAGGGTTACGCATGACAGCCTGCAAAAGAGCACCTGCAACAGCAAGGCAGGCCCCTAATTCGACTGCCATAATCAGACGCGGTAACCGTAAATTATAAACAACTACCCTCACCGGTCCGCTTTCATCATAAAAAAGAGCCTGTATGATCTGCTGCAGCGAATACCCGGCACTACCAACTCCCAGCGCAACAACAGCCAGCAATAATAATACTGCCACTAAAACCAGGCAAACCATACTTACCCGCAGGACATTTACTTCTTTACCCATTTTGTTTCAGCTTCTTCGCATCAATAATATCGATCAATTCATTTATATTATCAATAACATTGATCCCTGCTGTCGCAACATATTTTATCGGCAGATAAATAACCTCACGTTCGCGTATCGCCTTAATATTGTTCCAGTATTCAGGGTTTTTGGCAAAATCCTCTTCCATTACCTGCTGATGCTCTGCCGCAGTTTTAGAACCGCCTACACAAAACAGTAAATCCGGTTCGTAAGATAAAGCCTGCTCCAGATCAATCAATACCATCTTATTGTTCTGATACACATTTTCGTACCCCAGCATATTCAGCATACTGCCTAAAGTACCATCTTTACCCTGTATATAATGACGCGGCGGGGCTGATTGCAGCACCATAACTTTTTGCCCTTTATTTTCCTGTCTTTTTTCGGCCATTCTGGCTTCCAATTTGTTGAACCTGTCCGTAATAGCTTCAGCACCTGCATTATGTTGACCAAAGGCTTTGATCAGTACGTCAGTCAATTCCTTGATCGACTCATAAGATACAACATGCCCGGCATCAACATAATAAACAGGTATTTTTTCACGATCCAGAATTTTCCCATAAGTATCCTTAGACTGATAACCTACTATCACCAGATCCGGTTCCAAAGCAATAACTGATTCGATATCAAAATTAGAATTCATCGACACATTCAGCAGCTTTGCATCCTTCACCAAATCTGCAGGCCATTCCAGCATCGCCGCCTGGGGCACAGCAACCTGCTTAATACCCATCTCATGCAGTGCCAAAACCGGAGTATGCACTAAAGATACGACTCGCTGAGTCTTTGCTTTTAAAACAACCGGTTCAGTAAAACCATAAGTCTTCAGCGTAGGTGTATACTCAAGTTTATAAGTTTCACCGACAGCAGCCGACACATCTTCACTTTTACTGCCTGTATTAAAGCAATAATACAAAAGCGCACTTACTATAACGACTACTGCCAACAACAACAATTTATTTTTCATTATTCATCCCCCTTAGTATCTTCACTCATTTCTAAAACTTTATCAGCCAACTCATGATAGATCTTGACCATCGGCGAAGCCTGTACAAATTCGCTAACCGTACCGCCCTGATTTTCAGCTGTTTGTATATCTCCCGAACGTGGAACATACATTACGACCTCGGTTTCAATCTCAGCGGCAGCCTTGGCCACCAGTTCCTGTTCATTCTCAATATTTTTAGCGTTCAAAATAATGCCTTTCAAGCGAGCATAACCCCTGCGGCCAAAGTTTTTGATCGCCTGAGCAATATTATTAGCCGCATAAAGCGCCATCATCTCTCCTGAAGAAACAATAAACACTTCTCTGGCATAACCACCCCTGATAGGCATTGCAAAACCGCCGCAAACAACGTCGCCGAGCACGTCATAAATGACGATATCCGGCTTATAGATTTCAAAAGCCTTCAACTCCTCCAGCTTTTCAAAAGCTGAAATAATACCGCGCCCTGCACAGCCTATACCAGGTGTAGGACCTCCTGCTTCTACACACAGGACGCCACCAAAGCCTTCAAAAACAATATCTTTTAATTCTAAAGCTTCCCCCTTTTCTTTAAGCTGTTCTAAAACAGTAGGAATACGCATCCCCTTCATCAAATTCTTAGTTGAATCAGACTTAGGGTCACAACCTACCTGCATTACTTTATAACCTTTAAGCGCCAATGCCGCCGATAAATTTGAAGTAGTAGTAGACTTGCCAATACCGCCCTTGCCATAAATCGCAATTTTTCTCATCAATAAACTGCCTCCCTTAAAAATAAATAGCTCACTGTTTTCAACCAAAAACATTCTATATTTAAATCAATATAAACAACTTTATTCATAAAATAAAATGCAATAGAGTTAGCTATAGCTAACTCT
>ERZ1673703.2776-NODE-2776-length-10321-cov-7.263783_pt1 | contig 10321 bp, 2 predicted proteins | sample MGYA00580233_ERZ1673703 | MGnify/ENA primary metagenome ERZ1673703 (study PRJEB41218, sample SAMN15661748) | gut metagenome | host: Homo sapiens | place: Canada: London | collected 2015-08-20/2019-03-30 | study: EMG produced TPA metagenomics assembly of... | reverse complement strand
CCAGTTCAGACAAATATTTTGCCGCGGGAGAAACGAGTTTTTCCAAGAATCACACGCCCAACACGGCAGACGGCGAGAGATGGGACTATCTCTATGACCTGCCGGACGTGCCGGAGGACGACGGCACTGATGAAACGGGTACTGTTCTGACAGAGGGAGATTTCACCTACCAGCTGTACACAGACCACGCGGTTCTGACGGCGTACACTGGCGAGGACGTATTTGTTTCCGTGCCGGAGGAGGCAGACGGGCTGCCGGTTACAGCGATCAAAGGGGCATTTGCCGGAAACACTGCCGTACAACTGGTGGATCTGCCGAAAACCGTGACTGCGGTTTCCTACGGCACCGGCGGCATCGGGGCATTTGAAAACTGTACCGCTTTGCAGGCGGTTTCCATGATTTTGACTTCCCGCGTGGAATACCACTCGTTCTGGAACTGTTCTGCGTTGCAGACTGCCACGCTGCCGCAGACAGTTACCCTTGTGGGAGCAGGTGCTTTTGCGGCGTGTACCAGTTTGAACACGCTGCGTGTTTATTCCAGTGACTGCACCTTTAGGGCAGCATCGGCAGTTCCTGCGGAAACGGTGCTCTACGGCTATGCGGGTTCTACCGCACAGGCTTACGCGAAAAAGTATGACCGGACATTTCTGTCGTTCGGGACTGTAACGACTGCCGCAACCACAGCTGCAACTGAAACGACAACGACCACCACACAGACGACAACCACGACCCGAGCGACAACACAGACCACCTCCGACAGCACCACTGCAACCACGACAGCAACAACTGTCACTGCCGGAGAGATTCTGCTGCCGGAGGTGGGGGACTGTAACAATGACGGTGTGTGCAGGGTAGATGATCTGGTGCTGCTGAATCAGTACCTGCTGGGCAGCGTACAGGGCAGCGAAGTGCAGCGACCTGCGATGGACTGTAACGCAGACGGCACAGTGGACAGCAGGGACAGCCAGCTGCTGGCGATGTTCCTCATGCAGCTGATCCCACGGCTGCCGGCATAACAACGGATATAATGAAAAGGCACAGCTTCCGAAAAAGCTGTGCCTTTTGTCATATCATGAAATGGTTTGCAAATGATTGTGAAGACAGGTTCTGAGATCAGCCGTTGTACGGCAGCGTCTTGACGAGGTTTACAATGAACTGCATCAGAACAGTTGCGTCATCAGAGCTGATTTCGCCGTTGCCGTTGCAGTCTGCATTCTTGTTCGCTGCGGTGTCCAGCTGTACCGAACCGGCAACTGCCTTGTTCAGCAGAACACAGTCGGTAACATCTACACGGCCGTCCAGATTGACATCGCCGTACAGAACGACACCGGCAGGAACCGTTTCAGTTGTACCGCTGTTGCTGCCTTCTGTCGTCTTGGTGGTATCCGTTGCTACCGGAACGGTGGTGTCTGTTGCTACCGGAACGGTGGTATTTGTAGTCGTGATCGGATCCAGCGAATCAAATGTGATGTCGTTTGCGTTTGCGTAGTCCTTTGCGGCAGTGCTCTCATTGCCGGTAATGGTCATATCATTGCCCTTTACAAGCGTATCCTTTTCCACTTTGTAGCCGAATGCATTGCTGCCGATAGAGGAAACGTTTTTCGGAATGGTGATATTTGTGAGAGAATCGCAGTCTACGAATGCACACTTGTCGATCGATTCCAGAGAATCCGGAAGCTGAATGTTGCTCATAGAAGTGCAGCCGCCGAAGGCGTACTGTCCCACCTTTTTAACGCTTTCCGGAACGGTAACATTGTCCAGTTTATTGCAGCGGTAGAACAGGTAGTTATCCAGATTGGTAACGCCGTTGCCGATGGTGACATCGGTCAGGTTGGCATTGTTGTAGAATGTCCACTTGCCGAGATCGGTCACAGAGTCCGGAACAGTGATTTTGGTAACATTGGTGCACTCTGCAAAGGCACTCTGTCCCAGCTTGGTGACGGTATCCGGAATGTTGACTTCTGTCAGACTGGTGCAGCCGTAGAATGCAGAAGCACCGATCGAGTTAACATTTGCCCCGAACTTGACATCATTCAGGCTGGTGCAGCGATAGAACAGGTTGTCACTGATCTTGGTCAGAGAATCCGGCAGGACAATGCTTTCCAGAGAACCGCAGCTGTAGAATACGATCTCGTCCACCTGCTTCAGTGTCTGCGGCAGTGTTACGGATTTCAAGTTGCTGCAATAAGCGAATACGCCGGATTTGATCGTGGTGATGCTGTCCGGAATTTCAATGCTTTCCAGACCGCTGTATGCAAAGGTGTCCTTCCGCAGGGAAGTCATGCCGGAGGACAGCTTGACAGTTTTCAGATTCTGGCAGTGGCTGAATGCTGCTGTTGCAACATTAGTCACACTGTCCGGCAGTTCGATAGAAGACAGACCGGAATAAGTAAAGGCATTTGCGTTGATTCTGGTGCAGGAGCTTTCGGGGAACTGCACAGTGTCCAGACTTGAACAGCCATAGAATGCATTGGAACCGATGCTCTGTACGCCTTCTTCCAGAACGACAGTTTTCAGCTTTGCACAGTTTGCAAACATGGTAGAGCCGATGGAAGTCAGATTTCCGGGGATCGTGATGGATTCCAGAGATGCACAGTAGGAGAATGCATCGTCACCGACAAAGTACAGGCTTGCCGGCAGCTTGATGTCTGTCAGGTTGGAGCAGGAGCAGAACGCACCGCCGTTAATGGAAGCCACGCTGTCCGGCATGCTGACGCTGGTCAGATTGGTACAGCCCAGAAATGCGTTTGCACCGATGCCCACCATACCGTCCGGCATGGTGACGGTCTGCAATTCCTTGTTGCCGTAGAATGCAGCCGCAGCAATAAAGGTTACCGGATAATCTTCTTCGTCCTCTTCGTCATAAATGGTATCCGGAATCACCAGATCAGTGGTGCCCGGTGCACAGCCGGTGATCTGTGCCTTTTTCGATACGATCTTGTAGTACAGCTTGCCGTCCTGTGTCGGTTTGCCGTCCGGAATCTCAACGTCGGGATCTTCCGCATAATTCGGTGTGGGAATGGTTTCCAGACCGCCGGCAGTGCCGCTGATCGCTGCTTTCACATCTGCTGCGATCTGTGCATCGACCTGACTGGACGGCATCGGTTCTTCCAGTTCCGGCATCACTGCCGAGATCACCGTGTCGGCAGCACTCTGAGGTGCTGCATAAGCGGTCGTGCCCAGACAGCAGGGGATCAGTGCCGCAATGGCAACGATGCCTGCAATAGTTTTTCTCCAATTTGATCTCATAAGAATAAGCTCCTTTCAGTGCATGAGTATACATACGATATTTCTTACATTATAATCGATTTTATCCCTTTTGTCAATAGCTTTTTTGTAGAATTTGACAACGCTGTTTTTGTGAGGAATGACGGAAACACCGGCTGTCTTACAGAATTTTTCCACAAGTTCTTGCTTCTTTGGCAATTTTGCAACGGAATAGAAATTAGATTTGAAAACCGAAAAATGGAAAAATATGTTTGACTTTTTGTGGCATTTGTGCTATAATATTAATGTATGACTTTAGGGCAATACCGCACAAAGATTGTGCGACAGATGCGTCGTCAAATTTTTCGTCAGATGAAACAAAAAGCGGAGTGAATACTTGATGTATTCACGAGCATTTTTGTGAAATATGACGGGAAATTTGCAAGCAGATGGCGTACAAAGTCGCCAGACGCTCTTTGTGCGGTATTGCCTTAGATAAAAAACGCCTCCGGAAGTGCTTTCCGGAGGCTCTGAAAGCAGCGTCATGTCAGTCTGTCAGGTAGGTTCGGCGGGGGGCTGCCTGCATAGAGAGGAAGCGATGTTTGTGCAGAACCCAAACACGAATCGATACCGTTGCCTTAGCTTTTTACTGGCGGGCATGATGGCTGTGACCAGCCTGCCGCTGCCGGCATTTGCAGCAGATGCGGCGGCGGGGGAGGAGATCGCCATTTCGGCAGAACGATTTCCGGACGAGCAGTTCCGGAACTACATTTCCGAACAGCTGGACAGCGACGGTGACAACATGCTGTCCGCGACGGAATGCAGCGAAGTCGTTGATCTGAATGTATCCCAGCAGGGCATTGCCGATCTGACGGGGATCGATGTCTTTTCCAAATTGCAGCAGCTGGATTGTTCCGGAAACACGTTGTCGGCATTGGATATTTCCGGTGCTGCACAGCTGTTGCAGCTGAATTGCTCTGCGAATCCGGATTTGTCTGCACTGAAACTGCCGGAGAAAAACGGTGCGTTTTCCTTTTTGGTGATGTTGGACTGTAGTGACTGTGCTCTGACAGAGTTGTCGCTGGATTCCTACGCCCTTTTGGGAACGCTGGACTGTTCCGGCAATCAGCTGGCAGCACTGGATATTTCTGCAAATTCCAATTTGCGGACTGTGGACTGCTCCGGCAATCAGCTGACTACGCTGGACGTTTCTGCGAATTCCAATTTGCAGACTGTAAACTGCTCCAATAATCAGCTGGCAGCACTGGACGTTTCTGCAAATTCCAATTTGCAGACTGTGGACTGCTCCGGCAATCAGCTGGCAGCACTGGACGTTTCTGCGAATTCCAATTTGCAGACTGTAAACTGTTCCGGCAATCAGCTGGCTACGCTGGACGTTTCTGCAAATTCCAATTTGCAGACTGTAAACTGCTCCGGCAATCAGCTGGCTACGCTGGACGTTTCTGCGAATTCCAATTTGCAGACTGTAAACTGTTCCAACAACCAGCTGACTACACTGAACTTTTCCCAGAATGCCAAGCTGGAGGAAGTGGACTGCTCCGGCAACCAGCTGACAGAACTGGACGTATACAATGCCCTTCTTCAGAAACTGGACTGCTCGGAAAATGCCCTGCCGTCCCTGTTCCTGTCGGAGTGTTCTGCTCTCCGCGAACTGGACTGTTCCCAGAACCAGCTGGTGGAACTGGACACCACCGGACTGACGCTGGAAATACTGGAAACTGCCGGCAATCAGCGTGCCATTGTGCCGCAGCCGGAACAGGCGGGAGCGTACAGCTATGACCTGAACAATCTGCCGGAACTGGAACAAGACCGCATCACCGGCTGGGAGAACGCTTCTGTGAAGGAAGATGCCGCCAATGTACTGCAAATTCCGGCAGACACCGAACGTGTGTCTTATGGCTACCGGCTGGACAGCCAGCAGGCAGTGCCGGTGGCAACGTTCACCCTGACATTGCAGCCGGACGAAGCGTGTTATTTGCAGCTGAACGAGGAGCATTTTCCGGACGCAGCATTCCGGAGCCTTGTCCGCGACAGCTTTGACACTGACGGAAACAGCTGGCTCTCGCTGGCGGAACTACAGGCAGCCAAGACCCTGACGATTTCCGCAGACAGCGGCATCACAGACCTTACCGGAATGGAACAGCTGTGCTGGCTGGAGAATTTGCAGTGCAGCGGAATTTCTTTAGAACGACTGGACGTTTCCGGATTTTCCGCTTTGAAGATGCTGTCCTGTGACGGCTGCGGGCTGAAAGAACTGCTGCTGCCGGAAGAATCCTCGCTGGAGGTGCTCTCCTGCAAACAAAACCAGCTGACCTCTCTGGAACTGAGCAGGCAGAGCAATCTGCAAAAGCTGTTCTGTGCGGACAACCAACTCTGTGCCCTGCAAATCGACGGCACGAAACTGGCAGACGGCACAGTGTCTGCTGATGGAAACGTGACTGCGATCTCGCCGGATATTCTGGGACAGCTGGACTTGTCCCAACTGTCCGGCTTCTCCGCAGAGCAGGCAGAGAACTGGACAAACGGCACGGTGCAGGACGGCGTTCTGACGGTGGCAGACCTTAGCCAGCCGGTGACCTATACCTATTACCTCGATGCCGCCAGAACCCAGACGGTGCAGTTTACCTTACAGCCAGAGGAACCGCTGCTGCCTGTTGATGCAGTACATTTTCCGGACAGTGCATTCCGCAGCTATGTACAGGGACTGGACACCAATGACGACGGCAGCCTTTCCCGCAGGGAACTGTTTGCCGTAACAGAAATGCTCATCGGCGGGAAGTCTATCTGGGATCTGACCGGAATCCAGTATTTTGTCCGGCTGGAAACGCTGGACTGCTCCGCCAACAATCTGCGGAAGCTGGATCTGACAACGCTTTCTCAACTGAAAACGCTGAACTGTTCCAGTAATAATCTCTCCTCGCTGGTACTGCCGGAGAACAGCCTTCTGGAGGAACTCCGCTGCTCCAGCAACAGCACATTGCAGGAACTCTCTGTTGCTTCTCTTTCTCATCTGCAAGTGCTCTACTGTGCCCAGTGCCGCCTGAAAACGCTGGATCTGACGAATTCGCCGGAACTGACGACATTGAACTGCTCACTGAATCAGCTGACTTCGCTGGAACTGGGCGGACTGTCCCACCTGACCACGCTGAATTGTTCCATGAATAAGCTGACTGCTTTAGACTTATCAGCTCTTTCCGTGCTGAGATCCCTGAACTGTGCCAGCAACCAGATTCCGGCACTGGCGGTGGAACAGTGTCCGGAACTGGCTACACTGAATTGTTCCAACAACCAGCTGACCGTGCTGAAAACCGAGTCGCTGCCGAATCTGGAATCGCTGGTGTGCATCAACAATCAGCTGACTGCACTGCAAGCAGCTGATGGCGTGACACTGCAAAAGCTGAGTGCGGCACGCAACAAATGTACTGTTGCAATGGACAGCCTGAACCGGATCCGCTTTGCAGATCTGGCGGAGAACTTTCAGCCGTCCCGCGTGGTACAGGGCAGCATTACCAATGGTGAGGCAGGTGCAGGCGGTATCTATGTCACAGACCCCGGCTGGAGTGTGTCATATCAGTATCAGGTGCAGGCAGATGATCCGGACAGCGTAATCACATTTACACTGGTGCCGCAGGCAGCGGAGGAAACGGGTGTTCCCATTGATGCAGAGCATTTTCCGGACGAAAATTTCCGCCGTATCGTTGTCCGGTATGACACCGACAGTGACGGACTGCTTTCCCGGTCGGAACTGAAACAAGTCACAGAACTGGACGTTTCGATCAACGAGATCGCCGACCTGACCGGCGTGGAATATTTTACAGCACTGCAAACGCTGGACTGCTCCAATAATAAGCTGACAACAATTCCCCTGCGGACGCTGGGGCAGCTGGAAAAGCTGAACTGCAACAATAACCAGCTGACCACGCTGGATTGCTCTACCAATACATTGCTGAAGGAACTCAGCTGTGCATCGAACCAGCTGACGGCGTTGGAACTCTCCAAATTGACGGAACTGACGAAACTGGCGTGCGAGGGCAATCAGCTGACTGTGCTGGAACTGGGCACACTGACACAGCTGCAAACGCTGGACTGCTCCGGCAACCAGCTGACCACACTGGACGTTTCGGCACAGAAACAGCTGGAAACGCTGCGGTGCATGGAGAATCATCTGATCGCACTGGACGTGACCGGCTTGTCGAAATTACAGCAGGTGGAAGTGATCGACAATACCCGAAGCATACCATTTAACGCCATGGGACAGGTAGATCTGTCTGCCCTTGCAGACGGTTTCCAGCCGTCAAAGGTGCAGCCGGATATGTGGCAGAATGCCACCTGTACGGAGAATGAGCTGACAGTGAACGACCGTTCGCAGGAGATATGCTACGAGTATCAGATCGATGCCGGTGATGCCAGCCGGACGATATCGTTCACATGGATTCCCACAGTCATGGAAGAAGATGCCGTTGCTATTGATACAGAGCATTTTCCGGACGATGTGCTTCGTTCCTATGTGCTGCAATCTCTGGACAAAAACGGGGACGGCATGCTGCAAATTTCCGAGCAGAAAGCGGTAACACAGCTGGACATTTCGAACTGCGGCATTGCCGACCTGACGGGGCTTTCTTACTTCCCGAATCTGGTGCAGCTGAACTGTGCAGGGAATTCGATCTCCGATCTGTCCGGAATTTCCGAGAAATTGGAGGTGCTGGACTGTAGCAATACCGCACTGCGGGAACTGAACCTGACAGGCTTCTATCGGCTGACAGAGCTGCACTGCCGCGGCTTGCATCTGCAAAGCCTGAACGTCAATGTTCTGCCGGAACTGCAATTGCTGGACTGCGGAGAGAACGAGCTGACTTCTCTGTATCTGTCCAACCTACAGCTGGAAAAGCTGATTTGTGACAACAACCAGCTGACAACCTTGGATCTGTCCCGCTGTACGGCACTGAAGGAAGTGGACTGCCGCAAAAATCAGCTGACAGGCTTCACGTGGGGAACGGTTTCACTGCGGGTGCTGAACTGTGCGGAAAATCAGCTGAATTCTCTGAACATCAACAATCAGCAGGCTCTGGAAGAACTGGATTGCAGCGGCAACCAGCTGGGCTGGCTGATGCTGACCAATCTGCATCAGCTGGATATGCTTTACGCCGGCAGCAATCCGCTGCTGGCACTGAACCTGTCGGAGCAGGCACCGATGACTGTCTGCGATCTGCAAAATTGTGTGGTTCTGAAAAAGCCGTCCTGCAACAGAAAAGATCTGTATCTGGAACCGACGCAGTGGAGCGGGTTCCGGTTAGACCTTGTACAGACGTGGAACAATGCCGAATGCAGCGGCACAAAGGTTTATATAACAGATCCGCTGCAAAATATCACTTATACTTATAACACAGGAAATCCCAATGTGACTGCATCTTTCACTGTGCAGCTGCAAGACATTCCCATGAACATCGTCGATGTGACGCTGGAAAATGAGAAGAACATTTTCTATACCGGCGAACCGCTGACACCGGACGTGATCGTAGTTGCAGGAGGCAACGAACTGAAACAGGGCACGGATTACACGCTTTCCTATGAGAACAATCTCAACGCCGGCAGAGGAACGATTCTGGTCAGCGGGGCAGAGGACTCTCTCTGGTCAGGCAGCGTATCGCTGGAATTTGTCATTGAAAAAGCAGTGCCCAAGGTGACTGTGATATGGGACGATTCCGCGGAATATACCGAAGGCGATGACGTGCCGCCGATACGGCTGGACACTGCCAATACCGAGGGCATTCTGATGTGGACGGCAGACACACCGAGCACTTTCAAAGCCGGCAGAAACCAGCTGCAATGGAAGTTCGTTCCCGCGGACAGTTCCAACTATGAAACCGCGATCGGCACCATTGTCGTTTCTGCCAAGGAAAAGCCGGTCACAACAACGGAAACCACAACGACGACGACTACCACCACCACCACAACAACGGAAACCACCACCGAAACGACTACCACAGAAACGACCACCACAGAAACCACTGCGACTACCACAGAAACAACCACCGAAACTACGACGGAAATGACAACCACCACCGCAGAAACGACTGTAACTACTACCACTACTACCACAGAAACGACTACCTCGCTGACGACTACGGAAAGCACCACTGCGAAAACCACGGAGTCAACTACGGCAACGACAACCACCGATGAAACGTTTACGAAAAAGCCGATCACCACGACAACGACTATGACGACTACTACCGAAGAAACGTTTACCAAGAAGCCGGTCACGACTACCACGACTGCGACAACTACCACAGAGGAAGCATTCACCAAAAAGACAACGACAACCACGACAACAACAACGACTACTACTACCACTACCACAACAACAACCACTACGACTTCTGCCACAACGACAACGACAACTACCACAACGACTACCACGACGACTACTACTACCACGACAGAAACCACGACTACGACGACCACCACAACTACGACTTTTACAACCACGGAAGAAACGACCACCACGACCACCACAACAACTACTACGACAGAAACAACCACGACGACTACAACAGAGAGCAGTACTACGGAAACCACGGAAAGCACCGTAACGTCTACGATTCCCATTCTGACGACGGAAACAACGACGACTGCGGAAACCACGTCGGAAACCAGTACTGCCACCAGTTCCGGAACTACCACCAACACCACCGCAGCCACCACGACAACTGCCACTGCGACGACGACCAAGCCAATTATTTTGCCGCGTACCCGTGGTGATGCCAACATGGACGGCGAGGTGGATTCGCAGGACGTTTTCGAACTGCTGCTGTATATCGCGAGAACAGCTGTGGGCGAAAAGGACGTGGTTTTCCACGAGGATCCGACCGTCAACCGCTGGCTGATCCTGATGATGGACATCAACAATGACAATAAACTGGATTCGCAGGATCTCTACTATTTGCTGCTGTACATTGCAATGCATGGAGCCGGAATCAAGGCAACATGGAGCGACGTTCTGAAAAACTGACCGAAGCATTGCCCTATATAAAAGTACCAATTCTTTTTCGTATTGTTGAGATGTATTGTCCTAAAAATATATGGATATATT
>ERZ1673703.2773-NODE-2773-length-10323-cov-4.634203_pt1 | contig 10323 bp, 9 predicted proteins | sample MGYA00580233_ERZ1673703 | MGnify/ENA primary metagenome ERZ1673703 (study PRJEB41218, sample SAMN15661748) | gut metagenome | host: Homo sapiens | place: Canada: London | collected 2015-08-20/2019-03-30 | study: EMG produced TPA metagenomics assembly of... | reverse complement strand
CTATATAACATAATCATACCTCCAATTCTGTAAGTGCTACTGCGTATTCGCTGTTGACATAGGCTTCTGCTGATTGCAAGTCCATATTATAGATGTAATCTCGGTTGTCGTTTAACTGCTGTTTTACATAGTTCCAACCATTAGCCATGCTTATTGGATAATTGAATACTGTCAGTCCGTCTAACTGGTCGGAAGATACTTCTATATTTGTTACTGGATAATTTGTGGCGAGGGATTTAAAAGCTTGTATCTGGTCTGATGTTAAGTCTATTTCTTGAGGTGTGACAAGCTCCGCAAAAAATGTAGTATCTCCGAAAATGTTTGAACTTATCTGTGCGTCTGTAGACCAATTCTCTAAACCAAAATTTGAATAGATGTCATTGACCATTAAACCATCTACATAAGTTATGAGTGTTTTTGGTAAATTCCACCCATTTTTTACAAAAATATAATTTTTACACAAAATAACTGATTTTGCAGCCAAGTATTCAATAACATTTTTAGACCGAAATGACATATATCCATTGCTTTCATTCAATTCAGTTTGATATTTTGTTGTATTGACCCAGTTTAATTCCTTTAACTTCTTTTGAATTATCATCCTCACCAATTTTCCACGTTCCACATCCACATAGTCACTCACATACTGCTGACCATCAATTGTGATGTTACCGCCTGATGATACAGGGATTGCGTTTAATGTGTATGGGAGGGTGACGGTTTGAGATTTTGTTCCATCTTCATTTGACACCTTCACAGTCGGGTTCACCACGCTCTTAATCTCCTGCGGATAATCTGGCGAGGGTGATGGTTGACCGCCGGTGTATGGTTCGTAGGCGGTGGCTTCGGTGCCGAGTTCGAGCATAGGATAAATCGTGAAATTATACGATTTTCCTACTGTTAATCCCTCTAAAAATAAACTACAGTATTCATTACTTGCACCTGTCTCAAATGTGCAACTTAATTGATTTTGCATAATTCTATGTGTTTGATAATTAGCATCGTCCAATTTAGTTCGCCCTAATTTTAAACCAATTATAATACCTGAGTTTTTGTCAACTGAAAAAGTATACGTTGCATTATCAGTATGGCATTCATTATTTATTTTTATAATATTTGACCAAGTAGATGTTGAAGCACCCGTTACAGATATACTTCCATCAGTATTTATTGTAGCCAAAAGACCTTTTGAATTTTCTTGTGTATTGGCTTCGGGTAATTTCAATAAATTCTTACCACTATACTGCTTCTGCTCACTCCTACCATACAGCCTCATATCCGCTATTTTTCCATCATCGGAATCAGCAAGATGAGTTTCGCCTTGATTTGATGCATAGAACTTTGTAATTTTGTTGGATAAATCTTCCTTTAGCTTACCAATTTCTTTCTTTAGCGGACCAAGATCTCCTGTTGTTCCCCTACGTTTTGAGAGTGCATACGCCTCATCTCCAGTTAAACCACTTTTTCTCATGTCCTATGCCTCCCTAAAGTAAAAACCACTTGCTATCAGGGGCATAAAAGCCATATAATTCCCCTGTGTCTACACATAACGCCGTCGAACCACTTGCAACATAATGGGGCAATTTATCTACCTCAGAAGACTTTCCCCAGTAATATCGCTTACTTCCGTCCGTATCTATACAATCCCATCCGCCTAAATCGTGTATAACATCTCCTTTGCGGTATGTCTGCCCGTCAATAATTATTGTTCCACTAGCTATCATACTTCCACCTCCTTATGCATGAATCGTATCAGACAGCTTTAGCAAGCGATCTGCGAGCATCTCATTTTGTTTTGTAAGCTCTTCTATTTTTTTGTTTAGTTCTGGTATGGACGGCGTGTTATCGTTAAATAGGTGTTCCGGTTCTTCTCGGTCAACATTCTCAACGATTTCATACTTTCCTTCCTTATTTGCCTCGATATGACACGTACCGTTTTCATTACACCACTGTGCAGCTTTTGGAGGGTACAAACCGTCAAATACGTATCCAATATAATATTCTTCCATAATTACACTCCTAACACATATCTTAGTACAAAGCCTTGATTGTTAACGGGTATTCCGTTTTGCGCGTTATTAGATTTATTATTGTCAGTGCCCTGTATAAATGTATCACCGATATATAAGTATTTATTTAATCCGTAATATGGATTGCTCATTAACATACCATCGCCCGGCCGCCAGGCAACATGCTGTTTAGGCACGAAAAACGACGTCCACCACCAATTATCACAAGCTCCATTACTATAGTGACTCCAGACAAATACTGCACCGGTCGGTTGCATTGATATTGGCTCATTTAGTGTAAATTTATGCTCTGCAAGCATCCAATATCCTATAGTGTTAGCATCCCACAGGATGTTATTTTTACCTAAGATGCACTCTACGTCATTAGATACAAATTGGATGCGGTGGTTATCGACATACATCCCGGTTCCCATAGACTCGTACAAGTCACTGTATGTTGAGCCGTCCTTGACGGTCAACGAAAGCCCTGTGGTGTCCTTGGTTTTATCGTAATACAATTCCAGAGCCGCCTTGCCGCCGCCATGGATGTCGTCTGGGTTTGTCTGCTGGGTGGAAACAACAATGTTGCGGTTGGATTGCATCACGGAGCCGGAGCCCTCATAAGTTTTATCGCCGTCCGTGTTGGTAATCACGATAGGTGCTGTACCAAACCTTACAATCTCACTATTACCGTTTCGTACAGCCATACCATATGCATCAAGTAAAGTATTTTGTTTAAGGGCGTTCCCTCTCATGTCGCCAACTATCAGTCCAACACCATCTATATAATCAATAAAATTTGTTGCAGTTTTAGCTGCATTAATAATTTTTTTGTTCTGTAACCAAAAATTTTTAACGGTTCTTTTTTTAAATCTTTCATGCGATTGTTTTACTTTTTCTGCGGCTGTATCATCTGTTGGTGGAGATGTAAGATTTCCAGTAAGCCATGCTTTTCCACCGGAGACACGTATTTTTACCGTATCCCCAGATTTGCAGTTAATAGTCATCTGCGCAGGGGTTTCATCTGCTCCGCCGTCAATGTGGACATATGCTGTTTTTTCGTCAACCCGAAGGACTTTTGCAACTGTATCATATGCTTTTGTTTTGCTTTGCTTCATCGTCGAGGCAATCTCTTTTACAAATTCATTCAATGCTTTCCACCTCTTCCTTCGTGCGGCAACCATGTTCCAAGGATAGCGATTGTGATGTTATTCTAAATTTTCCGGTAAGGTTATGCCGTGGATAGTTTAAAAAGACCACATCGCCCAGAAGAACGTCCTCAAAAAATCGCCGGCTGTACTGCATTGTTCTGGCAGGATTCTGCAATTCTTTTAGTTTTCTCACAGCGTATGCCGCTATGTTTTCCCCAGAGGATAATTCAACGCCTGTTTCCGATTTCCACACCTCTCTTCCGCGGCTGACGGTCGATAAATAACTACCCGGACTGTCGTCCCTTGCGATGGCTGCGCCGTAATCGTCATGTATTGCCATAAAACAGTTAGGTGTGTCATACCAGTTAAATGTGTCCGTTACATCACGCTCTATTATGTCGTTTGCGTTAATTCCCACTGTAAGACTGCTATTATTATCATTTGCGCAGATAACAATACTTCCGTCGCCAAGTATTCGCATCCGCCAGCCAATGGCATCTAATATGTGTAATGCCATTGTGAGCCTTGTTTCCCCATCTTCCGCAACGATATTGTCTGTAGTTATCGGCGATGTTCCTTCGACATACACGGGGGCAGGGATACAATCATTAAGTAGATTTTTAATCTGTTTTGCTCCGCTACCGGCTGGTGCATAATATCCACGCGGCAGAATCACATCATCTGCCGGCTTGAGAACTGAGTAGCAGTCGATGTTGTAAGCCTCTCTCACACCATCAAGTTTTCTTTCTGGGAAGGCGGTCAGGCCAGTAAACAGTGCTACTTTTGCTCCTGACCCTCCCTGTCTAGCCTGCAGGTAAATGCGGACCCAACACTCACTATCTGTTATCTTTTCTGTTATTGTAATAGAGGCAGATTCTCTTAAATCTGACGTGCTGTCTCGGTCAATACTGCCCTCAGTAAATTCAAATTCTTGCTGATCTGTCCACGTCTTGGGGTCAACCACGGTCAAAATATATCTTGCTGAAAATCCTTTGCTCCAATCCATCACATCACCTCGTTAGGATGCTCTGCGCTCCACTGTTCTTCCGTCACAGCGTCCAGTTCTTCCGAATCCACTTTTTTAATCGTTAGTGAGAAATCTGCCCTCATTTTATTATCGTGGTCTTTTTTCTCTGATACCTGTATATCGCAGGAAAAAGACGAACCGTCCGGCGTCCTAACGTGACATATTCCGGGATACGTTGCGAGGCGTCTCATTTGCTCAATCATCGTTGGTTCTGTTAGTGAGATACTTACCGCATCAATTTTTAAATCACGAGTGACTGCAGGGTTCCAGTCGCCTTGCACAGAGCCACCAAGGTATACTGTCCTCTCAAAATCTTTATCCCATGAGTTATCTAAATCAAGGTTATACTGGATTTCGATAGATTCACTGTCAAAATCAATGATTGCCTTTTCGTGGGCTATCGAAAATTCGTTGTATAACCATGCAAACGAGCTATCTACTGTTATATAGTCGCCGTTGGCGGTTTTATTTACAACCAATATGCCTCCGTATTCGTTTAGCGCAGGGTATGGGTCAACATATTTCTGGCCATAGATTCCGTTCTCCAGAATCAATTCTGCTCTGTCTACGCTCATCCGGTACAAATCAAACGTATCCCCATCAGCATATGTAGTTGGTTTAGTAACAACAATACTTGCTGTTTTATTGTCTGCAATCGTATTTACAGTGGCCGTTGGCACTTCCGGCTGATGTTTCCACCGCACAACAAACGGTATCTTTTTTTCTGCCACATGGTCATAAATATCTGTAAATGCAATCTGTATACTGTACCTTGCACCGTCATCCATCTGCCCGATCAGGTCGCCCAAGGCAATACTGTAGTTATCTGTTTCACTACCGGTAAAACTGGCAATAATTTCGCCGGCAAAATGCTGTTCCTTTAATCCGTCCGGGCGCAGAATATAATAATCCTCGTCTCTGACAACCATTACTTTTGCTGTGCCAGCAGAATCCCCGAAGGAAGGGGCTATTGTTAGTGGTAGCTGCTCTAAGTAGTTTGTTGTGCCTTCCGATGATTCTGGTACTGTCTGGTCACTTGCTTCTGTGGTAACATCGCCAGAATTATATGTAGTTGCTTCCGAAACAAGATTTGTTGAAACGCTGTCTATTGCAGGTTTTGCAACAATTTCGACAGCCACAGAATCTGACCATGCCCCCTCTTTACCTCCCTGTGCTGTAACCATTGCTTTTAAATAATGGATTTCTCCTACATTCCACAGATTGCTCAAAAGACCACTTGCAGTATAGATTTTATTAATGTTTTCAATAGTTTCCGATAATGTCTCCATGCCGGAAGACATCATTAAAACAACGACGTTTCCATCTTTGCCTTTAACCGGCTCATCGTTAACCGCTTCTGCTATTTTTATGCTCGCTTTGCTGTTTCCGGTGTAACCGACACTGCAAATAACTGTGTCGTCCATGGCAAGATAATTTTCTGTCGTTGCAAGCGTAGGAGTCGTTGGGGTCTCGCTCAGCGATACGGAAACCGTATCAGACCAAGGAGATAACACTTCCTCATCCCCGGACGTATCCCGCAATCTTACGCGGAAATAATATGTTTTTGCCGATTCCAGGGACCCGATATGCCACGTTGTTTCCCTGTCCTCCACGTCATAACTGGTTGGGGCATCCGTACTAATCCATGCGTCCTCATGGTCTGCCCATGATATAGTAGCCGCATCCGCATTTTTCCACGACCAGTCCCATGTTAATTCTACGGTATCAGATGCTACCGCTATTGCAGTTATATTTTTCGGCGGAACCGCAATTTTTCTTGTCTCTGAGTAAATCCACCCTGACTGCATGAGGGGGCTAAGTTTGTAGGTAATGCCAGGCGCTCCATTCTGAGGCGTAGAAGTTCCGGTAAAATTCTTGAGGGCAATCTGGTATTCAGCGCCGCCGGAAACGTCCGGACACGTAACCGTGATCGTCCCCTCTTTGTCGGTGATTGCAATAATACCTTTTTCTTCATTGTCTATTTTCATCCAGACGGCTGTTTTAGCGTCAGGCACTTCCGTGTTGCGCTCAATGCTGTTAATTGTCAGTGTTGTTCCTGTCGCTGATACCGTATCAAATGACGGGGATTTTAGGGCTCCTCGTGCCGCTACTCGTGGCTCAGAATACGCATATTTTTTATCGTGCGTACTTTGCACCCTTGTCCACATAATCTGGTCTTCCGCTATGCCGTCGTCTGTATTAAAATCTGCCGATACCGTGTAGTCATGGTATGCAACGGTTACTCCTGTGCTCCATGAGGTGCCGGTATACCTCTCTCCGCTTTCCGGCGTGTCTATGGCATATTGTAGCTCCATGGAATCCACAGGGCGGTCTTGTGGCGATGCCTGCACCCAGTTTGCCCATACATACCGGCTAGAGGAACCTATCTCTTTGCTCCCTGTGTTCTGTATGTTTGGACGTTCCGGGATGCTGTAATAATGGTACGCATAACCCCAACCGGAATCTCCGGCACATCCTCTCGACTTTACCCTTACAATGCGGCAGAATGTCATACTCTGTGTTGGGGAACCATCCTCTGTTATTTCCCATGTACCAGAAGCCCCTGTATAAGCCGAATTGGCAAAGCGAGCGTTCGCAATGGCGCCCTTATAGTTTGCCATTAATGCAGTCTGTACCTGTGTTTTTGCGAAATGTCTCGCATCATTCGCCTCGTATGATGTGCTCCAAGTAAAGGCACCTTTATTTGCGCCAGTATCATCAAGAGAATAAGAAACGGAAGGGGCATTTGGTGCATAAATGGTAAATGTCTTTGTGGAATGTGCGGCTGTATAGGTATGCTTTTTATCACTTTTTGTTTTGCCCTTTACCTTAAACTCTATCGCATTTAATAATTTTGATGAGACAGGATAATAATTTTTTGCATCAAGTGCTACTGTTTTTTTGGTTGCTGATTTTCCCACATCTATTTTCTTCCACTTTGTCCAATCCCATTTGGATGCACCGGCGTTTTTTGTATGTAGACGATACCACAGCCACTGTCCATCCTCATATTTTTTCGCCGGTATTTTCCAAGATATTGTAAATTTCAGATTGTCTCTCGATATAGACAGACCACTGGGAGCAGCAGATTTTTTATTTTCCTTTGCCATTATGCCATTTTCACCTGCCTTCTAAGCTCACTTGCCATCCTTCTTCCCCATTCTTCTGGGTTATCTGCACCGTTTACAGTTACATTAATAGTTACATCATTTTTCGTTCCCTGTGTTGCCTCTTTGATATCGCTCATTAACCTACTACGACCGTACAGCATCTCGTCTCCTGCTTCTCCTGCTCCAAACAATGTGGCGTCAGAAAATACATACGGGCTTTCCATAGCCTTTTTATACCAGCTAATGTGGAATGATGGTAGTGAGCCCTTTCCGCCAATACCGAACGGAGCTTTTCCGCCGGAAACACTCAGGTGCGGTAGGTTTAGGTGCGGAAGAGACCAGCTAAACTTTAAGGCATTCTTAAACCGTCCAGGGAAGCTTTTTACAAGGGATACTGCCTTAGTAAAGATGCTCTTTACAGCTGACGGTATCTTAGTAAACGCCCCTTTAACAGCGGATAAAATGCCGTTGCCCTTAAACGCCCCTTTGAATCCGTTTACGGCATTTTTAGCAGCAGTCTTTAAGAGCGATGGGAGATTTTTGACCCCTTTTATTATGCCAGTAACAATGTTTTTACCAAGCGAAAACCAGTTGAACGCTGTAAATATACTTACAATGGCTGTGATAATTTTAGGCAAATTAGCAATTAACAACGGAATCGCACGAACTAGGCCAATCGCTAAATTTGTTATGATCGTTACTCCTGTCGCAAGGATTTTTGGCGCGTTATCGTTAATGATACCGGCTAAATTTGTTATGATCGTAGGTACATATGCAATCAATACAGGGATAGAGTTAATCAACCCTTGCGCGATATTTTGGATAAGAGCCAAACCTGCATTTATTAGTTTTCCTGCATTGCTTCTCAGTGATTCCGTAAATTGCGTCAACATCAGCAACGCCTGTCCTAAAAAGGTTGGGATGCCCTGAGTCATGCCGCTGGCAATAGTCGTCAGCAAATTAACTCCGACCGAAGTAAATACATTTAGTCCTACGGAAATCGTAGAGGCGAGATTATTTAACAGTTGGCCGACAGCAGTTGTAATACTGCCAGAATTTTGAGTAACACTCGAAATTAAACCGTTTATGAGGTCGCCGCCGATTTTTGTCAGCCCCGGCAACTGACCACTAAAATTAATCGCATCTTGCGCCAGTTTGGAAAAAGCGCCGCTTATGCCGCCGGATTCCATCGCCTCAGCTAATCCACTAACCTCGCTTGTTATACCTTTGATGGCACCACGGATAGCGCCTGAAAAAGTATTGTAAAAACCCAGTTCTAAGCCCTCTGTAGCACTAGATAGTAAGGTTATGTCACCTTTTAGATTGTCTAGCTGTGTAGCCGCCTGCTGTGCCGCGGAGCCGGAAGAATCCTGTATTCCTTTCCAAAATTTTTGCACGGTCGCATCACTTGATGCGGTCATTTTGTTAAATGCCTGTAAACCTTGTGTTGTAAAAATTGTAGCAAGAGCATTGTTTTTTTGTTCCGCTGTCATACCCTGTAAAGAGCCATTAAGCTCGTCTACGAGGTCGTTAAAATCTTTTGCTTCGCCGTTTGATTTATAGGCAGATAACCCTAACTGGTCTAAAGCTTTTGATGCATTATCAGTCGGAGTATATAAGTCTGCCATTGCCCTATTTAACGCTGTAGATGCCTCGGAACCTGTCACGTTCTGCTCTGCTAGGCGGAGTAGGGAAAGTGTGACACTGTCCGCCGATTGACCGTAGTTTTTTGCCGTGGCGGCAGAACCGGAAAAGGCTTCTCCAAGTCCCCTTACATCTGTATTGGCAAGAGTAGCACCTTTTGCCATCAAATCGGCATAGTAAGATGCATTGCCCATCGAGTCGCCAAAGCCTTTTACAGCTCCGGCAGTATATGATGCCGATTCTTCCAGACTCATAGCACCGGCAGAGGCAAGGTTAAGTACCGTTCCGATGCCGCTAATCTGCTCATCCGCTGACAAGCCGGCTTGGGCAAGAATGTTCATGCCTTCGGCCGCTTCCGTTGCGGTGTACTTTGTAGTGCGCCCCATTTCCTCAGCCTTGGCTTCGACATTCCCTATTTTATCTACGGTTGTTCCCATAGTAGCTGCTACCTGAGACATCGCGGTATCAAAATTCATTCCGGAATCTATTGACGTTTTTGTAAATGCAACGGCGGCGGCAGAACCAGCCGCCATGGCTGTTTTAGCCGCCTTCCCGACTGTTTTAAATGCTCCGCCGATTTTTGATGTGGACGAGCTGGCGTTACCTTCTGCGTCTTTCAGCCCCTTCTTATATGCGGTGTCTTTGATTGCCAGAGTGACAAACAATTCCATCACATTCAACTATCCATCACCACCAATCCGGCTTTTTTAATGACGTCTGCAGCTATTTCTTCGCCAGTCTTTGTTACTGTTTGTTTTTTATTGTTATCAATTAAATCAACAAACGATGCATAGAGATATTTCCCTCCGAACGCCTGCGAAATACTTTCGGTTACATATTTCAGCCCGTCAGCCATATATCGTTTGTAAATTAATTCCTCTGTATCGTCTAAAATCTTAGCCTTGACATACAGTAAGAATCCCTTTACGCTTCTTCCTCTGTATTCTCCTGCACATCGCCAGAGGGTTCTTCTGTTGCGCCTGTTGGCGCTGAGAAAAAAAGCTGACGTACCTCCGGCTCGTTGACGAGGTCAACCATACCCTTGATAACATCCATTAATTTGTGCGTTTTCTTGTATTCCTCAACTGTCTGTAATTCAAATGCCGCTAAGATTCCAATTACGTCATCTTTGTGTGTTTTTAACAGCCTAGGAGCTGTTTTAGCGCCCCTAGCAAAGACCTTGATGTATTTCTCACCTTCCCGTGGCACAAGTTCCTGACACAGCTTAAGCGCGTCATCATCGTCTGCAATGTTTCCGATATGCTCAAGAGAGTTCGCAATCGCTTCTAAACCCTGTTCTGCTGTTAATTTTGATAATCTCATGCTTTACCTCCTACGCCGCTTCGCCTGTTTTGATATAGACCTCGTAAGGTACTGTCTCT
>ERZ1673703.2766-NODE-2766-length-10341-cov-5.804200_pt1 | contig 10341 bp, 8 predicted proteins | sample MGYA00580233_ERZ1673703 | MGnify/ENA primary metagenome ERZ1673703 (study PRJEB41218, sample SAMN15661748) | gut metagenome | host: Homo sapiens | place: Canada: London | collected 2015-08-20/2019-03-30 | study: EMG produced TPA metagenomics assembly of... | reverse complement strand
GACGCCCGTTGTTGGCTGGACGTCGCAAATTCGGGAGGTGCTGTTATGCAACTGACCAAGGGAGCCATCGGGAACCTCATCAACCGCTACAAGGCGGTCCTCAAGAAATGCCACCTGCTCAACGTCTTCGGCTCGCTGGCCGTGGCCGGCATGCTGGTCATGGGTGGCGCGGCGGCCGCTGGAGCCGCGGATGTGGCTAGCGTCGGCGGAAGGAATTATGATAGCCTTGCAGCAGCTGTATCTGCTGCACAACCAGGAGAGACTGTCAGGCTCCTTCAGGACTTCACGGGGGCCGGCATCAAAATTGAAACCGGGTCCAAAGATGGACTTACCATTAATCTCAATGGCCATACATATACTGTCACAAATCCAACTGTTGGTTCAACTGGTACGGAAACGAATGGCTTTCAGCTTCTCAAAGGTGGCAGTATTACAATAACTAATGGCACCATTGTTGCAGGAACTGATTCTGCAAAAATTCTTATCCAAAATTATTGCAATCTTACTTTGGATAAAGTAACTCTCAATGGTTCCACAAATACAGAATATGTTCTTTCAAATAATCATGGTGATACAACCATTAAAGGTGGTACTACAATCAATGCTGCCGATGGACAGCATGCTTTTGATGCCTATTACTGGCCAAAGAATGGATATGATAAAGTATCTGTAACTGTTGAAGATGCTACAATTAATGGTAAAATTGAATATGCTACAGATGGGACTCCCCCCCTTCTGAAGGAGATCATAAAATCAATATAACTGGTGGTACATTTACAGACCCAACTGCGGCAGCATTTATTAAACCTGGTGAAAACATCATATTGCTGACGGATACGGGTGCCATAACCATCACAGGAGGAGCTGACTCCAGTCAGCCCACTGTTACTATTACCAACCCTGACCGTATGCTGCACCAGACGGCGGACATTGTTACATCGAACACGCAACCCAAGGTCATTATCACGACGAGCATAAATAAAGCCAGTGACGTGCTGCCCGGTCTGGACAGCGATCTGGATCCGCTCATGGCCTCTGTCTGGGACAACAGCCTCACTGACGTGAACAGTGATGCCATGGGCGTGCGCTTCCTGAGCCGCGCCGCCAACAGCGGCTACATCGCCGACGCGGGCAAGGCAGCGGCCACCATCGAAAGCGCGGCCCGTATCGCCTTTGCCGGTGCCGTGCCGCAGATGACTAAGATGGCTTCCGACGCGGCCACCAATGCCGTGGTCAACCGTCTGGGCTTCGCCAATCCGGCCGACGGTGCGCAGGCCATGAACGCCGAAGGCCAGATCGTGGACCGCAATACCACCGGCTTCGCCCTGTGGATCGCGCCCCTGTGGCAGAGCCAGCACGGCTGGGGCATGGAGGCCGGCAACCTCGATTACGGCTTCAGCGGCAATCTGGGCGGCGTCTCCCTGGGCGCCGACTACACCTTCGAGAACGCCATCCGTGCCGGTATCACCTTCAATATCGGTGGCGGCTATGCCGAGACCAGCGGTGGCGACCTCAACAGCACCGAGAACAATATGAGCTTCTGGGGCCTGGGCGCCTACGCCGGCTGGAACTACGAAAACTTCGCCGTCATGGCCGACGTCTCCTACACCAGCACATGGAACCAGCTGAAGCAGGAGCTCGATCCCGGCATGCGCATGGGCGATCTGGAAGCCGACGTGCAGGCTACGGCCATCAGCGCCGGTCTGCGTGCCGAATACAAGCTGGAGACCAGCGTGCTGGACGTCATCCCGCATGTAGGCGTGCGCTACATGAGCCTCAATACCTGGGGCTATGACGTGGACGCCAACGGCGGCACGGTGATGGAAGGCGACGGTTTCCATCAGGACATCTGGACCTTCCCGGTGGGCGTGACCTTCAGCAAGGACTTCACTCTGGACAGCGGCTGGTCCGTCAAGCCCAGCATCGACTTCAGCGTGATCCCGGCCGCCGGCGACATCAAGGCCAAGGAAGACGTGCGCTTCACCGGTGCCCCGACCACGGCCGAGCTGGAGACCCAGATGATGGACTACCTCACCTGGCAGGGCGGCGTCGGCCTGGAAATGGGTAACGACACCATGAGCTTCGGCGTTAACTACACCCTGCAGGCCGGTCAGCATACCACCGGCCACGGTGTGTTCGGCAGCTTCCGTTACGAGTTCTAAACATCCAGCCTGCGCGGCGGCCGTTGAGAGTCACGACCGCCGCGCTTCAACAGGGCCGGTCTCCGCACCTTCCGGGGGACCGGCCCTGCTGGTTTTCCGGTCCGCAACGGATCTTCCTCTTCGCTTCCCCAACATTTTCACCGACAACTGATCCATATCATGGAATGCACAAGAATTACTCAGGTGGGTAAAAACACACTCCAAGGAAGAGAGCCATGCCCCATCTTTCCCGTTTTTTGTCCGGCCTTGCCCTCATGCTGACCCTGCCCCTGTCCGGTTGCCTGGACACCGGCCCTGACGTGGTCTGCGTGGATGTGGAACGCGTCCTCAGCCAGTCCAAGGCCGCACAGCAGGCCAACGAGCATCTGGGCAAGGTCCAGACCATCCTGCAGAACGGCCTGGCCGCCTATCAGGAAGAACTGAAAAAAAGCCCTGAAGAAAAGCGCCAGCAGGAGCTGCGCCAGGGGCTGACCCTGCTGCAGCGCCAGATGGCCCTGGAACAGGCCGCCGCCCGCGACGTGGTCAGCAAGCACATGCTGGCCCAGATCGAAGCATGGCGCGCCGACAAGGGCGACGTGGCCGTCATGGCCCGCCAGAACGTCCTTTCCGCTCCTGCGTCCATGGACATCACCGCCGAGATCATCAGCCGCATGGATGCGGGCAGCGTCCAATTCGCCGAGCTGCCCCGGGTCAGCATCCGGACCCATGCCGACGGCCCTGATGAGGCGGCTCCGGCGGCAAAGGAAAAGCCCGCCAAAACCCCGAACAAGAAATAGGAGAAGAGCATGCCCGCCCTGAAAAAAACTCCCGCCAACAGCCATGCCCCGGAACAGCAGCCCGAACAGCCGCAGATGCGTGTGGCCATGCTGCCCGCCCCCGGTATGGGCACCATCTATGCCAATGCCTTCCAGACCACCTTTGCCCGTGGCGAGATCCTGCTCACGGCCTGCGTGAGCCGTCAGGAAAACGACCAGCAGGGCCCGGTGCTGGCCGTCCGGCCCCAGCAGACCATCGGCATGAGCCCTGAGAGCGCCAAGCGCCTGGCTGCCGCCCTGGTGCAGGCCATCCAGCAGTACGAGGCCCAGTACGGCGAGATCAGCCTGTAGCCCGCGCCTTCCGCCTTTTCTCTGATACGCCGGATAAAAACGCCTGAGGACAGTCCTCAGGCGTTTTTTCGTGACGGGCTCCGCGACGGCCCGGCCTGAGGCCCTATCCGTCCCGGTTTTCCCGGCCGTTTTGTATTGCCGCTCCAAGGCGCGCATGATATACTTCCGCGCACGCAGTCCAGCGCGACCGGGAAGATCACGCGCCGGCGGGGGATGCCGGTAAGCCGTATGCGGCGCTGCGCCTTCCAGACCTTCAAGACAGGAGCATGTTCATGGATCCGTTTGACGCGGGTTGGCTCTCTCTGCTGCCGCCCATCATCGCCATCACCCTGGCCCTGATCACCAAGGAAGTCATTTCCTCCCTCTTCCTCGGTATTCTCAGCGGCACCGTCATCTATTGCCTGGGCATGGGCACGGGCGACCTGATCATCAAGCCCGTGGAGATCGCCTTCACCACCATGGTGAACAAGGTCGATTTCAACATCATCATCTTCTGTACCCTGCTGGGCGCGCTGGTGTTCACCATCTCGCGTGCCGGCGGTACCCGTGCCTACGGCAACTGGGCCACCAAGCGCATCAAGAGCAAACGCGTGGCCATGCTCTCCACCGGCGGCCTGGGCGCCTTCATCTTCATCGACGACTATTTCAACTGCCTCACCGTGGGCACGGTCATGCGCCCGGTGACGGACCGCTACAAGATCTCCCGCGCCAAGCTGGCCTACATCATCGACGCCACCGCCGCCCCCATCTGCATCATCGCGCCCATCTCCAGCTGGGCCGCCGCCGTGGGCAGCAACCTGAAAGCCACCGGCGCCTTTGAAAGCGATTTCGCCGCCTTCGTGGCCACCATCCCCTACAACTTCTACGCCCTGTTCTCCATCATCATGGTGGTCATGGTCTGCCTGGGCAACTTCGACTTCGGCCCCATGCGCAAGGCCGAACTGCGCGCCCAGCAGGGCGAACTGGGCAACGTGGACGCCGAACAGGCCGAGATGGGCGCCAGCGCCAAGGGCCACCTGATGGACATGCTCGTGCCCATCGGCAGCCTGATCGTCTTCGCCGTGCTGGCCCTGCTCTACAGCGGCGGCTACTGGGGCAGCGATCCCGCCTACCACACCCTGGCGGCGGCCTTCGGCAACTGCAGCGCCTCCAAGGCCCTGGTCTGGGCCTCCTTCGGCGCCATCACCGTGGCCTTCTTCATGTTCGTGCCCAGAGGGCTCATGAGCCTCAAGTCCTTCATGGACTGCGCCGGTGAAGGCATGAAGGCCATGATGCCCGCCAACACCATCCTGGTGCTGGCCTGGGCCATCAGTGGCGTGTGCCGTGACCTGCTGCAGACCCCGCTCTTCGTCAAGACCATGGTGGCCGACGGCGGCATCTCCGGCGGCCTGCTGCCCGCCATCATCTTCGTGGTGGCCGGCTTCCTGAGCTTCTCCACCGGTACCGCCTGGGGCACCTTCGGCATCCTGATCCCCATCGTGGTGCCCGTCGCCCAGGCCGTGGATCCCAACCTGGTGCTGATCTGCCTGTCCGCCACCCTGGCCGGCAGCGTCTTCGGCGACCACTGCTCGCCCATCTCCGACACCACCATCCTGTCCAGTGCCGGCGCCGGTTGCGCCCATCTGGAACACGTCTCCACCCAGATGCTCTATGCCTGTGTGGTGGCGGCCAGCAGCGCGGTGGGCTACATGGTCTCCGGCCTCATGCACGGCAGCCTGCTGCCCGGCTTCGCGTCCGGCCTGATCTTCATGGTGGTGACCATGCTGGTGCTGCGCCGGCGCAACAAGCAAAAGGACGCTGCCCAGGCCTAGCCGGGCTTTCCGCGATACCGACGAAAAAGGCGCTTCCCCTCGGGGAAGCGCCTTTTTTGCGTCATGCGAACGATCAAGCCGGGAGGAAGACGGCATCAGGAAGCCGAACCGGCATCCTCGTCCTTGTCGTGTCCCTTGCTGCCCTGCAGCTTGCGGAAGATGGTGCTGCGGTTGACCTGGAACAGCTCCGAGACCCGGCGGACGGAACCGTGCACCTCGATGGCCCGGCGCAAAAAATCCCGCTCCATGTCGGCGATGATCTCGCGCAGGGGCCGGGCCTGCATGAGCACGGCATCCAGATGGCCGCCGCTCTCGTCGTGCAGGCCGCTGATGTTGGACGGCAGGTCGCGGGGCGAGATGCGGGGCCCCTGCCGGGTGATGACCAGGCTGTGGACCAGGTTCTGCAATTCGCGCACGTTGCCCGGCCAGCGGTACTGGGCCAGCATGTCCAGCGTGATGTCCATGAAGGCCAGCTTCTTGCGGTATTTGGTGGTGTACTGGCGCAGGAAGAGCTCCGCCAGCACGCGCACGTCCTCGGGCCGCTCGCGCAGGGGCGGGATGCGTACCGTGCCCACGTTGAGACGATAGAACAGGTCACGGCGGAAGGTGCCCGCCTCCACGCATTCCTCAAGGTTGCGGTTGGTGGCGGCGATGATGCGCACGTCCACCTTGCGGGGCTGGGAGCTGCCCACGCGCACGATCTCGTTGTCCTGCAGCACGCGCAACAGGCGCGTCTGCATGGAAAGGGGCAGCTCGCCCACTTCATCGAGGAAGATGGTGCTGCCGTCGGCGATCTCGAAATAGCCGGGCTTGCCCTTGCTGGACGCACCGGTGAAGGCACCGGGCACATAACCGAAGATTTCCGATTCCGTCAGGGTCTCGGAGATGCCGCCGCAGTCCACCTTGAGCAGGATCTTGTCCTTGCGGCGGCTCCAGCAATGGGTCAGGCGGGCGAACACGTCCTTGCCCACGCCGGTCTCGCCCATGATGAGCACGGTGGCGTCCGTACTGGCGTAGCGCTTGAGCTCCATGGCCACCGACTGCATGGCGCTGCTGGCGAAGACCGGTTCCAGGTCGCGCCCCTGGGACTGGGCCACGAAGGCCAGCTTGTCGTTGATCTCCTTGATGAGCTTGCGCTGCTCGCCGGTCTGCTCGTTGAGCTCGGCCAGGCGGGTCTCGTCGCGCACGAAGGTGACCACCAGACAGACGCGCCCCTTGTCGTCAAAAACGGGCGACCCGGAGATGACCACGTTCTTGCCGTCCTTGAGCTTCTGCATATAGGTGGCGGGCTTGCCCGTGCGCACCACTTCGGGGTTCAGGGCCAGGTCGAAAAAGCCTTCGCTGACCAGGTCGCGCACGTTCTTGCCCCGCAGGTCCCGGGCAGGCACCCCCACCAGATCGGCATACATCTGGTTCACATACAGGGTGGTGCCCATGGCGTCGGAAATGAAAACACCGTCGGAAATGGTATCGAGGATGGAAGTGAAGAATTTGTGCCAGTTGACCATATCCGCTCCTTGAGAAGGCAGAGGAGGCAAAAAAAGGGCCCGTCCCCGAAAGACGGACCCTTTACGGTTGCACGAAAGCCCGGCCTAACGGGGGATGACGACGCGGTCCCCCAGCGTGGCGACGGCGATCTTCTGCAGGGCGGCAAACTTTTTGTCGTCCAGCGTCACGTCGCCCATGGGGGGCACACGGTCCAGGAAGGTGTACTTCTGCGTGCCCAGACGGTGATAGGGCAGCATCTCGTACTTCACATGCTCGAAAGGCTTGAGGAAGTCGCAGATGGCCTTGATGTCCGGGCCATGATCGTTGAACCCGGGAATGACGGGCGTACGGGCCGTGATGGGCAGGTCCGGGAACTCCGTCACCAGGGTCTGGAAATTCTTCAGGATGAGGTCGTTGGGCATGCCGGTGTGCTTTTTGTGCACTTCGGGATCCATGTGCTTGATGTCGAACAGCACATAGTTGAGGTACTGGGCCGCCTCACGCACCACATCGGTGGGGACGAGACCACAGGTCTCGATGCAGGTCTTCACACGGCGCTCACGGGCCAGGCGCAGCAGGTTGAGGGCAAATTCGCTCTGCAACAGGGGCTCGCCGCCGGAGATGGTCATGCCGCCACCGGAGCGAGCATAAAACATGGCATCTTCCTGCGCAACCTTGAGGGCCTCGGCCACGGTGTAGGGCTTGCCGTAGACGATGATCCCCTGGGCCGGACAGGCTTCGGCACAGGGCATGTCCTTGCAGCCCACGCATTTGCTGCGGTCGATGGCCACGAAGCCGTCCTCGCGACGGGACAGGGCGCCGTTGGGACAGGCCTTGAAGCAGCGGGTGCACTTGTCCGTCCCCAGGCAGCGGCCCTGGTTGTAGGCCAGCTCCGGTTCCCTGTGCTGGGATTCCGGGTTGCTGCACCAGCGGCAGCGCAGACCGCAGCCCTTGGTGAAGACGATGGTACGGATGCCGGGACCATCATGCACGGAATATTTCTGGATATTGAAAACGAGGCCGCGCGCGTTGTTGTTTTCGATCACGGGGTCACCGCCGGAGATGTTGAAGGTTGACGAAGGGAGAGCTGAAAAACGCCAAGGCCTCCGGCCTCCCCGCAGGGCAGCCGGAGGCGGTGCAGGCCGGCGGCAGCACGAGGCCGCCGCCGTTGGTAACCGGAACTAGATGGTGTCGTGTTCGGTACGGGCGATGAGGTCGTTCTGCAGGTCGGGGGACAGGTCCACGAAGTAGGCGCTGTAACCGGCGATACGCACGATCAGGTTGCGGTACTTCTGGGGATCCTTCTGGGCGGCCAGCAGGGTGCTCTTGTTCACCACGTTGAACTGCACGTGCCACAGCTTCAGGTCGCAGAAGGTGCGGATGAAGGACACGAGCTTTTCGGTGCCCTGTTCGCCTTCCACGCACTTGGGCGTGAACTTGATGTTCAGCATGCGGGCGAAGCGGTCGCGCATGCCCATGTTCTTGGTGTTGTAGTTGGACAGCAGGACGGCGGTAGGACCGTTGACGTCGGCGCCGTGGGAAGCGGAGGAACCGTCAGACAGCGGGAACCAGTCCACGCGACCGTTGGGAGTGGCGGACACCACCTTACCGAAGGGCACGTGAGAGGTGAAGGGCACGTAGCGCACGTTGTAGTGCATGCCCAGGTCCTTCTGGCTGTACTTGGCAGCGAATTCCACGGACAGGCGGTCGATCTCGTGACCGATGCTGTCGGCGTAGGGATCATTGTTGCCGTAGCAGGGAGCGGACTTCAGCAGGGCCTTCACGTCTTCGTAGCCTTCGAAGTTGGCGTCGATGGCCTTGATGACTTCGTCCATGGTCAGCTTCTTGTCTTCAAACACCAGCTTCTTGATGGCGGACAGGGAGTCCACCACGGTGCCCAGGCCCATGTATTCGAAGTAACCGAAGTCGACGCCTTCGGGGATGTGGGTCTGGTGCAGGTCGATGCAGTGCTTCATGCACAGGTCGTGCATGGCGGAGCCCATGGGCTGGGCGAAGTGCTGGGCACGCAGGTTGTTGACGATGTACTGCTGGGTGAAGGCGGTACGCAGGAACAGCATGTGCTGCTTCACATAGGCGTTCCAGAATTCGTCCCAGGTCTTGAAGTTGCGGGGATCGCCGGTTTCTTCGCCCAGCACGATGTCGCCGTACTTCTTCATGCGGCCGTTACGCAGCACCATTTCCACAGCAGCGGCGAAGTTGATGTAGGCACCGCCGGAGGTGAAGGTGTCGCGGTTGGGCATACGGGCTTCGGTGCAGCCGGACACGGCGTAGTCCAGGGCTTCTTCGAAGGTGGCACCCTTGGCCACGTACAGGGGCACGACTTCTTCGTCGTTGATCAGTTTGGGGAAGCCGGAGCCGTCCTTGATGGTCTCGGCCACGTCCCACAGGTAGCTTTCAGGCGAGCGGCTGTGGATACGGGCGGCCAGGTCGGGGTAGTGCAGCGGGAATTCGCGCTTGGACTTCAGGATCAGGTGGGTCAGTTCGTTGGTGGCGTCGCGGCCGTCGGGGGTCTGGCCACCCACGGTCACGGCTTCCCAGTGAGCGTAACCTTCGTTGAAGGCGCCGCCGCAGGGAGAGATGTACATGTCGATGAATTCGGCCATGCCCACCCACATGCATTCCAGCAGTTCGATGGCCTTCTTGTTGTCCAGGCTGCCGTTTTCGATGTCCTGCTGGTAGTAGGGGTACAGGTACTGGTCCATACGACCGTTGGAGATGGTGGTACCGGTCTTCTGTTCGATACGGGAGAACATCTGCACGAACCACTGGCTCTGGCAGGCTTCCCAGAAATCGCGGGCGGGTTCGCCGGGCACGCGTTCGGCGTTGGCGGCCATGCGCAGCAGTTCGGCCTTGCGGACGGGATCGTCGGTCTTTTCGGCCACCTTGCGGGCTTCGTCAGCGTGACGCTTGGCCCACAGCACGATGGCGTCACACACGATCACGACGGCATCCAGGAAGGGCTTCTTTTCGCACATGTCCTTGGCGCTGGCGGGATCGAGGGCGGCCAGCTTTTCCTGGGCTTCGCGCTTGATGTCGTTGAAGCCGCGCTTCAGGATCTTGCCGTAGTCATGCACCCACTGGATGGAGGAACGGAAAGAAGAGGTTTCGTTGACGATGAAGCGGGAGATCAGGCCCTTGGGATCGTCGTAGGTCAGCTTGTGGATTTCCGGAGGCAGAGCGGCGGCCAGAGCTTCGTGGTAGGTCTTGCCCTTCCAGTAAGGAGCGATCTCTTCGATCACGCGCTTGGCGTCTTCAGCGGTGATGGTGGCAGGAGAGGTGGCGCGGGTGGGCAGGTCTTTCACGGCCATGTCCAGGAAGTCGCCGTCCAGTTCGGGGTACAGGATGCCGTAACGGCCGTCGCAGCCGGCGCGGCCCAGCAGCAGCTGGTCGTCCTGCACGTACACGGTGATGTTCTGGGCGATGTGCATCAGAGCCTTGGCCCAGCGCAGCACCAGGGGCTGGCCTTCGGTTTCCTGCATGGACTGGGTGAAGTACAGGGCGCGTTCGATGTCGATGCGGGGCTTCATGCCGTCGAAGCGTTCCAGCATGCGGAACACGCGCTCGTGGGTGGCGCGGAAACGGTCGACCTTGCCTTCGATCTTATCGAGCAGGCGCTGTTCCTGGGGGGATCTGCATTCGCAAACGGTCTGAGACATATCTGTTCTCCTCTTGAAAGGGTGTTTGACATATTTCGCGACGAATCGCTTGCGAAATAAATAGCAATGCCTGTGCCATTTTGGTAACATATTGATT
>ERZ1673703.2735-NODE-2735-length-10435-cov-18.246146_pt1 | contig 10435 bp, 12 predicted proteins | sample MGYA00580233_ERZ1673703 | MGnify/ENA primary metagenome ERZ1673703 (study PRJEB41218, sample SAMN15661748) | gut metagenome | host: Homo sapiens | place: Canada: London | collected 2015-08-20/2019-03-30 | study: EMG produced TPA metagenomics assembly of... | reverse complement strand
TTTTCAATCAAACGTGCTGCATACCCCTCATGAATCGTTGGTATATAATCTATCCCTTGTTTTTCATAGCTTCGATGGTCTACCTGATTTTTTGGATCTAAATATTGATTGCAACACTCTGCCCATTTTTTTCTCCATTCTTCTACTTTGTCAGATTTATTCCAATCGTTAGTTTCTACAGTTTCTCTCTGCCATAGCTTTCGCCCGTTAGCTCCAATCTTCTGTTTTCCATCTGCATCAAGTACAGCTATCTTCTGTCCATTCTCGTCTAGTTTATAAACTTTCTTTTCTTTCTGCCCCCATTTCCCATTTTCTTTTATCTGTCTTGTAGTCCCCATAATGTGTGCATGATGATTATTATTTTTCCAGTGAATATTTACATCGACACACATTCCCTCATCGACAAGTATTTTTGCAAAATCGCATACTAATTTTTTGCTTTGCTCAAATGTTAACTCGTGAGGAATCGCCAGTTCCCATTCTCTTGCGAGTCTTGCATTTTTATTTTTTTCAATCTTCTGTACTTCGTTCCAGAAGGTTTCTCTATCTGCATATGCAGCCGGAGCATTTTTGCATAAAAATATTTTAGAATATATTACTTCTGGTTTTCTCGTGAAGTCATAGAGGAGTCCTGTTTCTTTATCTCTCAATTTTTGTGCAGCACGATATGCAGAACAAGCAACTGCACTTCTTCCGTTAGACCGTCCTATGTTTTTGATTGAGCAATGATAAATCGCCATTTTTAATCCTCCATTATCTTCCCCTCGGAGAGCGCACTTATGGACATACGGAGTGTGTCTGTAAGTGCGCCCTTAGTAAAACTAAGGGACTTACTAAGGTATATAGTATCACATCTTTTCTTGCGACTCAAGATATGGTATTATATAAAAAATAGAAAGGAGATAATACTATGGCTAGTATAGACGAGCGTTTGGAAAAGTTAAAAAAACAAAAAGAAGAATTAAAAGCGAAAGAGAAGAAACTTTTAGCACAGAAAGCAAGTGCGGAACGGAAGAAACGCACGAAACGATTGATTGAAGTAGGAGCAGCCGTTGAATCTGTACTAAAACAGCCGATTGAAAAAGAGGATTTACCAAAACTGATTAATTTCTTAGAGCAACAAGAAGAAAGGGGAAATTATTTTTCTAAAGCGATGAAATAATCTTCTTGTTATGATATAATCATATTGTTGCCGCCCCATTCTGGCAACAGGAAGGGGGTGTCTACGTGTCATCAATCCTTATATCTTTTCTTATTTCTGTCATAGCAGGTATAGTTAGCTACTATATTTGCAAATGGCTAGACAGAAATAAATAGCGGCAATTAGCCTAAAGCGGATGCTCGACCGTAAAAAATGAGAAGCCCCCTAAGTAGCTGCCACTACTTAGGGGGCGTTTTTTGTGTCTACGTGACACCTTATATCTTTTCTAGCTACTGCCAGTATAACATATGCAGACAGCTATTTCAAGTATTCCCCTGTTTATCAAATTTTATATTTTTTATAAAAAATTGAGCAATATTTCTTGAAGGATGAATTTTGTTCTTCTAGAAAACCAAATTTTGTTCTTTTGGCGGCTCTCCTTTCTCCTCTTCCCCCTCACACTCCCCTATTTTCTCTATTCTCTAGTTTTAGATAGATAGATGGATAGATAGGATATGATATGGATATATATTAATATTTATTTAAAATAATATATATAACATAAATAAGCTGCCCTAAATTCTTGTCTTGGCGGAATAGGCAGCTTATTTAATAACTGAATATGACCCCAGAATGGGAAGCTTAACAAAGCACCCTGCTGGTTCTTAGCAATAATATTATCGCAATTACATAACAAAATGTCAATGGCAGGCGGTTTTGACCGTATTATTTTGTTTGCTATTGTCTGTTTTTCAGTAATATGCTCTAAAACGAATGTAAATAGCCTTTAAATCAATTTTAATGTTGTTTATGAGGAATTTGCCAAATTGTAATTAAAATCAATTTAAACGGTACTCTCGTTAGTTTTACGATAGGGTGCGGGAATAGAGTCAGGTCTGAACTGCGGTACCGGAACGGAGTGAGGATAAGGAGCTGTTCGGACTTGACGCAATGACTCGGTATACGCTCTTGCAAGCGGAAAGCAGTCTTGCTTTCCCTGTCTTCCAGTGGCGAACTGGTGGGGTGCAGGGGCATAATGCCCTTGCTGGGTATGCCATTCGGCAGGGCAACGCCCTAAGAGTTATAGTGCTGCATTATTTATTTTTAGGACAGCTCTTGATTACAGGGTGTTAAAAAGCTAGGAAAATAGCGGTTTTTGAGAATTATAGGTGGTGAAGAAATTCCTGATAGGTAACTAAAATATAAATAAGCTGCCCTTTTCTAGCTAAAGGCAGCTTACTTATGTTAGCATTACAAAAATCCCAGAATGGGAAGCTTTCTGTAGTAATATTATTGCAATTATTTGATAAAATGTCAACTATTGTATAAATCACAGCGTAGCTCAATTTTTCTAGTTGGACTTTGCCTTATAAAGATATATATAAGATATACGTTTCTATCGTTTATACGTTTAGGGATTATTGAAAACCGCATAAAACCGTACTATTTGAATTTTAACTATCACCTTTTCATACTTAACTATCACCTTTTCATACTTTAACTATCACCTTTTCATACTTTAACTATCACCTTTTCATACTCTTAAAAAAGTAATAATTTGGGATAAATCACTATATATAATTCATATATGTCTTTTAAAAAATCACTTGATTATTTTGATATATGTGATATAATAAAATTATTAAGGGGAGGAACATATGAGTAAACGGGAATTAAATACTAAAGAGAATATTAAAACGGTGACAAGTAATCAATTTATAACAGCTTGTGGTTTAGAAGGTATTAGTTTAAAAGCGAGGAAATTATTATATATTGCTATATCACAGTGTAAAAAGACCGATACAGAATTTTATGAATATAATATAACTATAAAAGAATTTGCAGAATTAATGGGAGTAGCTCCAACAAATGTATATCAAGAAGCTAAAAAAATAGCTATGGAACTTATGAAGGGATATATTAGTGTAGTACCAGAAGGTACAAAAGGTTTTGAAATGTATTCATTATTTGATTTTTGTAAATATAAAGATGGTGAAGGTCTTACATTTAGATTAAATGGTGATATGACAGATTTTTTGTTAAATCTTACAGGAAGTTTTTCACAACCTCTGTTACATGATTTTTTAAAGATGCGTTCACCATATAGTATGGCTATCTGGCATCTTATGCAAATGAAGATGAAAAGTAAAAAGCCAGGTATTACGGCAACTATGGGATTTGATATATCTTTAGCCGAGTTAAGGAAAGTAACTGGCTGCATTGATAAATTTAAGCTAACTGGACATTTTAAAGATAAAGTACTTAATAAGGCAATACGTGAAATCTTTGATTGTGCGGGAGTAAGGATTACATATCAAGATATAAAAGTGGGACGTACCATAGAAGGCTTCAGATTCTTTGCTGAAGGGATAGCTCATATTGATTTGAATAGAATTCCTTTAGCCGAGCAAGAACGAATACAAGCTAATGCAGAGAAATTAAAAAAAGGAGAACCTTTGCAGTAATAAAATTGCAAGGAGCAGCATATACTATATGATTGAAATAATTAGAAACTGGAAGAAGAAACGACAGGACCGTAAACAGGCAGAGCATGAGAAGTTACTTGTGGAACTGACAGAGATGGTCGATAGGAGACGAGCAGAATTACTACAAAGGGAAAGAGAGGGATAGTCATGGAATACAAAGAGGGAAGATTAAGTTACAATCGCAAAAATGACCGTTATGGACTTCTAGTAACTGATTTATGGGAGATTGATGGATTCTCCTGCGGTAACCGTCTACAGGTAGAAATCAATGGGGAGTGGGTAGATACACACATGGAAATGGACTGGTCTACTGGTAAAGGAGTTTGGTATCTTACAGGAACAGATCTTAAAGGCTCTGCATTGGAAAATAAGAGAGTTCGAGTGTTAAGAGATAGATAAGTGCAAAAAGGTGTTTTTTAATCTTAATATCCCGTTTTTAGACACAACTTTTGGAGGAACATTATGGAGGATTTGAGAAAATATACGAGAAAATCAGAAATCTATAAATTATCTGCTGAAGAACAGATGGAAAAAATGAAACTGGTTATGAAAGAGGTCGAGAAAATAAGTGCTTACACAGGAGTTTCAGAAGAAGCTGCTTATAACTTATTTCTGAATGGATATGATGTGCCATCTGAATTGGACGGGCAAAAGATTGCATTTTCAGAAAGTGAACTTACACCTGATTTGCTCACTAATCTGGCAGAAAACAATGTACGCAGCGTTAAAGTTATGTCTGACAAATCCATTGCAGCAGGTTACATGGACTACTTACATAAGCAGAAAAAAGATAATAAGTTTTGATAAGCAAAAAAGCACGAAAAACCGTATGTTTTCGTGCTTTTTCAATACTCATAAGTATTGATAAAACCCTTAGATTTACACAATCTAGGGGTTTTTTTATTATCAAAAGTCTTTATCAAAATTTATATTTTGTTCTAATCATTTCATAACAAAAAATACAGGAAATCATAACATTACAGCGCTGTTGAGAGGGGGCAGGCTGTGGCTCCCCCTCTTGACAGTGCAAGCCGTTAGGCTATGAGGACACACCGCACAACGGCGTGTATCTTACCTACGCTTACGCTCCGGCGCTTTCTCCGGCAAACAAGGCAGTGTTTTGTTGGGGGTATTGGCTTGCTCTATAAGATTTGCGGAATCGGATTCTTTAAAAAGTGTATGCTGCATGACATACTTAATAAAAAATTTAAACATTTATAAAAATCTAGGTTTATGGAATTCGATTCTTTTTTCGGTTCTGCAGAACGGCAGCTAACTAAGAATTTTGGTAGAACTCTGGTAGGATTGGATAAATCAAACAGTTTGTTTTGAAGAATTCTGGTACAGATAGAAAAATAATACATTCTTGCCTTGTTTGATGCGCCGCAGGCAGTACACGCCGTTGTGCGGTGTGTCGTATCTTCTGGGGAAGCAAATAGTTTGATTTAAAGAATTGGATTCCATAAAATAAAAATTTCTGCTATTTGTTGTTGTAATCTATCATACTAGAGATGTACTTAGTTAGAGACGTTTGGAGATTTAAGAATAACAGTTCTTCCAGTCGAAAAAGTTTTTTGATCAAGTCATGCATATTGTAGTTGTACAAATTCAAATTGTAAGGAGGAACTGGAGAAAGTCCTAAGATTGTAACGTCCATCAAGTGGGCGAAGTCTTAGGCATTGTCAGTGGTCTCTCCTGCACCCAACTTGTGGAATAAGATTCACCACAGAAGCAGGTGTTAGCATCCGGAGATGTTGCTTCCGGATTGTCGAGTAAAACGGGTAGCCAATGACGGTTACTCGTATTTTTTTGTCAGAAAATGTACGAGTAAACGGGGATTGGCGGTATTTATCCAAAATTGTGGCGGTACTATCTAGTTGATTTAGCTGAAAAACATTAAGGTGAGATAGTATCTGTAACCCATAAATTTAAGCCGGACAGGGTGTTGCTCCTCGCAAATGCAACCAACAGCCACGAGTTGTTAATTAGAGCTTGATACATTGTATTAAGTCGTGGGTATGCTTAGCTTTAACAATTACTTGTTGATATTGGATTATGAATATTAGAACAGGGGGGTGTGTTATTATGTCGCATCAGAACAAAAAATCATTGATCGGGCAGGTAGATGACCGCCTGCAGAAGATGACACAGGCAGGCGTTGGACGCTCGAAGCACCAAGATAAGATTGATGGCGAAGACCATAAGTATATTTACACCTGGAAGACATATCAAGCCTATATGAAGCATTGCTGTTATTTTGTGAAGTGGTGCAAAGAAAATTATGGTTGCAAGACATTAAAAGAATGCCGGCAGTACGTCCCGGAGTGGATTGAGAGCCGCAGAAGCCTGTCTGCAAGTACGCAGAAGCTAGAAGTGGCTGCATTGTCTAAATTATATCGCTGTAGACATAGCAGAGGGCAGAAGCCTTTTAAAGACGTTGAGACAGACACACGCCGCAGAGCTGACATAAAACGCAGCCGAGGTGATGCCGTCCGAGATAAACATTTCAGCGAGCGAAATAATGCGGATTTAGTCACATTTTGTCGGTGTACCGGCTTAAGGCGTGCCGAGTTGCAAGACTTACGGTATGATGATTTCCGCCTTATGGCTCCAGACGGTAGTGCAGGACCGGGATTATATGTGCATCGTAGCACAAAAGGCGGCAGAGTACGCCGGATTAATTTTGTCGGTAGCAAAGATGAGATTGCCTTGTGTTGCGATATTATGTCCAAAGGCAATGGTTTAGCCAAAGTCTGGGGTAAAGTGCATTCTGGGGCAGATATACACTCATATCGGGCAGATTATGCGACTAAGGTATATCAGATGTACGCCAGACCAGTCGCAACTCTAAAACATGATGAGATTTATTATTGTCGTGGTGACCGCAAGGACACTTGGTTAGACAAAAAAGCCATGCTCGTAGCTTCAAAGGCTTTGGGACATAATCGCATATCAATTATTGCATCAAATTATTTGAGATTATAGGGTAAAATACCACTTTTGGTATATACCATAATTGGTACTCTACCAACAGTGGTATATACCAAAAGTGGTATCCATGTACCATAATTGGTATTTTAATCATTTCTCATATACCAAAATTGGTATTTTACCAAAATTGGTATATACCATTTCTGGTATGTGTGTACCAAAACTGGTATTTTGCATATACCAATTTTGGTATACGAGGGGTTTTAGGGGTATCCCCTAACAAGATTTGCAGTTTGTACACACAAAATGCGTATCTTGCAATAAGCCTAACGGCTTATATATCCCGTATTTGGGATATAGTTCCCTAAAATGGGATATTTCTAATTCCCATATTTGGGATATGACTCCCTAAAGTGGGATGTAGTAAATTCCCGTATATGGGATATAATTCCCTGAAATGGGATATAGTAAAATCCCTAATGTGGGATATGTTTCCCGGAAGTGGGATGCGACTCCCAGAAATGGGATTTAAGAAATCCCTAATATGGGATACTATTTTTATAGAAATTAATGTAAATAATTACATATTGAAGTACTTTTAATATATTAAAAATCCATTAGTAATGTACTATATGGTACACTGAATATATTTTTACGGACAAAAATGTCCATTAAAAAACAGACCCTTTAGGGTCGTGGTAATGGATATTTTTGTGTGCGTAGCACGTACCGAAAACCCCACTCTATTTTTTTACGGACAAAAATGTCCATAAAAACTTTCAAATTATTATTTTTTATGGACACTTCAATGGGGTTTACGGACAAAAATGTCCATTAAAAAAATGTAATATCCTTTATTTATGCGGTTTTCACGATGGACTACTTATGACTATCTGATTTATATCTGACTATCATCTAAATTTACTTGACACTATATATATCTAATAGTATAATACAAGTGTGCCAAAAATATGTGCCAAATGGCATAAAAAAATAAAGAAAGGAGAATCCAATGCAATGGCTAAAGAAATTACTATAGATGGAGTGCGTTATGTATTAGTGCCGGCTCCCGGCAGACCAACAAAAGATATAAATTTAGATAACATATATAATAAATATATAGCCGGAGCAACCGCCAAGCAATTAGCGGCAGAATATGGTGTATCTGTACGCACAATATGGCGAAGATTAGCATTGGCAAAGTCACAGCATGAGAAATCCCAAGAATCCACATAATAGTACAATAGTACAGGGATTACAGGAACTATCTAAACTGGAAATAGATAATACAATGCGAACACAAATACAGGATATAATACAATATCTATCTAAACACCCTAGTATGGCAAAAGATGTTGATACAACTGTGCGATATAAACAATATCCAGATAAACAGATAACATTCAATAAATCACCAACATATAATAATATTGGTAAATTACATCAACTATTAGATAATGGTAGTTATAATTTATTATCATATCTATGTGATTATATGTCAGTTGATAATTGTGTCTACATCAATATATTGTCAATATCTACCGACTTACATATATCCGATAAATCTGTTCGCCGACATGTAACAGTTCTTAGCAATAATCACTGTATTGTAAAAGTTAAAGATGCAATAAAACGTACCGCGACACCTGCCATTTATATGATTAATCCCGATATACGTACAAAAGGCAAAGTATCACCAGATTTAATAGACATATTTTATAAATATGCCAATATACCACGCAGTAGATTTACTGATACAATACAACCAGATGAAAAACACGAAATTATTACTATATATCCCAATCTATTTGGTGATGATAAAAAAATTAAAATCGGTAATATAACCACTATTGATACAACAGATAAAGTACAAAAAAAAGAGAGTTGTCAGCCCCTTGGAAAAGCTAACAACCCAAAAACTTTTAAACAATCTACATTTGACATTAATAATATCATAAGCGATGAAATAATGCAAGAAATGGACAAAGTGTTCAAACAATGAAAAATATACAAATCCCAAAAGAATTATTTTTAGATTTATGCCGACATCACCTTGCAGATATCCGCTCGCCCGAACAGGATCAGCGGATACAGCAAGGATTACAAAACAAATTGGATGCAGTTAAAAGACGGTCTGACTATCAGAAACAGAGGGTTACTCATGATAAAAAAGATATTTAAAGCAATCAAAAATATACTATTTCCTAAAATATATATGCCTTGGGAAGACCCAATAAATGGGAGCAATTTAACCCATGATGAAAGAGTAGAGATGATTGCATTAATAGACAACATATTGGCTGACTTGGACGAGGAGGGATAGAATGAATAGTTTAGAAATAACAGCTTACAAAGCTTTTGTGGCTCACAGAAAAGCCTTTGGCATATGGGAAAACGGCAACATAGACAAAGTATGGCTGGATGACAACAAGAACATTTGCATTAAATATACTTCCGGGAAATGGTGGCACTATTCCGTTTCTCAGTCTGGCGATTGGATGTGGTGGTAGATGAGAAAAATACTTAATCTTTTAAAAATGTGTCTGCTTCAGAAAGACCCATACCCATGGGGGATATATGAAACAACTCTAATGAACGTACCGCCCGAAATCCTGCGAGAACTGGAAGAAATGGTAGATAATCGCCGCAAAGAATTATTGACACGATAACATATCAATACTCATGAGTTTTGACTATGGCAGGTTTTTAAATAGTCTGACCAAAGACCGAAGAAGAATATATATACATTGCACCAGTAAAAATAAAATTATCAGGTTGATTGGAATTTTATTCCGTATCAGGTCAGCAAAAAATATTATTCCTGCCAGACTAAAGAAAGTTATAAATAAGCTTAACCTATCCCAGAAATATTCTTTGTAAATTTTCCCAAGCCCTATAAAAAGATATATTATAAATCCAAAGAGTGCCAGTGCTGCCAGTACAACAATGAATGGCAGCACATTATGTAAAACGATTGCTAACGATTGTTTCTCTGCCCTGCCGCCCCATTCTGAGGCTCGTATAGCCGCTTTGCTGACGTTTAAAGCTATTGCCCTTAGAATGTTCCATGTCTGTGTTAAAAATGCCATAGAATCCATCCTGAGCGTTTCTGAGCGTATTGCAGTAAATAAAGTTATGATACAGGAATAGAGCAGGAAAGATAAATTAAGAGCCTGCTGCGTATGTTTTTTAACTGTGTAAAGTTCTTCTGCTTTCCGTTGAATCAGGGCATTTTGATTTCTTTTTGCATTCTTAATCTCCCACTGTTTTGTATCTAAAATACGTGTTTTTTCTGCATAGGCACTCTTAACCTTAGAGACTTCTGTTAGAGCCTTTTCCTTTGCTTCCTGTAGTTCTTTGTTCTGCAGCCTTAAGTTTATATTTTCCTTTAGCACCTTGTCGCTCTCTTGAAATCTCCCTATCTCGTCGTTGAGCGATTTTATCGTTTCGCTTTTCTGCTGAAGCTTGCTCATCAGCATCGAGTTTGCTGATAAATTCTCTGACATCTCTTGTTTTAATTTCTGTATCTGTTCTTCCAGTTCGCAAGCTTTCATTTTCCATTGTTCCGCTTGTTCCAGTACTTCTAAGTTTTGAGAGTCTTTCCTCGAAAGTTGTTCCTGCAGGTTTATTATCTCCTGCGATAATTTCTCGTTCTGGTTGATGAGATTTTCCATCTCGTTGATGAGCTGTTCTACCTGCTCGGTTGAGTAATCTGCTGATTCGCTCATTTGCCTGTTTTCCTTTCTCCCCAAGCAATTCTGTTATCTTTTCATTTACTTCTCTAAGCTGCTGCCTTAACGTCCGTAATAAATTATTCTTTTTAACGATTTCTCTATTTATTTCACAGCGTTCAGCGATGCCACCTCGCTTTTCAATC
>ERZ1673703.2719-NODE-2719-length-10494-cov-6.910049_pt1 | contig 10494 bp, 7 predicted proteins | sample MGYA00580233_ERZ1673703 | MGnify/ENA primary metagenome ERZ1673703 (study PRJEB41218, sample SAMN15661748) | gut metagenome | host: Homo sapiens | place: Canada: London | collected 2015-08-20/2019-03-30 | study: EMG produced TPA metagenomics assembly of... | reverse complement strand
TCGCCGCGCCCCGCAGTGCCCGCTTCCCCCGAGAACAATTATCAGTGCAGGTCAGAGCTGTGGCGTTTTGGGGCATGCTTGGCCTCCTGCAAAAAGCCTACTCACTTGGTTTTTCTGCTAGAAGACCGCCACGAGGTAAGGCAACTCTCCCGGTAGTCGTTGGGGACGTTCTTAAACGACTAGTCAAACAAGAACGTCCCCAATGACTAGAAAAGGAACGTCCCTAACTGCCGCATCCGGAGCAAGACAACGCCGCAGGTAGAGGACGGATAGCGAGCGGGTCGCATTTGAGACAAGGTGACGTGAAACGAAAGGGCGCTGACCTTCTGGTCGCGCCCTTGAAGTTGAACGTCAGATTGTACAGGTGCGGCCCGCGCAGCGTCGAGCCGTTACGGCGTTTGGTAAAACGCCGTAACTCTAAATACGTTCCGCGATCTCGTGGATGAGGTAGTCGGTCTTTTCCCAGCCCAGGCACGGATCGGTGATCGACTTGCCAAAGACGCCGCCGTCGACCGGCTGGTTGCCGTCCTCCAGGTAGGACTCGATCATAAAGCCCTTGACCAGCTTGGAGATGGACTCGTTGCGGCGGCAGCTGTCGAGCACCTCCTTGCAAATGCGATACTGCTCAAGCGGGCGCTTACCCGAGTTGTCGTGGTTGCAGTCGATGACCGCTGCCGGATTGGCATAGCCGGCGTGCTCGGTGTAGCGTTCGGCCAGGCGCTCCAGGTGCTCGTAGTGGTAGTTGGGGTAGGTGCGACCGTCGAGACCGATGTAGCCACGCATAACGGCGTGCGCGAGCGGATTGCCGTCGCACTCGACCTCCCAGTTGCGGAAGATGAAGCTCTGGTGCGCCTGCGCGGCGTAAATGGAGTTGAGCATAACGGTGGTGGAACCGGCAGTGGGATTCTTCATGCCGACGGGTACCGAAATGCCGCTCGACACCAGGCGATGCTCCTGGTTTTCGACCGAGCGTGCGCCCACGGCCACATAGCTCAGCAGGTCAACGAGGTACTGGTAGTTGGACGGATAGAGCATCTCGTCGGCGGTGAAGAAGCCTGTTTCCTTAATAACGCGCAGGTGCATATGGCGGATGGCCTTGACGCCCTCGAGCAGGTCGTCGGGAGCCTCGGGGTTGGGGTTGTGCAGCAGGCCCTTGTAGCCGGTGCCCTTGGTGCGCGGCTTATTGGTGTAGACGCGCGGAATGATGATGAGCTTGTCCTTGACCTCCTCGGCGGTCTTGGCCAGTCGGTTCATGTACTCGAGGACCGAATCCTCGCGGTCGGCAGAGCACGGGCCGATGATGAGCACCTTGCGTGCGTCCTCGCCGGTAAAGACTTTGGCGACCTCGGCGTCAAATGCCTGCTTTTTGGCGGTAAGCTCGGCAGAAAGCGGCATTTCCTCGCGGATCTCCATGGGGATCGGCAGCCTGCGTTTGAATTCCATGGCCATAGGGGTCTCCTCAATCTATAGAAAGAGCAATAAGCGTATTGTCGAGTGTTCGGCATTATCCGCTGTCGCACGCTAAAGTGCAAGCCCTTGCCACCTCGAAACCTGCCAAAAGGGACAGGTTTATTTTGGCAGGTTTTATATGGGGGAACGTCGGCGCTCACCAGGATGGGATGACGCCGTGAGGGACCCTAAGCCTGCCGCCGATTCCCCGGGGAGTACCCAGTGGGCAAAAAAATGCCAAATATGAGTACGGTTGCTATCTTAGTATCATATTGCCTTCGCAAAATAATAGACATAACAGCAAAATATGTTCATTAATACAAACGCATATAAGTCCGCTATGGGGCTGTTTGATCAATTTAGGGACGCGTGTAAGCCGTGAAAACGGCATTTGGGGCTGTTTTGGCTGTTACTAAAAGGGTAACAGTACTCATATTTGCCATTTTTTGCCCACGGGGCCTCGAAGGGGCTGTCAATCAGGTCCCAGGGGAGGCGGTTTGAGGGCCGCAGAGCAAAAACGGGGGCGCAGGTTGTCCTGCGTCCCCGTTCTCGGGCGTTATTCGTTCCCTGCAGCAGAATTTACGCCGCCTCGTCGAATTGCGAGTTATATAGGTCGGCGTAGAAGCCGCCCTGGGCGAGCAACTCGTCGTGCGTGCCCTTCTCGACGATATCGCCGTCGCGAATCACCAAGATCACGTCGGCGTTGCGGATCGTGGACAGGCGGTGTGCGATGACAAAGCTGGTACGGCCCTGCATCAGCGCATCCATGGCGCGCTGAATAAGCTCCTCGGTGCGGGTATCGACGTTGGAAGTCGCCTCGTCCAGAATCAGTGCCGGGCGGTCGGCCAAAATGGCGCGGGCGATGGTCACGAGCTGCCGCTGGCCCTGTGAGAGGTTAGTGCCCTCCTCGTTGATCATAAAGTCGTAACCGCCGGCGAGCGTATGGATAAAGTGGTCGCAGCGTGCGGCGCGTGCGGCGGCCTCGACCTCGGCGTCGGTCGCATCGGGGCGTCCGTAGCGGATGTTCTCGCGGATGGTGCCGTTAAACAGCCAGGTGTCCTGCAGCACCATGGCAAACTCGCCGCGCAGCGCCGCGCGGTCCCAGTCGCGCACGTCGACGCCCTCGACGCGCAGCGAACCGCCGTCCACGTCGTAGAAGCGCTGCAGCAGCTTAATGAGCGTGGTCTTGCCGGCGCCGGTGGGGCCGACGATGGCGATGGTCTGGCCGGGCTGCGCCTCGCAGCTAAAGTCGTGGATGATGGTCTTGTCGGGCGTGTAGCCAAACTTGACGTGGTCAAACTCCACGTGGCCGGGGCGCTTCTCGGGAATCTGCGCGTCAGCTTTCTGTTCCTCCTCGGGCGCGGCCAGGAACTCAAACACGCGCTCGGTGGCGGCGGCCATCGACTGCATCGTATTGCTCACGTTGCCCAGCTGCTGCACCGGCTGCGTAAAGTTGCGAACGTACTGGATAAAGCTCTGGATGTCGCCGGGCGTGGCATTGCCGGTCAGCGCGAGCTGCGCGCCTACCACGACGACGCCCACGTAGCCCATGTTGCCCACCAAGCTCATAAGCGGCATCATCAGGCCCGACAGGAACTGCGAGCGCCAGCCACTAATAAAGAGGCGGTCGTTTTGACGGTCGAACTCCTCGATTGAGGCCTCGGCGCGGTCGAACACCTGGATGACGTTCTGGCCGGCAAAGTCCTCCTCGATAATGCCGTTGACGGCGCCCAGGACTTGCTGTTGCTCGCGGAAGTACGGTTGCGAGAAGTGAATCATCACGGTCAGGATAATCGCGGCGGCCGGCAGCGTGAGCACGGTGACGCCGGTGAGCGGCAGGCTGATCGACAGCATCATGACGAGCACGCCGATAATCTGCGTCACCGACGTGATGAGCTGCGTCACGCTCTGGTTGAGCGACTGGCCGAGCGTATCGACGTCGTTGGTGATGCGACTGAGCACGTCTCCCTTGCTGTGGCCGTTGAAGTAACTCATCGGCACGACGGCAATCTTGGCGGCGATTTCCTTGCGCATGCGGTAGCAGATCTTTTGCGTGACGCCGGTCATGAGCCAGCCCTGGACCAGGCTGCAGACAGAGCTCGCCAGATACAGGCAGAGCAAAAAGCCGAGCGTCTTGGCGATCCAGTCAAAGTCAACGTCGCCGGTGCCGTTGACCTTGGCGACCAGGCCTTCGAACAGCTTGGTCGTAACCTGGCCGAGCACCTTGGGTCCCACAATGTTAAAGATGACCGAGCACACGGCAAAGGCAACGGCGGCAAACACGGCAACTTTGTGTTGGCCGATATAGCCGAGCAGCTGCCTCATGGTGCCCTTAAAGTCCTTGGCCTTTTCGCCGCGACGCATGCCGCCCATGCGGCCCATGGGACCACGCTGGCGGGTGGGCTTGGGAATCTGAGTCTTGGTCTCGTCTGCCATTAGCGCTCGCCTCCTTCCATGACGGTTGCAATCTCTTCTTGGGTAAGCCCCAGCTCCTCGGCGGAAAGCTGCGACTGTGCGATCTCCAGGTACGCCGGGCAGCTGCGCAGCAGCTCCTCGTGCGTGCCGGTGCCCACCACGTGGCCGTCGTCGAGCACGATAATCTGGTCGGCGTGCATGATGGTCGCGATGCGTTGTGCCACGACCACGAGCGCGGCGTCGGTGACGTTTTTGGCCAGCTCCTCGCGCAGGCGCGCGTCGGTCTTGTAGTCAAGCGCGCTAAACGAGTCATCGAACACCACGACCTCGGGCTTTTTGGCCAACGCGCGGGCGATGGCCAGGCGCTGGCGCTGACCGCCCGAAACATTGGAGCCGCCCTGGCTGATGGGGGAGTCGTAGCCGCCCTCGCGTTCGGCGATAAAGTCCTCGGCCTGGGCGATGCGCGCGGCTTGGCGCATGTCATCATCGCTTACCATGTCGCCGGCAAACTTGAGGTTGCTCTCGACAGTGCCCGAGAACAGACGCCCCTGCTGCGGGATGTAACCAATGCGACGGCGCAGCTCGGAAAGGGTCATGTCGCGCACGTCAATGCCGTCGAGCGAAATGCTGCCGCCCGTGACGTCGTACAGGCGCGGAATCAACTGCACGAGCGTGGACTTGCCCGAGCCCGTGGAGCCAATGATGCCGAGCATCTGACCGGCATGCGTGGTGAAGTTCACGCCGCTGATGACATCGGCGCGGGCATCGGGATACTGGAAGCTCACGTCGCGGAAGGTGAGCTCACCGCGCGGCGCGCTGGCCACGGGCAGTTTGGGCGAGACAGGGTCGTTGATGCTCGTGGGGCAAGTGATGACCTCTTCCACACGCTCGGCTGCGACCTCGGCGCGGGGCAGGATAACCGAAACCATGGTGAGGATCATAAACGCCATGACGATCTGCATGGTATAGGAGATAAACGCCATCATGTTGCCGACCTGCATCACGCCGTCGGACACGCCCTGCGCGCCAAACCAGACGATAAGCACGGTGATGCAGTTCATGACGAGCATCATGAGCGGCATCATGAAGCTCATGGCGCGGTTGGTGTAGAGCTGCGTGGTCATCAGGTCGAGCGAAGCCTTGTCAAAACGCTCGAGCTCATGCTCCTCACGGTTGAACGAGCGGATGGGCATAAGGCCGTCGAGCAGCTCGCGGGCGGTAAGGTTCACGCGGTCCACAAAGCTCTGCATCTTTTTGAACTTGGGCATGGTGAGGCCCATGAGCACGCCGACGACGGCCGAGACCGCGATGATGGCTACGGCGATGGTCCACTCCAGGCCGGTGTGGTTGGCCAGGACGCGCATGACGGCGACGATGCCCATGACGGGGGCCATCAGGCACATGCGGATAAACAGGGTTGCGGCCATCTGGATCTGCTGAATGTCGTTGGTGCAGCGGGTGATGAGCGAGGCCTGGCTAAACTTGCCCACCTCGGCCGGCGAGAAGTGCATAACCTTGTTGAAGGTCTCGCGGCGCAGGTCGCGGGCGATGGAGCAGGCGGTGCGCGAGGCCACGGCGCCGGTCAGGATGGTGGCGACCAGCGAGATCAGACACAGGCCAAACATCGTGGTCGCCATGCGGCTCAGGTAGGCGTTTTGCACGTCGGCGGGGTCGATGCCCTGTGCCTTGTACTCGTCCTGTACATAGCTCACGGCGCGCTGGGTGACGATGGAGCCCGACATGGAGCCCATTTTGTCCGCCATTTGGTTGGCGCCCTCGACGAGCTTGCTTTGGTCTACCAGACCGCCCTCGACACCCAGGCACAGGCTCTTCATGGTGATCTTACCGCCGTCGGCATCAATCTGCTTTTGCATGTTCTGCGCCGCTGCGGCCTTCTGCTGCATCTCGGCGAGCTGCTCGGGCGTCATCGCTGCCATTTGCTCGGGGGTGGGCATGGCCTGGGCAGCGTTGTTGTCTTTCTCGCTGGACGAGCCCATCATGTCGCCCATGGAGTCGGCGTCGATGCCTTGGTTGAGCGAAAGGACGACAGTTTCGGGCAGGCTCATAATGCCGGCAATCTTGCCTCCATCGGCACGCTCTTCCTCGGTACCCTTGTACGTTCGAATGCCATTTTTGTCTGCCTTGCCAAACGCAGCCTCTACCGTCTTGGCGTCTTTGGCGCTCATAAAGAGCTCAAGGTCATCGAGCGATTCGGCGCGAATGGTGTCGGGCACGGGCGAGGCAATGCCGCCTTGCTGCACGCCCACGTCGACGATGTCGCTCATATAGGTAGGCAGCGCCAGATCGGCGTTGCAGCTGATTACGATAAGTACGATAGCTGCGAACAGTGCCAGGATATGCTTTTTAAAGAGCTTGAGAATCCTCACTCGGCATCTCTCCTTTCTTGATTGCGGTCGATAGTTTCGTTGGCACGCCTTAGAAGACGCACCATCTCTTGGGTATCTGTTTCGCCGAGCTGCTCGAGGAAAGCCGCAGTGCGGTTCTCGAATTCCCGACGTTTGATTTCTAGATCCTGGAATCCCTTGTCGGTCACTATGACGTGTACGCGACGACGGTCAGTCTTTGAGTGCTCGCGCTCGACCCAGCCCTTGGCTTCGAGGGCGCGTAAGATATTGGCGATACGGGCGCTCGAGACCCAGGCGCGATCAGCGAGTTCGCTCGGCGTGAGCGAACCGCCGGCGAGTATGAGGGCGCGCATGACAGCCATTTCGCCGCCGAGGGCTTTGTCCGCAAAGCGCGAAATGCGCTGATGCATGCTGCCGAACTCGGTAAGGAGCTGACGCCCAAGTTCACGGAAATCGGTATCTTCCACCGAAAACCCCTAACACTAGAAACTATTTTCGGTGAAAGATGATACCCTTGCACGCGTACCCTATGCGGTAGATTTTGGGACATGTCTAGAAAACTACCTTTAGGCGACCTCCGTGCACCGTCGGCACCAGCAAAGTTAGGGGTAGATCGTTAGGCATGTCCCAAAGCCTACTCAGAGGCACTTTACCCTGCTAAAGCTGGCATAACAGCTAGAGTGAACGTCGTACAAAGGCAAGGAAAAATATCAAACAAATCGGTGAACGGTAGTTGTTCGCGCGCGCATTTCCTGCGGATTTGTAAAAAAAGCCATTATGGTATAAAAAAAGAAACATATAACAGCCCAGATGGAGAGGGTGGCTATGTTATCCTTCTCAAACGGGTGAAATCTTGGGTTTTGGGTTGTAGTTCCAAGGTGGACAAACGTTTTTCCTGCACCAACGTGTGGTGAAGAACGGAAGAAGCCGGTGGTGCAAGCCGAACATTCAAGAATTCAATAAGCAGCGGTGTGAGAGAGCACCGCATTACACGTAACTAGGAGCGTGGTTACACAATGCAGGAGGCATGGGAAGGCTTCAAGGAAGGTATCTGGACGGGAGAGGTTGACGTCCGAGACTTCATCCAGAAGAACTACACCCCCTACGAGGGCGATGAGTCGTTCCTCGTAGGTCCGACCGAGCGTACCAAGGAGCTGTGGGGCGAGGTTCTCGACCTGCTGCTTAAGGAGCGCGAGCAGGGTGGTGTCCTCGATATGGACACCAAGACCGTCACGGGTATCGTGAGCCACCCCGCAGGCTACATCGATAATGCCCATCGCGACAAGGAGACCATTGTTGGCCTCCAGACCGACAAGCCGCTCAAGCGCGCGCTGCACGTCAACGGTGGTATCCGCATCGCTTGCCAGGCTGCCAGCCAGCACGGCTACAAGGTCGACGAGAACGTTGTCGAGCGCTACACCTTCGAGCGCAAGACCCACAACGCTGGCGTCTTCGATGTCTACACCCCCGAGATGCGTGCTTGCCGCTCGGCTCACATCATCACCGGTCTGCCCGATGGCTATGGCCGCGGCCGCATCATCGGCGACTACCGTCGTGTTGCCCTGTACGGCGTCGACTACCTGATCAAGGACAAGGAGGCCCAGAAGGCTTCCACTCCGACGGTCATGACCGCCGACAACATCCGCGATCGCGAGGAGCTGCAGGAGCAGATCCGCGCCCTCGGCGAGCTCAAGATGATGGCCGAGACCTATGGTTTCGATATTTCCAACCCTGCTACCAACACGCAGGAGGCCATCCAGTGGATGTACTTCGCCTACCTTGCTGCCGTCAAGGAGCAGAACGGCGCCGCTATGTCCATCGGCCGTACCTCTACGTTCATCGACATCTATGCTGAGCGCGACCTTGCCAACGGTACCTTCACCGAGGAGCAGATCCAGGAGTTCGTGGATCACTTCATCATGAAGCTCCGCATGGTCAAGTTTGCCCGTACCCCCGAGTACCAGGCCCTGTTCACCGGCGACCCGCAGTGGGTCACCGAGTCCATCGGCGGCATGGGTGTCGACGGCCGTACGCTCGTTACCAAGATGAGCTACCGCTACCTGCACACGCTCGAGAACATGGGCACCAGCCCCGAGCCCAACATGACCGTTCTGTGGTCGACCCGTCTGCCCGAGAACTTCAAGAAGTTCTGCGCCAAGACTTCCGTCGCCAGCTCCTCGATCCAGTACGAGAACGACGACCTCATGCGCGTTTACCACGGCGACGACTACGGCATCGCCTGCTGCGTGTCCTCCATGCGCATCGGCAAGGAGATGCAGTTCTTCGGCGCCCGCGCCAACCTGGCCAAGTGCCTGCTGTATGCACTCAACGGCGGTGTTGACGAGGTCTCCAAGAAGCAGGTCGGCCCCAAGTATCGCGCCGTCGAGGGCGATACGCTCGATTACGACGACGTTGTGGCCAAGTACAACGACATGATGAAGTGGCTCGCTGGCGTGTACGTCAACTCGCTGAACATCATTCACTACATGCACGACAAGTACTGCTACGAGCGCATCCAGATGGCTCTGCACGACAAGCACGTGCACCGCTGGTTCGCTACGGGCATCGCTGGCCTTTCCGTCGTGGCTGACTCCCTGTCCGCCATCAAGTACGCCAAGGTCCACCCCGTCCGTGACGAGAACGGCATCATCGTCGACTTCGAGACCGAGGGCGAGTTCCCCAAGTACGGTAACGACGACGACCGCGTCGACCAGATCGCTCACGACGTTGTGCACCAGTTCATGGAGTACATCCGCATGAACGACACCTACCGCAACTCCGTGCCCACGACCTCGGTTCTGACCATTACCTCCAACGTCGTGTACGGTAAGAAGACCGGCTCCACGCCCGACGGCCGCAAGGCTGGCCAGCCGTTCGCCCCGGGTGCTAACCCCATGCACAAGCGCGATAGCCATGGCGCCATCGCTTCGCTGTCTTCGGTTTCCAAGCTCCCGTTCCGCGATGCTCAGGACGGCATCTCCAACACCTTCTCCATCATCCCGAGTGCGCTCGGCAAGGAGGACCAGGTGTTCTTTGGCGATATCGACCTTGATCAGCTGGGCGAGTAACTATTGTTAGTGCTATACTAACAATAACGATTACTGATTAGTGCGCCGGTTTCGGCCGGCGCCTATCGATCGAAGGAGACACATTATGAAGGTTTCTGAAGTTTCCGAGACTCAGGCCGATAACCTGGTCCACATGCTCGACGCTTACGCCGAGAAGGGTGGCCACCACCTGAACATCAACGTCTTCAACCGTGAGACGTTGCTCGACGCTCAGGCTCACCCCGAGAAGTATCCGCAGCTGACCATCCGCGTTTCCGGCTACGCCGTGAACTTCCACACGCTCACCAAGGAGCAGCAGGACGAGGTCATTTCGCGTACCTTCCACGACAAGTTCTAAAGGGACTCAACTCCCACCGGAGACCCGGTAAGGCCTACGCACTTTGCCCCTCAAACGTCCTCGCCGCTTCGCGGCTGCGGAATGTTTGCGAGACAAAGTGCTCCCGGCCTTACCGGGTCTCCTGCGTTGTCGTCCTTTAGGGAACCACGCTAAATTAAATTGGTGTCCTCGGACATGCAAAGAGGCTCGCTGCGCACTTCGTGCGGCGAGCCTCTTTGCGTCCTGACGCTCCTATTTGGCAAGGTGTTTTTTAGAATCCATTTTGCGCTCGGCCTCGAAGGCTTGCCTGTCCCAATCGAGCGGAAGTCCGGCCTCGACCCATGCCTCGTAGGCCCTCCTTATGGGCTTGAGCTCCCTTTGGCCCCTCTCCAGCATCGAGATGTACTTCTCGCTGGTGCCCAGTATGGACGCCGCCCTCACCTGGCTGACCTTCGCCGCGCGCCTGGCCGCCACGAGCTCCGAGGCGTCCCTTCCGGCGCGGTGGTGAGCAGCGACCTCGCGGTGTTGATCGCCGAGGTCCGCGCCTTCACCGCCCCGGAGCGCGCCGCGAGCATGCAGCGCACCCCGTCGACCCACCCGTCCTGGCTCTTGGGGGTCCCGAGCTTTGAGCCGGACATCGCCGCGCGGGCCGCCCTCTCCGCGTCCGACTCGTCGCACTTCCCCTGCCCCGGGCGCCTCCTCTGCATCCTCGCCGGGGAGAGCGCCTCGCGCACGGGCATCCCAAGCGACGCGAGGTGCCTGGTGAGGCCCGCCCCGTAGGACGACGTCCCCTCCATCGCGACGCAGGCCGGCTCCCCGGCCGCCGCGATCGCCCCGGCGAGCGCCTCGTAGCCCGCCGCGTCGGCGGGGAACTGGCGGG
>ERZ1673703.2706-NODE-2706-length-10536-cov-6.458353_pt1 | contig 10536 bp, 14 predicted proteins | sample MGYA00580233_ERZ1673703 | MGnify/ENA primary metagenome ERZ1673703 (study PRJEB41218, sample SAMN15661748) | gut metagenome | host: Homo sapiens | place: Canada: London | collected 2015-08-20/2019-03-30 | study: EMG produced TPA metagenomics assembly of... | reverse complement strand
TTCTAAGAGACTTCCCAACCGCTTGATTAAGAAGTCTTTTAGAGCATACAACACCAGCCGCTTGTTTGAAAATGCGGTACTGCTTACAAGCAATGCTGTTGGGTTCGCGCATTTCCAAGCGCTCGAACAAGATGTCCAGCGGGGATTGGTAGTTGTCATCATCCTCGTGGACTTCTGCGGCGGCGATCATTTCCATCACCATCGAGAAGTTTTGTTCTTCGGGCGGAGCCTCGTGCAGCAGGTACAGCATGAGGGCTTGGAGCAGGGTAGTTTCGGACTTGGTCCAGAACGGATCGCTGCTCTGCGCATGGGGTGGAGTGGTATTTTGAATCAGATTTTCTATTAAGGTCAAGACTTCACGGTCATCATGCACATAGACAAATGGGTTATAACAGAACGATGCAGCGGGATTTATGAGGTCAAAAACGATAACCTCATAGCCCTTTTGCTTCAACAAATTCCCGGTCTTACGCAAAATTTCAGCCTTAGGATCTGTAATGACCATAGAGCAGGCACATTCCAGCACATTCGGTACACCGTAGGTTCTAGTTTTGCCCGCGCCGGAGCCTCCGACAATGAGGATGTTCATGTTATGCTTGTGTTTGTAGCCATCTATCCCGATGTGAAAGTGTTGGGTCAGCAGCAGATTCGGTCCTCGCTTGTCCATGTAGAACTTATTTAACCGGAACACATCGCCCCACGCCGCCGAGCCATGCTCCGCACCGGGGCGGGTATTCCTCTGATCCGTCACGGCCACGATAACCGCTACCGCATAAACCGCCGTGAACACAAGCAAAAAGCGTGGGCTGTCTTGACTCCACGCCAACGCAAACGGCTCTGCCAGTGCGCTGTTCAGCGCATCCAGCAGAGCCGTTATTTTCATGCCCGGCTGCCAGCGGCAAGCCACCGCCAGCGCCGCCCACCATACAACAGGCAGCGGCAGCAGCCAGACCCACCAAGGGTTCTTTCTTCCCGGCGTGGTGGACTACCTTTCTTCGCCGCGATAGGGCGGGCGCTTTGTACGCTCGGTATCCCATGCCTGACGTTTTCTCCACAACTTCGGCAAAACTACGGAAAAGTCCTGCGGCATACGTTCCGCCTTGATTTGCGGCAGATTGGAAAACAAATCACTCTGCAGTGTTTTCCATGCAACTTTATCCGGCATGTTTTGAGTATAGAATTCGTTGTAGCTGTACGCCAGCCCACTGGTATCTATGTAGTGCTTGACTTCCGTTCGCAGCATTTGCCGTTCCCATTCGGTTTCCTGTGCACGGTGTGGCGCAAGCTGCTCCCGCATGATTGCCCGATTCAAATCGTCAGGCAATTCCAGCATGGCCGGATACTTTCGGTGCAGTTCAGCGGTGATACCCGCTTTCTCAAAATAGGTGCGCAGCTGCTGCCCCGCGTAGGCATACCATGCCACATTCCCGCATCCCATCCACTCAGTATTTCGGAACGGAATATTGAGCGCCGCGAGGTTATCGGGATCAATCAGCGCCTGCCGATAAGCATCGTACCCCTGCATAATCAGCCAGTTACGAAAATCCGTGAATCGGTCATCCGAACTGCCGTCATTGATGATGCAGGCTGCTGCGACCATTTTGGGAAAGTTGGCTTTATTGCGATAACTTTGCCATGCGCAATCAAAGCCGAGCAGTTCATCCTGCGGCAATTTGATGAGTTCCGTGTAAAGGAACTGGTTCACGGACGCTTCATCCTGCATATCCGCTTGGGCGCGGACCCGGTCAATGATCGACCAGAATTTTTCCCATGTCATAGCCGGATTCACCAGATAAACAGCGGCGTGTGGGCGTGCAGCAGTCGGATCAGCGCGTCATCCACGGCATCGGTGTACCCGCCCTCAGCCAAGCGCTGGGTACGCAGTTGGTTGAGGGCTGCTTTTGCCAGCCGATACTCTGCCGCCGACAGCGTCAGCTTGCCGCCTGCGGGCAGATCGTTCACCCGAAGGATGAGCCATCCGGTCACTTCGGTGCTGCCGCCGTGGGCGCGCTGCCCGTAGTAGACATCACCCAGCGCTCGGAGCAGGATGCTTTTGTTGGCGCGGTCAAGTTTAACTTTACGTTCTGTCATTGTTTTTCACCATCCTTTGCTCACAGCATATCATAGAACCGCCGCAATAGCTATCCGTCATTTGAAAACAAACGGAAAACAATCAGCCGCGCTCCCGCTGGCGAGATTGCTTCTTGGCAGACGGCACGGCAACAGCGTATTCTGCGGTGTGCGGTTCGCGGGACTGTACAGCCAGCGTGCGACTCAGACTGCGCAGCAGCCCACCACCAACGATGTTCACATCCGTCAGAAAGCCCCGCTGCTGTTCTTTGCCCAGATTGCCGTACAAGGCAACCACGCGGTCAAAGTTGAAAGCGGCGGTGTCAAGCCCATACCGATGCGCGACCATGTAGGCGGCACAGTAACTCGGCGCAGCGTAGGCTTGGCGGTTGTAGGTGTAATCCTTGTGAAAATCTGCCTGTGCGCACTCCCGAACGATGGCGCACAGCGTCGTGCCTGCATCCATGCCGTTGCGGACATAAATCGTGCGGTTCTTGGGAACATACTGCGCTTGGATGCCGTCCGGCAGACTATCCGAGATTTGAATCGGCACCGGGCTGCTCTCGATGGAGGCGGCAATCAGTTCATCCACTTGGTATTCGGCGGGCGGTGGCACAGGCCTGCCGCGCGTCTGGGTGATGTCGAACACCTTGCCGATATTATACCCGGAAGCCTTTCGGCCGTTATTCTCGTACACCTGCCCCACAATGGCCGTGTAACCTTCCTCGCCGGTACGGATATGCCTTCCGGCATCCTTCCATTGCTGGAATGTGCGGGCATCCGTGATGTCTGCATTCTGGCCGGAGAGCAAAAGCTGGTTCGGCAGCGAGTTGCGGCATTGCGACATAAAGTCGAGAAATTCCTGCAAGGCCGGGGCATCTGCCAGTACCTCACCCATGCGGGCATCCACCTGCACCCAAACCGCTTCGCGCTCTGCTTTCTTCATGGCGGCGTACTCTTCCTTGGAATACAGCGTTTCGGGCGCTGCGGTCTCGTTGAGATATTTGTTCAAGTCCATTTACAGTGTTTTCTCCTTTCTCTTGATTTTTACGGGCATCCTCGGCATTCGGTCTTTGGGCGGCTCAACCTTGCGGCGCAGGTAGGCGGTGATGTCGCTTAATTCCATGCGCACGCTGGGGCGCTCACCCTTGGCCCGAAGCTGATCGGCGCGCGGCGACGGCGAGTTTGCAAAAGATTTGCTGCTGTCGGAGAAAGGCTCGGACGGACTGGCGTTCTCCGAGCCCTGCGGAAAACCCATGTTGAACTGCTCCTCGTCTGCGCCGACCTCAAATTCTACCGCGCCATCCTCGGTCTGGACGCGCTCGGTTTCCGGGGTAGGCTCGCTGCGCTCCTGCTGTACGGTGTCGATAAGTTCTGCCGTGCCGGTGTCCACAACAGCAAGTTGCAGCTTGTCGATGATGCGGTTGGCCTTGGAAGCATCATCCTGTAAAATGGCGATCTCAATGTGGTCGGGGTCCATCTTGTCACGGATGGGGCAATACAGCAGACCATGCGCCTTGGAGGCGCGGGCAAAATCGTGCATACGGTCTTTGTCTACCGTGAAAAATTTCAGCGGCTTCTGCTCTTTCAGCAAACGGATTAGGTGCGTTTTGCCGTGGGTCTTTTTACTGTCGTGCAGCACTGCCTGTGCGAAAATAAAGAAGTTTTTCGCAGCGGTGCCGGAGATGCGCAGGGCAAACTCTGCACCCTCCAGCGAGTAGCGGACGACCTGGTCTGCGGGTTCAGAGCCGTAATTCATCTGGCATCACCGGCCTTTTCTTTGGACGAGGGCAAGCGGCTGAACGAGTCCACGCCGGGGATGAGGGCAAGACTGCGCCCGCAGTCCCAACTCATGTGGATTTGTCCGGCATCATCGATGAAATCAACGGTTCCCATAGAGCCGGGAGGCACGGCCATCTCATCTTCCATACAGCTGAGTTGCAGCCGCGTGCCGGGCGGGTACTTGCGGCGCAGGTGTTCGATGTAGTCTTTGTTGGGGTATTTCATAGGCATTTTCCTTTCAAGGTTATAGTGTCAAATCAATGTTGGGGCGGAGGTCACGCTCGTGTTCCTGTTCGCGCTGTTGCTGTTCAGCGCGGTCACAGCGGGCTTCGGTGAGGTGCTGCTGCACCTCTAGGGAGTGTTCCGCGATTTTGCGGCAGAGCCGTTCTTCTTGGCGAAGCTGCTTTAGGGCGGTGTTGACCGATTCACATTGCGATTGTACATCATCGGTTTTGGGCAGTTGCTTACGCTTTGTCAGCAACTGCCTAATTTCTGTTTGCATGGCTTGTCGGTGAGTTTCCAGCTGTGCCAGCGTGTCAATGTTGTGCTTGGATAAGAATTCCATCTGCCGGATTCTCTGATCCAGCTTATAGGCATCCTGCCGCACGACATAGCTGGGGCGGCGCGGCTTGCGAGGGAGCGCACCCAATTCGTATAGATAGCGATAATACAACGCCCGCAGCCCGGTCAGCTTGCGATGGGGCTTCTTCCCGCTGTGCAGACGGCCATGTTGAACGGAAGGAGCTTTTTCCACATACGGGCGATAGTTTTGTGGATACAGGATGCGCGTCTGGATGGCTTCTGGCGTGTACCGCTTGCCCAGCGTTTTGAAGCGAACAAAGCGCTCTTTTCCGGGCGGACGCAAAACGGGATACTTGCGTCCCATGCGGACCTCATACCCTTTGCGTTCCATTGCACTAAGAAACTGCCGCCATGTAAGGCTTTGTTGAATTGCTTCGTCCACATCCTGCCGGATGGCAGTGCGCCATGTGGGTTGGTTGTTTTCCTCAGCCCTCCACTTTTCATATTGCCGCTTTCCTCGCAGCGATTCCGGTGTTTCAATGATGGAAAGCCCATACTTTTGGCAGAGCGCGTCTGAAAGGGCGCGTACTTCGGTATAGTAACTTTTACTGTTGCTGTGGTACTTTTTCCCATCCTCCAAGCTGACGGCGCTCCATACAATGTGGTTGTGGTAATGCTTAGTGTTCAAATGCGTTGTCACAATTGCTTGGTATTTCCCATGCAGTAGCTGCTCAGCAAACTCGACACCGATCTGGTGCGCCAGTTCTGGAGTCACCTCCCCTTCTGCAAAACTCTGGACAAGATGGTATCCCTGCACACCGGTTTCTTTGTGCCAGCGAAGCGTATTCAATCGCATATCTTCAAAGGCGCTGGTGGTTGTGCAGCCCAGTCCCGTTTCAAAACAGGCTGATTCGGTTTTATCCCGGTTTGCTGCATAGTCCACAGCTTCTTCCAGAGATTTCGGTGTTGTTTTTTCTTTGTTCTGTACATAGTCCACTGTGCGGTCAAGGCGGCGCACAGGGATCACGGATGTGTAAGCCATTTTTCATAGTGACTCCTTTACCAGTTTTCTTTTACTTCCCGCCAGACCTCTTGGGTTAGCCGGGTCATTTCATCCACACTCCCCTGCCCTGCTGTTCCGGTACTGTTGGCACGGTGGGCAAGCTGATTTGCATTGTTGCACAGCCCTGCCACCTTGCGGAGCAGATCGGCATGGTGCGTGCAGGGGCGCGCATGGATTGCTTTGCCTGCAATGAGCGTGCGCAGGTATTCTTCTCTCGGCAAACCACTCATTTCAACTTGTTCGCAAAGATAGCGATATTCACGCTCATTTAATCGCAGCGGGATCACATGGCCGCGTCTGCGCATATCGGGGGTTTGGGGATCACCTCAAAAGTGCGTTTGGATATCCAAACGCTATGCTAGCAAAACACGACACCCCGCAAAACGGTTCATGACACAAGGTCGTCGCCCTCCGAAACGGCTTTCTTCAAACCGTCCAAGGTTGTGACAATACGGTTGTATTTCTGCGCCAAGCCGATCTGCGCGTTGGTGGTCGCATCCTGATTGCGGCTGCAGACCACCAGCATCGGGCAGCGCAGCAGCTTATCCCTCACAATGGCGGTGTACTCGCTGCGTTCCACGGCATCTTCCAGCACCAGATACTGGCTGTCCTGCAATTTGGGGCATACCGGCAGCTAGCCCAGCAGGTACACCTCGCGGCAATAATTGCGGAGATGTTTGGAGGTCGCGCCCTCGCTGGCGCAGATAAAAGCCCAAGGTCGTTTCATTTTCGTGTTTCCTTTCTGAATTTCGTGAGTGAATCAGATTTGATTCACTTTTCGGTTTTTCTTGCAAAATAGTGAATCAGTTCTGATTCACTTCGGATTCAAGGGCAGTTTTCAGCCGTTCAGTGCTGCGGCGGAAGTAGGCGTCCGACATTTCGATGCCGACAGCCTCATAGCCTTCCTGCACAGCGGCCAGCACGGTGGTGCCCGCCCCGGCAAAGGGGTCAAGGATGCGCCCGCCCGGTTCGCAGATCTGCACCACATCCCGCATAAGCTGCAAGGGCTTTTCGGTTACATGGATGCGGTTCTGGGGGTTCGGGTATCGGAACACGCCCGGCAGACACCCAACATTTCTCTCAAGCGGCATTTTGCCGTTGGACCCCCACACAATGTACTCGGACTGCTGGCGGAAGCGTCCTTTCTGTGGACGGCTGGCGACTTTATCCCACACGGCTACACCGCGCCAGGTCCAGCCCGCCCACTGCAAAGCCAGCGTCATGGCGGGCAGCTGCCGCCAATCGATGAACAGGCAGACGGGCGCACCGGGCTTGGCAATGCGGCGGGCATCCTGCAGCCATGCCGCCGTCCAGAACATCCAACTCAGCTGATCCATCTGGTCAGAGTCAAAGTCGGGCAGCGCCTTTTCTTTGCTCATGCTGCTGTACTTTTCGTTGGTGCTGCGGTTCTTGGTGGTCTGGCTGCTGCCGCCGCTGGCATAGGGCGGGTCGGTGATGATGGCATCGAAGCTGTTCGGCACAAACTGGCGGAGGATCTGCAAAGAATCCCCATGCAGGATCGACCAGCGGTCACCGCCGCAGTGTTCGGGCATCCGGAAATCAGGGGTGAGAATGTTGAGCGTTTCGGGAGTGTTCGTCAAAGGCATCTTCCTTTCGTTTTAGCGTTCATTTTCGTGGTGTTTTGTTTCTTTTGGCGCGGTTGATGCGGTGACTTCCGGCCTCTGGGCAGGCACAACACTGACAGTGTCATCTTTCAGGACAAAGCAGTCCGCCGTGGTATTGTAAAGTTTTACACCCGGCAGCACTATCGCACTGCCCTGACATACCACATTGCCGGTGAGTTCCCCATAGACACGGGCGTTGCCGCCAATCATAGGCGCACAGCGCGTTTGTTCATTGCTGTTTAAGATGGCGCTGCCACAAATGCAGCTATTGCCGGAAATATATCCGCCGCAAACAATGGCATTGTCCTGCACTACGGCATGGTCAGCGATAACCGCGTTGTTTCCGATATAGGCGGAGTCCCTTGCCACGGCGGAATCCGCAAGTATTGCATCTCCGCCGATGTACGAATCCTCGCAGGCAATGGCATCTTCGCCAATCCATGCAAAACCCTCTTGGTCGAGATTATCCTCGGTTTCGACAAAGCCGCCCAAATCACCGGCATGAATGTTTTCGGTCAGATCCATCAGCGCCCGGATGCGGTGCAGTTTCGGGTTGTCCGGGTGGGCAATGTCGGTGATTTCGTATTTTTTCATCCTCATCGGGTGTCACCTCGGTTCGGTTTATTTCTGGTTTTGGGTGTCAATTCGGTTTCGACATACTCAGACACAATGGCCAGTGCCGCGTTATAACTCTTGCTGGCCATAACGCGGTTACACATTTCCTTGGCCTTATCGCTCTGTCCGGCATTTTTCAGCAGCCGGGATGCGCGACCCATGATGGCGAAAATGTTGCCGTCCTGCCCAATCAGCTTCATTTTGGGGCGGATTTCACGGGTAGCGGATTCCTGCTGCATCTCGCGTTCAGGTGTCATCTCGAATCCATCTTCCTGCCAGAAATGCACAGCCAATGTGCCGTCATCCACACGAATATCCCTTTGTTCAAAGCCCTCGCCCCAGCCGTCACTGTACTGGCCAGAGATGTAGTCGCAGAGAACAGCCTGCTCACCCTCGTTCAAGGACTCCTGCAGTTCCACGTTCAGACAGCCGCACAGCTTGTTACCGTGAATTTCCACGGACGGCACAGCACTTACCACCTTGCTGCGGACAGAATCGTCCTCGTGGTAATACTGCATCAGGTCACCGTTGAAATCTGCAATGTCCTTTTTCACAGCCTCATCAACAGCGTCTGCGTATTGCAGCAGGTCATGGCCGTCCATTGGATAGCCTTCGTACTCGTTGTAAGATTCGTCCTCCCAGTCAGGTTCATCTGGGAAAAATTCCGCAGTCAGCGGAGAATAAAACTTCATTTCCAATTCACATCACCTCGGTTTCTGCCGTACAAATCATGGTTGATCTGCGCGGCGTAGTAGTTTTCAATCGTCAGCGGCGCATTGTAAAGCGCCGCCAGTAAGTATTTCTTGATATTGCGGATATGCGGCGGGTTGTCTTTCAGGCTGTCCAGCACATACTGGATATGCTGAGCTTCAAGTTTCAGGAATCTGGACTTCACTACCTCTGTCGGAAACTCGTCCCCCGCAATACAGATACTGCTGCGTTTGGAACAGACAGTGTCCAGCATGAGTTCCACCAGCTCATCCAATCGAATCCTATCTGCCGGATTGTTCTTTGCCAGAATGTCGTACTCAATGTTTTCCCGAATCAAATCCCGATACTGCTCCCGTTCGTCTGCCGTGCGGATAGGATTAGATACGTTTTTAGTTATTTCTTTCTTTTGTTCTTTAGTATTTAATTGTGCAGGATTTTCCTGTACAGGTTTTTCCCGTTTAGGCTCTGCCTGTTTTGGTTGGGCACACTTAGGCGTTGCTTCTTCGGGACCCTGTTCCGGGGGCTGCAGCTGCTCTAAAACCGTGTACTCCATACCGCGCATCTGGCCGTTCTTGTCGCGGATGCGGCGGCGGATAATATACCCCGCCGCTTCTAACTCGCGCACGGTGGCACACACACTGTCCACGCCCTCTTTGCAGATGGATGCCAGCCCGCGCGTGGTATAATCCCAATCTTCGGGCAGGGACAGCATCAAAGATAAAAGCCCCTTCGCCTTGAGCGAAAGAGCCTTGTTGCGCAGATGATGGTTGGACATAATGGTATAATTTTGCGTCTTTTGTACACGGAACACAGCCATTTTCTTTTCCTCCTATGGCCCAAGGTGGGCGAACGAATGTGTATTTTCATTTCATGTTCCTATCGGCAGACTGCGGCCCGATGGACGGCAGTTCTTGCCATCAGGTTGTTTTTTGCCATATCAGCGTAATCTCCATTCTCGATGTTGGGCGGCAGGTCATGCACGGTGTAGCGGTCAGCGTAGATTTTCCGGATGCCGACACTCGCCATGCGCCCCTTGGCATCGTTGTCCAGCCGCAGTTCTATCGTGGCGATCTCCGGGTGCTGGCGCAGAAATTCCTGTAACGCCAGAGGCTCTTTGCCGGAGGACGAGACCCCACCCAGCGACAGACGGTATTTGTCTGCCGCATCGCCGCAGAGCGTCATCTCGGCCATGGCATCTATGGCGGCTTCGAACACCGCCACTGTGGTGCCGCGCTGAATCGGCGGGATGCAGAATCCGTACTGTTTCTGACTGCCGGGAGCCTCCCTCTTAAACGGTTTCCCATAGTCATAAATACCGCGCAGAGCCGCATATTTCGGCACGTCCTGCGAGTCTTTGCCCAAGAAAACACAGTTGTGATATTCTGCACTTTCGTACAGAATTTTTCTCTCAATGCAGTATCGGATAGCAGACAGAGATACACCTCTCCCCAGCAGATACCGCGTTATGCGGTCATTATTCGGCGCGGGGTTCGGCAGACGAAACAGCGGACGCTCGCGCTCCACCGCTTCATGCTGCACTGGGATGTACGTCGGACTTTCCTCACATAACAGCTGCACCGCCTCTACAAACGGTACACCTTCCACATAAATCAAATATTTCAGCGCCGACTTGCCGCCAATGTCGCGGCTTTTCCAGTGCCAGACACTGGATTCTCCGTTTATCTTGAAGCTGTCATGCTCCGCAAGCTGGTACTCGCCCCGTGCGCTGCTTTTCACCAGCGAACCGGGGCGGTACCGCCGCAGAAATTCTATCGCCGTCATCCGGTTGGCGGCATCAATTTGTTCTTTACAGACGCGTGGCAATTACACAATGTAAGCGGCGAGGTCGCTCATATGTTCAACATTTTCCCACGGAAAATCCTCGCGCCCGAAGTGCCCGCCCGCCGCCGTGCGGCTGTAGATGGGGTTCAGCAGGTTCAACTGCTTGATGATGCCCGCAGGGGTCAGGTCATACGCCTTGCGCACAGCGGCCGAAAGGCAGTCATCCTCGCAAATGCCGGTGCCGAAGGTGTTCACATCCACCATGACGGGGTCTTTTTCCCCGATGGCATACGCCAGCGTGACCTGACAGCGGTCGGCAAGATGGGCGGCGACCATGTTTTTGGCAATGTACCGCGCCATATATGC
>ERZ1673703.2701-NODE-2701-length-10548-cov-4.722386_pt1 | contig 10548 bp, 9 predicted proteins | sample MGYA00580233_ERZ1673703 | MGnify/ENA primary metagenome ERZ1673703 (study PRJEB41218, sample SAMN15661748) | gut metagenome | host: Homo sapiens | place: Canada: London | collected 2015-08-20/2019-03-30 | study: EMG produced TPA metagenomics assembly of... | reverse complement strand
GCGCGAGTGGGGGGAGGGAAATTTTTTACAAAAAACGTCCCTCCCCCCTCTCGTTTATCCTGTCAGAGCAAGCCTGACGTAACGTCCTGTTGTCGCGCAGCCAGCGGCGGGGACCAGCCATCCCGGCCAGGGAAAAGTTTTTTCAGGGTGGGGGAGAGCGCGAGAGGGGGAGGGACAGTTTTTACAAAAAACGTCCCTCCCCCTCTCGTTCAAAACAGCGTTGCGGAAACTATTCGTCGTCGCCGGCGGTCTCGCCGTCGTCGTAGGGATTGGCGCCGCTTTCGGCAAGGCGGGCCTGACGGGCGGCTTCTTGCTTGCGCTGGCGGGTGCCCAGGGGGCGGCTGTATTCGAAGTCGGCGCTGCGCTCCTGATGGCGGCAGAAGATGAGGAATCCGGTATGGGCGTTCATGCGGTCTTCGGGGCGCAGGCGGTCAGCCACGGGCTTCCAGTTGCGCATGAGGATCTCGCAGACTTCGATGTCGGCGAAGGGGCCCTTTTCCAGACCCATGAGCAGCTTGCTGACCTGGTCCACGGTGGGCACGAGGAAGCCGAACATGGCGCCGGGCTTTACGGCTTTGACGGCGTGGTCGAGGTATTCCCAGGGGGTGCGCACGTCGAGGAAGAGGGCGTCGGCGTTGTCGATGCAGAAACCGTCGGCGATGTCGCGGTGGACGATCTCCACGTTGTCGCCCACGCCGGCCCATTCGAGGTTGCGGCGGGCCAGCTTCATGAATTCTTCGCGGGCCTCGTGGCTGACGACGCGGCCGGTGGGGCCGCAGAACCAGGAAAGACCGGTGGTCAGGCCGCCGGAACCGCAACCGGCCTCGATGATGGTACGGCCGGGACCGGCGCCGAGGCGCAGGCAGATGTAGGCGATATCCTTGGGATAGATGATCTGGGTCTGGCGCTTCAGGCCCTTGAGACGGTCGTGCAGGGTGGCTTCCAGCACACGGATGGGGATATCCAGGCTGGTGCGCACTTCGCTGCCGAAGTTGGCGGCGTGTACGGCTTCGGCGCTGAGGACGCCGTCGTTGCTGTGCCAGTCCTGACCTTCCTCAAGGCGCTTGATGTAGCGCCGGTCCTTGTTGGGGGTGACGTAGACCACCAGAGAGCCGTAGGGGATCATGTGTTTCCTTGTGGTTGGAGTGGGTCGGGGCAGGGCGGGGCACTGCCCGGAAAGGGGCGCCGCAGGGCAGGGGCTGCCGGGCGGCCGGGGCCTTTCGTTATGGTCCGGGCCTGCCTGTCCGCGAAGGGGCGGGGCAGGGCGATCTGTGCTATGTGGCAGCGCCGCAGCCCGTGCTGCGGAGGCTTCGGGTACATCAGGCGGGGCCTCCATCCGTCGGAAGGAGACCCCGCAGTGTGCGTGTGTCTGTTTTTCAGAAGCTGTCCCCTGTGGGGACGGCCTTGTTTCGGGAGCTAGAACATCTGCCGCATGAGGTCTTCACCGCCACCGGAGGTATCGGGAGTCTCCGGGGTACTGCTGCCCGTGGCCGGGTCCTCGCTGGCGTTGTCGATGGCCGAGAGGCCGGGGCCGGGCACGCCCTGGAAGGCCAGACCGTCTTGCATGGTGATGCCGGGCGGCATGGTGAAGTCCTGGGGCTGGTCGTTGTACAGGTCTTCGATCTGGCTGCGGTAATAGCGGAAGATGGGGGCCGCGGTACGCCCGCCCTGTTCCTGCTTGCCCAGGGACTGGAGCTGGTCGAAACCCACATAGACGCCCGTGACCAGAGAGGGCGAGAAGCCCACGAACCAGGCATCGTTCTCGTCGTTGCTGGTGCCGGTCTTGCCGGCGATGACGTGGCCGTCCACACGGGCGCGGCTGCCGGTGCCGGAGTTGACCACGTTCTTGAGCAGGGTGGCCATCTGGTAGGCGTTCTGCGGGGTGAGGGCCTGCCAGTGCTGGATGTCCTGCCGGTAGAGCTCGCGGCCGTTGTTGTCGGTGATGGAGGTGATGATGCGCGGGCGCACGCCCAGGCCCTGGTTGGCGAAGGCGGCGTAGGCCTGCGTCAGGTTGAGGGGCGAGACCGCCACGGCACCGAGGCTGATGGACAGTTCCTGCGGGAAGTGGGGTTCGAGACCCAGCATCTTGGCGCGCTGGATGACGTTGCTGATGCCCACCTTGTGGGCCAGGCGCACGGTGCAGGTGTTGCGGGAAAGGGTCAGGGCCTCATAGAGCGGCATGATGCCGCGGAAGTTCTTTTCGTAGTTGCCGGGGCGCCAGACTTCGTTGGTGTAGGGGTTCACGTAGACGAAGGGGCCGTCCAGCACCGAGGACGTGGGCGTGAAGCCGAAGTCCAGGGCCGTGGAGTAGACCACGGGCTTGAAGCTGGAACCGGGCTGACGCCGGGCCTGGGTAGCGCGGTTGAAGTGGCTGTCGCCGAACTGGTAGCCGCCGATGAGGGCCACCACGTCGCCGCTCTGGGTCTCTACGGAAGCCAGAGCGCCCTGCACCAGCGGCTCCTGCTGGAGGAGCAGGGTGATGGGCTTTTGCGGCGAGGCCGTGGCGGGATCGAAGTCCACGGTCTTGGTGGCGGCCTTGCCCTTTTTGCCGCCTTCGGCCTGGACGGTCACGGGCGCGGCCGAGACCATGATCAGGTCGTTGACGTTCAGCACCTTGCGGGCGTCACGCACGGCGGGAGCCCCCCAGCCGGAGATCTTGCGGTTGGGGGTACGGGCCCAGGACATGTTGGCTACGGGGATGTAGCCGGTGTAGCCTTTGCCCAGCAGGACGCGGGCGCCCTTGGCGTCCACGGCCGTGACCACGGCCTGCACCCAGGCCTTGCCCATGAGGTCGGCGGGGGCGAAGGTGCTTTTTTCGCGGAACTCGGTCACTTCCGCGGGGGAGAGCTTCTTGACCGGGCCGCGCCAGCCCTGGCGCTTGTCCAGTTCTTCCAGACCGCGGCGCAGGGCGGCGCCTGCGGCATCCTGCTGCACGGGATCCATGGCGGTGCGCACGGTGAGGCCCGCGGTGTAGACGTATTCCTCGCCGCTCTTCAGGGTATCGATGCCCAGGGTGCGCAGGTTCTCTTCGGTGAAGAATTCCACCAGCAGGCGGCGGGCTTCTTCAAAATACCATTTGGAGGCCCCGCCGCGGTTCTCGGGCATGCTCCAGTAGACCAGGGGCTCGTTGATGGCCTGCTGGTACTGTTCCTCGGTAATCCACTTGAGGGTGCGCAGACGGCCAAGGACGTACATCTGGCGGGCCTTGGCGGCCTCGGGATGCCGGAAGGGATTGTAACGGCTGGGGGCCTGGGGCAGACCGGCGATGACGGCGCTCTCGGCCAGGGTGATGTCGGAAGCGTGCTTGCCGAAATAGGTACGCGCCGCGGCTTCCACACCGTAGGAGTGCTGTCCCAGATAGATATAGTTGAGGTAGGTCTGGAGGATGTCGTCCTTGCTGACGGTATGCTCCAGCCGGTAGGCCAGGATGGCTTCCTTCATCTTTCGGGTATAGCTGCGTTCCGAACTCAGCAGGAGCTGCTTGATGATCTGCTGGGTGATGGTGCTGCCGCCCTGCTGGCCGCCGCCGGAGGCCTTGTTGCGCAGGTTGTAGATGAAGGCACGCACGATGGCCACGGGATCGACGCCATGATGCTGGTAGAAGGAATCGTCTTCCGCAGCCAGGAAGGACATGGGCAGCCAGGGAGACATCTCCTTGAGGGTGATGCTGTAGCGTTTTTCCGTGGCGAGGGTGCCGATGGTGGAGCCGTCACGGGCCAGGATGACCGTGTCCTGCGGGGCTTCGTAACCGGTAAGGCGTTCCAGGTCGGGCAGGTCGCGCGAGGCCCAGTAGAACAGGCCGGCCACGGCGGCACAGCCGAGGATGCCCAGCGTGAACAGCAGACCGAAGGACCAGAGGAAGACTTTTTTTACGTTCATGGCAAGGCGGATACCGTTTTTTTGTCTGCGCGTAAAGGGAGGGCGCGGGGCGCCGCGGGCCGGGAAAGAAAAAGGCGTCCGCCTGCGAGAGGGGACGCCTGAAAGGGAAAAGGCGGGACGAAGCCCCGCCTTTCAAGCAATGCTGAGAACTACACGCAGCCGGTGGGCTTGGGCAGGCCAGCCATTTTGCAGGCGCCTTTGCCGGGGCCGGAGGGGAACAGTTCGTACACTTCTTTCAGCTTGTAGCCGGTGTTCTTGGACAGAATGCGGACCATGGGAGCGATACCGTTCTTCTTGTAGTAGTCCTGCAGGAAGTCCAGGATCTTCTGATGGTCAGCGGTGATTTCGGCGATACCTTCGGATTCCTTCACGAATTCCATCCATTCCGGGCACCAGTCGTCGAAACGGAGCAGGAAGCCGTCTTCATCAACTTCGAAGGTTTTGCCCTGAAAGCTAATTTCAGCCATGCGTGTCCTCCTTGGACGTTTGCTCTATTCGGGCCTTGCGGCCCGAGCCAGACAGCCGAAGCATATGGTGTTCGGCTCATTCCCCATTAATTGCGAAAGCTCTGCAATCGCAAATGCACACTTCTTTTGCCACAAAAAAATAATCTTGGCAAGCCCTGAAAAAACCGTCAAAACCTACGCATATACGAAGATTTGCGTCTGCTGTTTCCTTCAGGGAGGCGGTCAGCTACACGTCATAGGGAGCAGCCAGCAGCAGCGTGCCGGTCGCTTCCAAATCCTTGACGAGGGCTTCGACAGCCGATTCTTCCATGCTGCGGATACGGACGTAGATCTGGCGCTTGTTGTCTTCCATATAAGAGGACAGCACCGAAATGATGCGGGCATTGTGCTTGCGCATGGTATCGAAGATCACGCGCATGCTGCCGGGGGTATCGGGCAGTTCGAAGGCGAACTGCATGCCTTCCACGCGGGCACCGGTGATGTTGATCAGCAGCTTGAAGATGTCCTGGTCGGTGATGATGCCCACCAGCTTGTTGTCTTCGGAGACCACGGGCAGACCGCCGAACTTTTTGTCCATCATGATGATGGCCGCCTGTTCCACGCTGTCCCAGGGCTTGATAGTGACCGGCTTGGCGGTCATAATGTCCTTGGCCTTGAGTTCTGCCAGAAGGTATTGCATTTCATGCACTTCCAGCGCCGTGGCCTTGGAGGGCGACGCGCCCTTGACGTCTCTGTCGGAGATGATACCCACCACCCGGTTCTGGTCATCGACCACGGGCAGGCGGCGGATCTGGTGTTCCTTGAGCAGGTTGCGGCACTTCAGCAGGGACGTGTCGGGCTTGACGGCAATGACGTTGGTAGCCATCCAGTTTTCTACGAGCATGGATCCTCCTGTTGAACAGAGACCCTGCGGCATACCGCGGGCGGGAAGGTTCCCTTTTCTGTCCTGTCCTCTCACCATATACCAAGCTGCGCCCACAAACAAGCCTGTAAGCAAAAGTGGCAGCGCGGAGTTTCATAACGGAGTCATTATCAGATGCAGCATCTTTTCCTTGATTGCAGTCACGGCATGAGCGGGGACATGACCCTGGCCTCCCTTGCCCATCTTGGTGTGGACCTTTCCCCCCTGCCGGGCCTGCTGGCACAGGCGGGCGTGGCCTGCCGTCTGGAGGTCTGGCAGGAAGAGCGGGGCGGCGGTCCCGGCTGCCGGGTGGAGGTCAGCTGGGAGGCGGAGGGCCAGCCCCTGCGGCACCCGGCGGACATCGCCGCCATTTTTGCCGCCGTGCCTGTGGCCGACAGGGTGCGCCACAAGGCCCTGGCCGTGCTGGAGGCCCTGACCCTGGCCGAAGCCGAGGCCCACGGCATCGCCCCTGAAGAGGTGCATTTCCATGAAGTGGGCGCCGTGGACACCCTGGTGGACATCCTGGGCGCCTGCTGGGCGCTGGACCAGCTGGGCGTGGAGCGGGTGACGGCCTGTGCGCTGCCCTGGTTCGGGGGCAGCATCACCTGTGCCCATGGCGAGATCCCCCTGCCCGCGCCCGCCACGGCCAACCTCATGCGCGGCCTGCCCGTGTACCCCACCGATGCGAAGACGGAGCTGGTGACTCCCACCGGTGCGGCCCTGGCCCGTGTGCTGGTGGACGAATTCGTGGAAGGCCCGGAAGGCCGCCTGCTGGCCATGGGCACGGGCTACGGCGCGCGTCCGGCGCCCACCGGCCTGCGGGCCTGGCTCGTGGAGGCCCGGGAGCCCCGGCAGGCCGATCACGGCCAGGGGGGCGAGGAAGACGTGATGCAGCTGGAATGCCATCTCGACCATCTGACCGGCGAGGAGCTGGGCACGGCCCTGGAGCAGCTGGCCGCTGCCGCCGACGTGCTGGACGTGCTGTGGCTGTCGGGCACGGGCAAGAAGAACCGTCCCGCGGGCCTGCTGCGGGTGCTCTGCCGTCCTGCCGATACGGAAAATGTCGCCCGGGCCGTCCTGCGGCATACGCATACCCTGGGCCTGCGGCGCCAGCTGCTGCAACGTCTGGTGTTGCCCCGCAGGGCCACGACCTGTGCCTGCGGCGGGGCCAGCCTGCCGGCCAAGGAATATGAACTGGAAGGCAGGGTATATGTCCGGCCGGAGGCCGACGCCGTGGCCCGTCAGGCGGCGACCCTCGGACTGGGGGCCCCGGCGTTGCGCTTTGGGAGAAAATGAAAATTTTTTCCGCTACCTGTAAAAATATTTAGCCTTGCTCCGTTCCGTCGGGAATGCTATGCGGGAAATGTGGGGCAAATCTGCCCGCAACGGGCAGTCCCCGACTCGCAAGGAGTTTTGCCATGAGCGCAAAGAACTTTCGTCTGTTGCTGCCGGCCCTGGCCCTGGCCTGTATGGCTACGTTCGCTTTTGCGGATGAAGGACAGGCCGCGCAGCATGTCGCTGACGGGATGCCCGTGGTCGCGGATCATGTGGACCACATGGGCGTATTGCCCGGGACCCTGGTGGCCCGCAACGATAACGGCCGCCATGAAGGCTGGTACAAGGACAAGCCCCGTCCCAAGGGACACTATAAAAAGGGGCCCCCTCCCGGCCCTCGCCCCGGGTACCATCGCCCCGGCGACCGTCCTGGCCCCCGTCCCGGCTATCACCGTCCCGGTGACCGCCCCGGCCCTCGTCCGGGTTACCACCGTCCCGGTCCTCGTCCCGACGGCCCGCGCCCGGGCTATCATCGCCCCGGTGACCGTCCCGGCCCCCGCCCCGGCATCCATGACGGACGCGGCCCGCGCCATGATGGTCCCCGCCCCGGCCCCCGCCCCGGCGGCCCGCGGCCCGATCATCGGCCTGACGGTCCCCGTCCCCGCTAGGGCACTGTCTTTTTCCGGTTAAGGAATCCGCAGGAGGTCTGCTTTGCAGGCCTCCTTTTTTGTCGGGGAAAGCAGGCCATGCGGCACGGCACATTGCAAAAGCCTCTGGCCTGCGCTACGGTAGCCACGGTGTCTATGGTTTGCGTATCTTAACCCCCGGAGGTGCAGGATGGCTGCTAAGGTCGGCGATTTTTCCCTTATTCTCAAACTGTTGGGCGGCATCATCATCGGCGCCCTGCTTGGTCTGTACATCGGCGAGAACGCCGAAGGCTCCCTGAAGCACGTCATGGACGTGGTGGTCTCCCTGCGCCATATCTTCGGCCAGATCATCTTCTTCCTGGTGCCCCTGGTCATCGTGGGCTTCATCACCCCCGCCATCGTGCGTCTGGGCCAGAACGCCAGCAAGATCCTGCTGGTGGCCGTGGCCCTGGCCTACGTCTCCTCGCTGGGCGCGGCCCTGTTCTCCATGATCTCCGGCTACTGCATCATCCCCAACCTCTCCATCGCCACCAGCACCGAGACCCTGCGCTCCCTGCCCGAGATGGTCTTCCGTCTGGACATCCCGCCGCTGTTCAGCGTCATGAGCGCCCTGGTGCTGGCCCTGACCATGGGCGTGGCCATCGTCTGGACCAAGTCCGAGACCCTGGGCAAGATCTTCTGCGAGATGGAACGCATCATGACCGCCCTGGTCAATCGCATCATGATCCCCATCCTGCCTTTCTTCGTGGGCCTGTCCTTCCTGGGCCTGGCCTATGAAGGCTCCCTCAGCCGCCACCTGCCCGTGTTCATCATGATGGTGCTCATCGTCATCGTGGGCCACTTCATCTGGTTGGCCGTGCTCTACGGCATCGGCGGCGCCCTGTCCGGCCGCAATCCCTCGCAGGTCTTCCGTCATTACGCGCCTGCCTATCTGACCGCCGTGGGCACCATGTCCAGCGCCGCCACCCTGCCCGTGGCCCTGGAATGCGCCCGCAAGTCCTCCGTCCTCAGCCGCACCATGGTGGAATTCATGGTGCCCCTGGGCGCCACCGTGCATCTGTGCGGTTCCGTGCTGACCGAGACCTTCTTTGTCATGACCATCAGCCTGATGCTGTACGGTTCCCTGCCTTCCGTGGGCACCATGCTGCTCTTCTGCGTGCTGCTGGGCATCTTTGCCGTGGGTGCCCCCGGCGTGCCCGGTGGTACCGTGGTGGCCTCGCTGGGCATCGTGACCGGCGTGCTGGGCTTCGACCCCAATGGCGTGGCCCTGCTCATCGCCATCTTTGCCCTGCAGGACAGCTTCGGCACGGCCTGCAACGTGACCGGCGACGGCGCCCTGACCCTGATGCTGGAAGGCCTGTTCAACCGCAATGGCGAGCTTGGACCGTTGCAGGACGTGGCCCCGGCGGAAAAGGTCTAGCCGTTTCAGTTTCGATCGTTTGACGGGGAGGGGCCCGGCGGCAGGTACGCTCCGGCCCCTGTCTCCGGGCCTTTCCCGTCTTGTTGAGCCCTCTCCGGCAGTCCTTTCCCCTTCGTGGCTGCCCGTGCGTCCCCTGTCTTGCCGGGATCCCTGAACGGGTGTCCGCCGAAAGTGGCCCCCGCTGTCCGCGTCGTGCCGTTGCCGAAAAGGGCATCCGCCCGCTATCCCCGGGAGCCTGTCTCCCGTTCCTTGCTCCAACCTTCTACATCGTGGGCCTCAGGCCCGGAGAATGCATGAGTCTGTCTCTTGCCGACAGGCAGGCCATCCTGGCCCTGCTGCATCAGGAAGTGGTGCCCGCCCTGGGCTGCACCGAACCCATCGCCGTGGCGCTGACCGCGGCCCGTGCCGCCGAGGCGCTGGGCCGGAAGCCGGAACGCCTGGACGTGGCCGTCAGCGCCAATCTGCTCAAGAACGGCATGGGCGTCATGGTCCCCGGCACGGGCGAGATGGGCCTGGCCATCGCCGCCGCTGCCGGTGCCCTGGGCGGGAAGAGCGCCCTTGGCCTGGAGTGCCTGGCCTCGCTCGATCCCGCGCAGGCCGAAGCCGCCCGGGCCATGGTGGCCGCCGACGCCGTGGAACTGCACCTGCCGGACAACGACCTGCTGCTGTACTGCCTGGTCACGGCCCATGTCGACGGGCACAGCGCCGCCGCCGAGCTGCGTGACAGCCATGACAACATCACCCGTGTCTGGCAGGACGGCGCCCTAGTGGAAGACCATATGCCTGCGGAAGCCAACGAGGCTGCGCCCGCCGACTGGCCCCTGACCCTGGCCCGGGTCTATGAATTCGCCACCACCGCGCCGCTGGAAGAGATCAGCTTCATCCTTGAAGCCGCGCGCATGAACCGTCAGGTGGCCGAGGAAGGCCTTTCCAGCCAGTACGGTCTGGGCGTGGGCAAATCCATGGATGCCCGCGTGCGCAAGCATATCCTTTCCGATGACCTGCCCACCTTCGCCATCCGTCTGACCGCCGCCGCGGCCGACGCCCGCATGGCCGGGGTCATGATGCCCGTCATGAGCAATTCGGGCAGCGGCAATCAGGGCATCACCTGCACCATGCCCGTGGTGGCCTGCGCCATCCGGCAGGAAAGCAGCAACGAGGATCTGGCCCGCGCCTTGATGATGAGCCACCTCACCTCCATCCACATCAAGCACCATCTGGGTCGCCTGTCCGCCCATTGCGGCGCCATGGTGGCCGCCACGGCCGCCGGTTGCGGTATCGCCCTGCTGCTGGACGGCGATCTGGCGGTCATGGAACGCACCATCCGCAACATGGTGGGCAACGTGGCGGGCATGATCTGCGACGGCGCCAAGAGCAGCTGCGCCCTCAAGGTGGCCACCGCCGTGGGCGCGGGCATCCAGGCCGTCATGCTGGCCCTGGACGGCTCCGTGGTGCCCGGCAACGAAGGCATCACCGATGACGATATCGAAGTCTGCATCGCCAACCTGGGCCGTCTGGGCTCCACGGGCATGAAGGAGGCCGACAAGGTCATCCTGGATATCATGCTCAAAAAGTCCTAGGCAGGGGGGGAAGAAAACGTTTGCTGAGGGGAGAGGGAGACCCTTTTGGAAAAGGGTCTCCCTCTCCCCTCATGCTCCCCTCTCCCTTCCCAAAACTTTTGCTCTGGTCCCCGGCAGGTGGCGTAACGCCACAGGCGGAAAAAAGATGGCCAGTCCCCCGGAGAGGATGGAGGACGGCACGATTGGCCTTGCTCAGGCATAAAAGCGCCCGGTCACAACGACCGGGCGCTTTTGCATTGGCAGGGTGGAGGACCGGGCAGGCTCTATTTTATCCACTGCGTGTATGTTCCATCCCCTTCGCACAATAGTGGAGAGCTGACAGTTCAAGGGGCAGGAGGACAGCGGGACGCCTTTGCTCCCTGCAAAAAGAGCTCAGACG